>Ga0157379_10000749_pt1 | contig 26252 bp, 27 predicted proteins | sample S25metaG_FD_121802 | JGI IMG/M metagenome (GOLD analysis project Ga0157379, IMG submission 121802) | Switchgrass rhizosphere microbial communities from Kellogg Biological Station, Michigan, USA - S2-5 metaG | ecosystem: Host-associated > Plants > Roots > Rhizosphere > Soil | place: USA... | reverse complement strand
TTGGGATCCCGATCGGATTTTTGTTCGGTGCCGGTCCGGCACGCCGCGCGGCGGCGCCGCTCATTCAGATCGTGGCGGCGGCGCCGGTGTTCTGTGCTGGCCTGGTGCTCGCCTACGGTGCGGCCAGCCTGCTGCACTGGCCGGTGCCGATTAATGGCGGAGTGAGCATCGTTCTCTTTCCGCAAAACGCGACGCAGGCACAGGCAATGGTGCTGCCTGCTCTGACCGTCGGCCTCGCCGGCGCTGCGGCCGTACAGCTCGCGTTGCGGCGGTCGGCTGCCGAAGCCGGTCAACAATCCTGGCGCTTCTATCTCCGTCGCATGGGGCTGCCGTCCTGGGATGTCGAACGCAACTATGTGATGCCGCAGATTTTTGCCGGCCTGCTTGCAAGTTTGGGCGAGGTGATGCTGGCGCTGCTGTCGGCGGCCGCGGTGGCGGAATGGGTGTTCTCCTGCCGCGGGGCGGCCGATCTCTTCGTCAAATCGGTCGCGCTGCACGATTGGAGCGCAACGGCGGCCGTGCTGTTCGTATTCGCAGGTCTCACGCTCGTGGCGCAATTTGTCGGGCAGTGCGGCGCGCGCTTGCTCACCAGCGCCGGACCCGCCCGATGAATCCCGCCCCGCCGGCAGCGACCGGCGCACAATCGTTGCGCACGTCCTTGCGCATTCTAGGCTGGACCGGTCTAGGCCTGATCGCCGTGGCCGTAAGCCTGTCGGACTTTCTGGCGAGTGCGCCGCCCGACGCCGCGGCGATCGGACCGCTAATGCTGCCGCCTACAGAGGCGTTCAAGTTCGGGACCGACATTCTTGGCCGTGACATGCTGAGTGAGACGTTGCACGGCTTGAGCGTGACGCTGCGTTTGGCAGTTCCCGCCGCGCTGATCGCGCTGCTCTTCGGCACGCTGTTCGGTTCGGTCGCCGCGCGGACGCCGGTCATGGTTTCGCTCAGCCTGCGCTGGCTGCTCGGCATCCTGGCCGCATTGCCCGCGCTGCTGCTTGCCGTACTCCTCATCGGACTGACGGCACGCGGCTGGGCCAGCCTTGCGGCGGGCCTGTCGGCGGCGCCACTAGGCTTTGTGCGCAGCTTTGATCGCGCAAGCCTGCAAGCGCACGCGGTGCATACCGAATATGCCCGCGCCACGGGCATTTCGTCTGCCACGTTGCTGCGGCGCGATCTTGTCTATGAATTCAGCGGCACCCTTTCAACCAGCGCGGCGCGCGCGCTCGCGGCCGTTACCATCATCCTGTCGACCACGAGCTTCCTGGGATTTGGAGCAGAGCCGCCGCACCGCGATCTCGGCCTGATGATCGCGGCTGCCAAAACCTACTATCTGCACGCCTGGTGGACTGCTGCGTTTCCTGCGCTGACGCTGATGATTCTGATTCTGTTCGCGCGCCTGGCGGCTGGGCTGGATGAAGGCGAGCGGCCGTGATGCGCTCGCGCCGCCTTCTGGATATTAAGGACTTAAGGGTCAGTCGCGCCAGCACGATCGAGCTTGACGGCGTGTCGTTGACGCTCGACGCCGGCGAGGCGCTGGTGATCCTGGGAGACGGATCGAGCGGCAAGGACGCCCTGTTGCGGATTATCGGAAATTTCTCCGACCGCGGCCAAGAAGCGACCGGCACGATACAGTTTGGAGATGGCGAGGCAAGGCCGGCACACAAGCGCGGTCGGTCGAACCTTCGCACGACCTATCTCGCGAGCGCCCGCGTCGCGCCGCTTAATCCCCATGTCAGCGTCGTTTCACAGCTTACGCGCGTCGTTGCGAATGGCCTTGGTGTGCCCGGCTCCAGTGCCAGCGAAGATCTGCGCCTTGCGTTGGAACGCTTAGCGCCGGCACTGCCGTTCGCGGCGCTCAGTAAGAAGTCCGGAGAAATGCGCGACGACGAACTGGCCTGGGCAATGCTGGCCGCGGCGGTCGCGCAAACTCCCGATCTGTTGATTGCGGATCATGCTTTTTCCGGCCTGACGCCGACGGCTGTCGCCGCGCTTGCCGGCGCGCTCGCGGACGCCCAGAAACGGCAGGGCTTCGGCCTCGCCTATTTCGCTGAAGCCCTGCAGACCGCGGCGCATCTGCGCTGCCGGACGATCGTACTGCGCCAAGGCAAAGTGATCGAGGAGGGCGACTTTGAGAAACTAGCGGGCGGCCAGAGCCATGCCTACACGAAAACTTTGTTCAAGGCTTTGCCCCGTCTTAGCGAAGTCACGGCGCTACGCGGCAACAGCCGAGGCGAACCGTTGCTGCAAGTCCAAGGCCTCGATCTGTCGCCGCGCGGCAAGAAACCCAGCTCGGCGAGCGATGCCATCAGTTTCGAGCTTCGAAGGGGCGCGGCGCTTGCTCTTGTCGGCGAGGAGGGATCGGGCCGCCGCGCCCTGGTCCGCGCCCTGTTGGGACTGCAGCGGTTTGCGCGCGGTCGGGTGGTGCTCGACCAGGTTGATATGGGCATCCTGTCAGCGGCCATGACGTCGCGCCTGCGCCGTCGCATCGCCTTCGTCACGGGCTCCGACGCGGCGCTGGATCCGCGCATGACCTTGTGGGACACGGTCGACGAGCCATTGCGTGCTCACCTGCATCTGCCGCGCGACATGATCGCGGGTTATCGCGAGACGGCGCTGAAGCGCGTCGGGCTTGCTTCGCATGCCGCCGGCAGCGTCGTCGCCACGCTGTCGGGATTCGACAAACGCCGGCTGCAAGTGGCCCGTGCCATCGTCAGCGCGCCGTTTCTGTGCGTGATCGACGAGCCGTTGCGCGGGCTCGACGCCTTCGCGCAGTCCATCATGATTGAGCTACTCACCGAATTACGAAAACAGGAAGGGCCCGCGTTCCTGCTCATCACGGCGGACATGCGCGTGGCTCAGGCGCTCGCCGATGACGCCATAATTTTCAAGCAGGGCAAGCTCGTTGAGCGCGGTCCGCTGGCGGAAATCATGCGCGCGCCCAAGGACGACGAAACAAAAAAGCTTCTGGCCGCGGCAGCGCCTAGCCGCGGTCCGGAGCCGCCAGCAGCGCCCGCCACGATCGCGGCCAAGCCAGCTTCGCAACAAGCGCCCGTGTCGCCCGATGAGCTGGACCCGCCGATCCTGCTTGATGAACCGATTGCTGACGAAAGTGCTGTGACAGAAAGTCCAGGATAATGGCTTTTCCTGCCGCGCCGACTTATAAGGCGGAGCAGCAATCTGGTCGTTGCCATGATCCCGCGCTATGCCCGTCCGCAGATGGTTGCGCTCTGGTCGGACGAAAACAAATTCCGCATCCATTTTGAGATCGAGGCCCATGCCGCAGACGCGCTGGCCGAGCTTGGGGTCATCCCAAAACAAGCCGCCGCCAAGGTGTGGGAGAAAGGCCGCAATGCAAAGTTCGACGTCGCACGCATCGCGGAGATCGAGCGCCAGACCAGGCACGAGACCATCGCGTTCCTAACCCATTTGGCAGAGATCGTCGGGCCGGAAGCGCGTTTCGTGCATCAAGGCATGACATCTTCCGACGTGCTTGACACCACGCTCGCGGTGCAACTCGCCAGCGCCACCGACATTCTCATCGCCGATGTGGACGCACTCTTGGCGGCCCTCAAAAAGCGCGCCTTCGAACACAAGTACACCCACACGATCGGGCGCAGTCACGGCATTCACGGCGAACCGACGACGTTTGGATTGAAGCTCGCCGGCTTTTATGCCGAGTTTCAGCGCTCCAGGGCACGTCTTGTCACCGCGCGCGAGGAGATTGCGACGTGTGCGATTTCCGGCGCGATGGGCACGTTCGCCAATGTCGACCCCCGCGTGGAAGCCCATGTTGCAGACAAGCTTGGCCTGAAGGTCGAGCCGGTTTCGAGCCAAGTCATTCCGCGTGACCGGCACGCCGCTTATTTTGCCGCGCTGGGCGTGGTGGCGAGTTCGCTGGAACGGCTGGCAACCGAAATTCGCCACCTGCAACGTACCGAGGTGCTCGAAGCGCAGGAATTCTTCGCTGAAGGACAGAAGGGCTCCTCGGCCATGCCGCACAAGCGCAATCCGGTGCTGAGCGAAAATCTCACCGGCCTGGCGCGCATGGTGCGGGCCTATGTAATGCCGGCGCTGGAGGATGTGGCGCTGTGGCACGAGCGCGACATCTCGCATTCCTCTGTTGAGCGGTTCATCGGGCCCGATGCCACCATCACGTTAGATTTCGCGCTGGATCGGGCCGCCAATGTCGTGGACAAGCTGATCGTTCGACCTGACCGCATGCGGAAAAATCTCGAAAGCACGCAAGGCATCATCCACAGCCAGCGCGCCCTGCTGGCTCTTACCCAGGCGGGCATCGAACGCGATGCCGCCTACGAGCTGGTGCAGAAGAACGCGATGCGCGCTTGGAATGGTGAAGGCACATTGCTGGACCTGCTGATGGCGGATCCGGATGTGGCGCGCCTCGTGCCGGCGAAGGCGCTGGAGGCAATGTTCGATCTCGACTATCACGCAAAACAGGTCGACACGATCTTCGACCGCGTTTTCGGCCGATAGCCGCTACATATTGCGAGTTCTATCTTCGTTCTTGACAGATGTTGTGGTGAGGGTCAGGCTCCGCGCGCAACAGCCAAGTCCCAGCGGGGGCCCGCATGAACAAGAACGACCGATATGTTGTGCACCATCCAGAAGGCTGGGCGGTGAAGAAATCTGGTGCCGACCGTGCCAGCGCAATCTTCGGCACGCAGCGCGAAGCCGAAGTGCGCGCCAAGCAGATCGTGCTCAATTATGGCGGCGGCGAAGTGCGTATCCAGGACCGTCACGGCCAATGGCGCGAATCCGACACGATTTCATCGAGTCATGGCCAATATTCGTGGCGCCTGCACTGAAATAGGCGTCCCCCGTTCAGCCGTGGCGAAGCTTGAAATAAAGAATCGTGCCTGAGAGCACGAGGGTGATGCCGTTGGCGGCGATCAACGGCACATCGCCGATGATCAGCCCGTAGACCAGCCACAGAAATATTCCGCTCGTAAAGACGAGAAACATCGCAAGCGAGAGATCGCCAGTCGAGCGCGTGCGCCAGGTTTTGATCACCTGCGGCAGGAACGCGATGGTGGTGCAGAACGCGGCGGCGAGACCGATGAGGGTGATGGGCATCCAATTCACTTTCCGTCATGGCCGCCCTTGAGGCGGCCACCCATCTGGCACGTGTCGACGCGCCCATGAGAGTCTTGCGGCTGAGCAAATCCGCGTGATTAATCTAATTGATGGGTGGCCGGGTCAAGCCCGGCCATGACGATCTTTGCTACTCCGCCCGTAACTTGTATCGCACTGGCAGCGTCTTGAGGCCGCTCACGAAGGTCGACTGCACGCGCTTCGACGGGCCGGTCATCTCGATGGCATCGAGCCGTCCTAGCAATTCCTTGAAGAACGCCTTGATCTCCATCTTGGCCAGATGCTGTCCGAGACAGACATGCGCGCCGTAGCCGAAGGCGACATGGCGGTTGTTTTCGCGGGTGACGTCGAACTTGAAAGGATCGGGCCAGATTTCCTCGTCGCGATTGCCGGAAATGTAGAGGAGTTGCACCGCCTGACCCTTTTCGATTCTGCGCCCGCGCAAGGTGTAATCCTGTGTCGCAGTGCGCATGAAATGCTGCACCGGCGTCACCCAGCGGATTATCTCGTCGACGGCCGTGTTCAGTAGTTCGGGATGCTCCTTCAACTTTTTCAGCTGGTCGGGATTCTCGATCAAGGCGCGCAAGCCGCCGGCGATCGAGGAACTTGTCGTGTCGTGGCCGGCCGTCGCCACGATGATGTAATAGGATGCGGTCTCGACCGGGCCAAGCGGGCAGCCATGCACCTGGCCGTTGGCGATCACGGTGGCGAGATCATCTCCGGGATGAGCGCGGCGCTCTGCCGTCACCGCGTTGAAGTAGGCGAAGAAGTCGGCGATGACATTGGTGTTGGGATCGCGCTCTTCGCGGCGCATGTCGGGATCGCCGCCGCCGAATAGCTCCTGGGTCAGCTTGAGCATCTTGGGCTCATCACTCTCCGGCACGCCCATGATCGACATGATCACATGCAGCGGATAGTAGACCGCGATGTCCTTGGTGAAATCGCACTCAGGCCCCAGCGCCGTCATCTTGTCGACATAGCGCTTGGCTAGCTCGGCCATGCGCGGCTCGAGCTTCTTCAGATTGGCCGGCATGAACCAGGGCTGTGTGAGGCCGCGATAGGCGCGATGGTCGGTGCCGTCCATGTCAATGAGCGTGCGCAGCGGCGAAACCCGCCCGGTCTTGGGATCGGGCCCGCCCCACATCGCCGCCAAATTGTGTTCGGCCTCCATGTTCATCAAGACCGAACGCGGTTCGTTCAGAAACTGGTCGTTGAGCTTTTCGATTTCGAGAATGTCGTTGTACTTGGTGATCGACCAGAACGGACGAAATCCGTCCGGCGCCGTCCAATGCACCGGATCGTTCCGGCGCAACTCCGTCAGCAGGCGATGGATTTCCGCATCATCGCCGTAAGTGACGTTGGAGACGAGTGCGTTGTCGAGTGCAGTGGCCATCGCGATGTTCCCGAATTGGCAAGCGCGATCTTATCGCGCTCGTGCCGCGAGGGAAGTCAATGTGGTAGCGCGAATGCCACCACCGAGTCGCCGCGTTTCGTGCCGAGCTTCGAGTGGCCGCCGGCGGCGATCACGACATACTGCCGGCCCTTCCAGACATAGGTCATCGGCGTTGCCTGGCCGCCCGCCGGAAGGCGACCCTTCCACAATTCGGCGCCGGTCTTTGCATCGAAGGCGCGCAAATAGTCATCCATCGCCGCCCCGATGAAGACGATCCCGCCCGCGGTCACGATTGGGCCGCCGAGATTGGGCACGCCGATCGTGCCCAGGAAATACTGGCTGAACGGCAGCAGACTCTCAGTCGTTCCGAGCGGCACGGACCAGAGAATTTTTCCGCTGTGCATGTCGATCGCATGCAGCTTGCCCCAAGGTGGCCGGTTGCACGGCAGGCCGAGCGGCGACAGCATGACCTCGCGCTTCATGCCGAACGGCGCACCTTCGTTTGGCGAAACCTCCTTGTCGAAGAAGCGCTCTTCGACCGCTGCGTATTCGTGGCGTCCGATCAGCGTGACGAGGTGCAGTGCGTTGGACGTGTTCACAAACACGACGTCATGGGCGGCATCGAAGGCAAGGCCGCCCCAGTTCACGCCGCCGCCGGTGAAGGGATAGATGATCGTGCCCTGGGTTGAGGGCGGCGTGTAGAGCCCATCATGGCGGGCAGCCGCGATGGCATCGCGACATCTGCCGCGATCCCAAAACATGAATCCGTAGGCGTCTTCCGGCTTGATGTGGTTGGGCGCGAGCGGTGGCGGCGCCACCGGAATCGGCTGCGTCGGCGATAGCTTTTCGCCCGGCGCTCCACCCTGAGGCACCTTGCGTTCGATAACGGGAATGACCGGTACGCCGGTGTCGCGGTTGAGCGTGAACAGCAAGCCCTGCTTGGTCGGCTGCAGCACTGCGGGGACGCTTTGGCCCTTGTAGGTCACCATGCCGAGAGTCGGCTGCGCCGGAAGATCATAGTCCCACACATCGTGATGCGTCGTCTGGAAAGACCAGGCGACGGCGCCGGTCTCGACATGCAGAGCCACAACCGAGTTGGCATAGGTTCCGTTGCCGACGCGCGAACCGCCGAAGAAGTCGGGGCTGGTGCTGGAAACCGGCAGAAAAACGAGGCCGCGGGTCTCGTCCACGCTCATCGGCGCCCAGACATTGGCCGCGCCACCGCGGAAGGGTGCCGACTCATTGCCGAGCGGATCAAAGTTCCAGCGCGGCGCGCCAGTGATCCAGTCGAAGGCGTGCACCGTGCCGCGCAGTTCGTCGACCTTCTGGTTATCGTCGATCGAGGAACCGACGACGACGAGACCGTGACTGACGACGGGCGCCGAAGTCGTGTGGATTTCGCCGCGCCGCTTCGGCACACCATCAGGGATGAGCTTGACGGTTCCACCATGGCCGAAATCGGCGCAAGGCTTGCCGCTTGCCGCATCGAGCGCGATCAGGCGGCGGTCGGCCGTATTGAGATAGATGCGAGCAGCACAAACCCCGCCTGCCGCATGCCGCGCGAAGGCGACACCGCGACAGACATAGTCATTGGGATAGTGGATGGCCGTGTCGAGCCTAGGATCGAAGCGCCAAAGCTGTCGGCCCGTGCCGGGATCAAGTGCGCTTACCTCGTTGAACGGCGAGCAGACATAAAGGCGACCTTCGGCCAGGATCGGCGTGTCCTCGAATGAGGCCCGCTTCATTGTGTCGGCGTGCGTCGCCATATCGCCGGTCGAATAGGTCCAGGCGACGGCAAGGCGGGCGACGTTGGCCCGCGTGACTTGTCGCGCGGGCGAGAAGCGCTGGCCGCCGGGATCGCCGCCATAGTTCGACCAGCCTGGATCCACGGCAAACGCAGGACTCACCGCGAGTGCTGCGGCAAGGAATGCGGTGACCGCCCCCCGGCGCATCGCTACTTCTTCACTTCCGATTGCACCTGCTCGGCAGCAAGTTCCAGCAGGTCCACCATCTGGCGCCGAATCGTGTGATCGGAATATTTCGTCTTGTCGAGATCGCCACGCACCTTGCGAAACACGTCTTCATCGCCGGCTTCCTCGAAATCCGACGCGATCACTGCCTTGGCGTAGGCATCGGCTTTCTCGCCGGCGAGCCCCATTTCGCCGGCGGCCCAAAGACCGAGCAGCTTGTTGCGCCGAGCCATGATCTTGAATTGCATCTCCGCGTCATGGGCCCATTTGGACTCAAAGCCTTTGCGGCGATCATCGAACGAGCCACTCATGCATAACCTCTTGAATAAAATGAATTAAATCTGTGCTGCGGCAGCCAGTGAGGCCATTCTAGCGCAAGCTTGTGGACAGCGCACGGATAGGGACGGCTGCGCGCTTTCGCAACGTTGCCGCAGGCGGCCGGCATAGCTATTTTGCCGCTTCGACGGGGGCCGCATGTCGAGTCCCCGTTTCGCGTTTTAGGCGGCAGAGGATAGTACGATGAAGCGCCGGCGCATGATCTATGAGGGCAAGGCCAAGATCCTCTATGAAGGGCCGGAGCCTGGCACGCTCATCCAGTATTTCAAGGACGACACCACCGCCTTCGACGCCACCAAGAAGGCCGTGCTGGATGGCAAGGGCGTCATCAACAATCGCATCAGCGAATATCTCATGACCCAGCTGGGCGCGATCGGGGTGCCGACGCATTTCGTCAAGCGCGTCAACATGCGCGAACAACTCGTCAAGGAAGTAGAGATCATTCCGCTCGAAGTCATCGTGCGCAACATCGCTGCCGGCTCGATGTCCAAGCGCCTTGGGATCGAGGAAGGCACCGTGCTGCCACGCTCGATCATCGAATATTGCTACAAGAACGATGCGCTGCACGACCCGCTGGTCAGCGAGGAGCACATCACAGCCTTCGGCTGGGCGAGCCCGCAGGATCTCGACGACATGGTAAACCTCACTATCCGCATCAATGATTTCCTTTCCGGCCTGTTCCTCGGTGTCGGCATCAAACTCGTCGATTTCAAGATCGAGTTCGGCCGGCTGTGGGAAAACGAATACATGCGCATCGTGCTCGCAGACGAGATCAGCCCGGATTCGTGTCGGCTGTGGGATGCCACAACCAACGACAAGATGGACAAGGATCGCTTCCGTCGCGATCTCGGCGGCGTGGTCGAAGCCTATTCCGAAGTCGCCCGCCGGCTGGGCATCATGCCGGAATCAATCCAGGGCGAAAGCAAAGGACCGCAGCTCGTCCGATGAAAGCGCGCGTATTCGTGACCTTGAAGAATGGCGTTCTTGATCCGCAAGGCAAGGCCATCGGGCACGCCCTGAACGGGTTGGGTTTCTCCGCCGTCGGTGAAGTGCGCCAGGGCAAGGTGATCGAACTGGACCTGAGCGAGCGCGATGAGACCAAAGCGCGTGCCGCGCTGAAGGAGATGTGCGAGCGGCTGCTCGCCAACACCGTGATCGAGAAGTACGAGTTTGAGTTGAAGGAATGAACTTCCGCCATCCGTCATGGCCGGGCCTGACCCGGCCATCCATCACCAGGCTCAACTCGCGCGCGGACGCGCGCCTAATGGGTGGCCGGGTTGAACCCGGCCATGGAGGGCATTTGTGAAATCGGCCGTCATTGTTTTTCCCGCTTCCAATTGCGATCGCGACGCGGCGGTGGCGCTCGAACAGATGACGGGTACCAGGCCGCACATGGTCTGGCACCAGCAGAGCGAGCTTCCCGACGTCGATCTTGTCGTGCTGCCGGGCGGTTTTTCCTATGGCGACTATCTGCGTTCCGGCGCGATGGCGAGCCAGTCGGCAGTGATGCAGGCAGTCAAGGCGCATGCCGAGCGCGGCGGCGCAGTGCTCGGCATCTGCAATGGCTTCCAGGTGCTGACGGAGTCACATCTGCTGCCTGGAGCGTTGATGAAGAATGCCGAGCTCAAATTCGTTTGCCGGCCGGTCAGCATGACGGTCGAAGAAACTCAGAATGCCTTCACGCGCAAGTATGCCCATGGCCAGCGCGTACGTTTTCCAGTGGCGCATGGCGACGGCAACTACTATGCCGACGAGGAGACCTTAAACCGTCTCGAGGGCGAGGGCCGCGTCGTCTTTCGCTATGTTGAGGGCGACAATCCCAACGGTTCGTCGCGCAACATCGCCGGTATCTTGAGCGAAAAGCGCAATGTTCTGGGCCTGATGCCGCATCCCGAGCGCGTCGTCGATCCGCTCTTGGGCGGCACCGATGGCCGCGGCCTGTTCGAAAGCCTGATCGAAACCCTCGCATGACCACGATCACGCCGGAACTTGTCGCCGAGCATGGGCTGACGCCGGAAGAGTATGGCCGCATCAAGCGCCTGCTCAATCGCGAGCCCAGCTTCGTCGAACTCGGCATCTTCAGCGTGATGTGGAGCGAGCATTGCTCCTACAAGTCGACGCGGATTCACCTGCGCAAGCTGCCGACCAAGGCGCCGTGGGTGCTGCAAGGGCCTGGCGAGAATGCCGGCGTGGTCGACATCGGCGACGGAGACGCCTGCATCTTCAAGATGGAGTCGCACAATCACCCGAGCTTCATCGAACCCTATCAGGGTGCTGCGACCGGCGTTGGCGGCATCATGCGCGACGTCTTCACCATGGGCGCACGCCCGATCGCGATGATGAATGCGCTGCGCTTCGGCGAGCCGTCGCATCCCAAGACGCGCCATCTCGTCAGCGGTGTCGTCAGCGGCATCGGCGGTTATGGCAACTGCATGGGCGTGCCGACCGTCGGCGGTGAAGTGAATTTTCATGCGAGCTACAACGGCAACATCCTGGTCAACGCGATGTGCGTCGGCCTGGCGCGGCGCGATAAAATATTCCTCTCCGCCGCGAAGGGGGCCGGCAATCCCGTCGTCTATATCGGCTCCAAGACCGGACGCGACGGCATCCATGGCGCCACCATGGCATCGGCCGAGTTCAGCGAGGATTCCGAGGAAAAGCGGCCGACGGTGCAGGTCGGCGATCCTTTCACCGAGAAGCTGCTGCTCGAAGCCTGTCTCGAACTGATGGCGACCGATGCGATCATCGCGATCCAGGACATGGGAGCGGCCGGGCTCACATCTTCCTCGGCCGAGATGGCGGACAAGGGCGGCAGCGGCATCGAGCTCGATCTCGATCGCGTGCCGCAACGCGAAGTGGGTATGAGCGCCTATGACATGATGCTGTCGGAGAGCCAGGAGCGCATGCTCGCCGTGCTGAAGCCTGGCCGCGAAGCCGAGGCCGAGGCCATCTTCCGCAAGTGGGAACTCGACTTCGCGGTAATCGGGATTACGACGGACACGCGACGCCTTGTCGTTAAACACCGAGGCGAAATCGTCGCCGATATGCCGGTCAACGCCTTGTCCGACGAGGCGCCCCTCTATGAGCGGCCGCTCTCCCGACGTCCGCCCGCGACTGGTACGCCGTCCTACGATGCATCGCGACCAGTGCTGGCATCGCTGAAAAAGATTCTCGCCGCGCCCGACATGTGCTCGCGTCGCTGGGTGTGGGAACAGTATGACTACACGGTGATGGCCGACACCGTGCAGATTCCGGGGGGTGACGCCGCAGTGGTGCGGGTGCACAACACGCAGAAGGCACTCGCGATCAGCACGGATGTGACGCCGCGCTACTGCAAGGCCGATCCTTACGAAGGCGCCAAGCAGGCCGTCGCTGAAGCCTGGCGCAACCTGACCGCGGTCGGCGCTACGCCGCTCGCGGTTACCGACAATCTCAACTATGGCAATCCACAAAAGCCCGAGATCATGGGCGAGATTGTCGCCGGCATCGACGGCATCGGTGCGGCCTGTCGCGCGCTGGACTTTCCGGTCATCGGCGGCAACTGCTCGCTCTACAACGAGACCAATGGCGAAGCCATCCTGCCGACGCCCACCATCGGCGGCGTCGGCCTGATCAACAATGTCGCGCGCATGGCGACCATCGCGTTCAAGCGCGCCGGCGATGCTGTCATCCTCGTCGGTGACACCAAGGGCCATCTCGGTCAATCGATCTATCTGCGCGAGAGCGAAGGCCGCGAGGAAGGCCCTTGCCCGCCGGTCGATCTGGCAACGGAAAAACGCACCGGCGATTTCGTGCGCCGCCTCGTCGCGGACGGCCGCGTCGACACTGTGCATGATGTTTCCGACGGCGGTGTCCTCGTCGCCGTGGCGGAGATGGCGCTTGCCGGCGATATCGGCGCCGACATCGGGATCGCCGGCGCTGCGGAAGCGATCCCCTTTTTCTTCGGCGAGGACCAGGGCCGTTACCTGCTGACCGCCTCACCCAAGGAAGCAGACCGCATCGAGGGGGAGCTGCGCGCAGCGGGAATTGTGCATGCCATCATCGGCAAGACCATCGCGGAGGAGTTGCTGCGCGTTGAACGCGAGGGTGAGGTGACGCTGGCCGAACTCCGGCGCGCGCATGAGGGCTGGTTTCCCAACTATATGGCCGGCGAAGAAGTTCCGGCTACAAACTGAGGCGGCACGCCATGGCGATGAAGGCCTATGAGATCGAGACGTTGATCAAGGAAGCGTTCCCCGACGCGGAGGTGACGATCAGCGACCTCGCGGGTGACGACAACCACTTCGCGGCCGTCGTTGTTTCTGCAGCCTTCAAGGGCAAGAGCCGCGTGCAGCAGCACCAGATGGTCTATGCCGCACTCAAGGGCAATATGGGTGACGTGCTGCATGCCCTGCAATTGCAGACGAAGGTCAGGGAGTAATCACTCCTCCGATAGAATTGAATCTCCCCACTTGGCCTTGCGTAGCAGCGCATAGACCTCGCGATTGCGTCGCGCGACGAACGCCTGGTGCAGACCGCCCGCGTCGCAAAGCGGCAGAGTGATGCCGGACTTGCTTTCCACTGGCGGTGCGATGATCCGCGACCGGTTCGGTAGCTGACCTCCGTGGCGCGCGGCCACGATGTAGGAATAGCGCTCATCTTCGAATGGTACCGAGGCGCCCTTGACCTTGAGATGATCACGGCTGCGCGGCAGGCGCTGCGAGAAATGACACCAGTCCGGCTCATGGATCGGGCATGCATGGGCATGTGTACAGGGCGCAAGCACGCCGGCACCTTGCTCGATGAGGAAAGCGCGTGCGGCGCGGATGCGCGCGAAGCCGGCCGGTGTTCCGGGTTCGATGAGAACTAACACTTCACTCGCCGCTGCCCACAGTTGGGCAATGACGTGCCTCAGATTCGCTTGAGAAATCTCGGCGAGCACAAAGCTTGCGGCGACGAGTTCGGCACGTGGAGACGCGGAAGCCTGGACATCGCCCGCGATGAAGGTGGCCGACGTCAGAGCTGCGTGATCGGAGCCGACGGCAAGCGCCTTGGCGATCACGCGAAACGCAGCGTTGGAATCGGTCATCGTTACGTGAGCGAGTGCCGGCCAGGTCTCGACCGCCGCCCAGCTTGCGGTTCCGGGTCCTGCTCCTATGTCGACAAGGCTTTGCGGCGTGAAATCGGGCGCCGCCTCGCGCAGCGTTGCGAACACGGCGGCGGCGACCGCGTATGTCGCCGGTAGCCGCGAAAAAATGTAGGCCAGCACAGAAAGTTCGTCCCTAACGGTGGCCGCAGAAACGCGGCCGGCGCGATATGCGTCAGAAATTGCCGCGGCTTGCGTCGCCAATTCTCTACGCGATACGCCTTCGAGCAGTGCGGTGCTGCGAGCTTTTAACGCGGGCGGAAGCGCCGAATTCATGGCTTCTTTTCGATGGCCGGTCGGCTCCGCGCAAGCCCGCTGCTTGACGCGCTGCAACATCGTGCTTAGATCATCAACGACCGAACATTACGAGGGCGCCCAGCGGCGCGACACAAAATGGCAGACGTCCAGTCCCGCATCGGCGACGAAGTGAACAACAATCCCGTCGTGGTGTTCATGAAGGGTACGCCGGTATTTCCGCAATGCGGCTTCTCCGCCGCGGTGGTGCAGATTCTCTTTCATCTCGGTGTGAAGTTCAAAGCCATTGATGTGCTGAAGGATCCTGAGATCCGCCAAGGCATCAAGGAATTCTCCAACTGGCCGACGATCCCGCAGCTCTACGTCAAGGGTGAGTTTGTGGGTGGCGCCGATATTGTGCGCGAGATGTTCGAGAATGAAGAGCTGGCGACCTACTTCGCTGAGCACGGCATCGCGCTCGAGAACGTCTAGGCGAAGCCCGAACTCCGGATGACATCACGCAGAGGCCGGCGCGGCGATGGCGGCGCCGGCTTTTCCGCGTATCCAAGGCGAAAGACGAAGGTGGGTTGCCAGCCCGGTGCGTTGGCGAACTTCAAGAGTGCCGGTTGAAACGTGTCGGCACGGCCGAGGGACTGATTGCGATCGATGCACTCGACCGGCTGGTTGAGAGGCTGTGCGGCAATACCCATCACTGTCGCCGCCAGATGCAGGCGCTGCCAAGCACGTCCCGCTGCGATCGCCTGCGTCTTGTCCAGCCGATCCTTCACCAGCAACACGCCCAACACGGGCGCATGCACCTGAATGTCGCGCGTGTTGGCGATCCAGTACTGGTCCGCCGCCTCAGCACTTTGGTCGGGCAAGAGTTTGGCGAAGGCGACGACCAGGGGCGAAAGCCCCGCCGCGTCGATGGCGATGCCATCGGCATGCTTTTCAATGTCGCGCCGGCCGGTGCGAATCCAGTGCGCGCTATCGGCCGACATTTGCGGATCAGCGATGATGCGCTCAGTCGCCTCGACGATCAGCGCCGCCAATTCGCCGCGCGCCTTGGGCTCGGCGATGAAGGCGATCCGCACCGCATCGGCGGTGACGAGTTGTGAAAGAACGCGAAGCGCGCCGGCGGCGATGGCGGTATCGCGGTAACGGCCGCGATTGGTGTGGCGGCTGGCGACCGCTTCGAACAAGGGATCACGGCCGGGTGCGCCCGGATCCAGCGTGATGTGCGCGGCGACGATCGGCGCGACGCCCGGCGAATTCTGCAACTTGCCGGCGGCCGGACGGACATAGGCGGTGTAGCCCGCGACACCGGCGGCGCGCACCAGGTTTTCGATTGCCGCTCCGATGCCCAGATGCATCTCGCGCCGAAACGGATCGAAGCTTCCAAGATGGCGCGCACGATCGGCCCAGACCGTGATCGCCTCGTTGTGGACTTCAAAGAGCCAGGGCTGGGTATCGTGTGGATTGGCGGCGAGGATGGCGGAGCGCAGCGGACGCTGGATGCCGTCGAAGACGCTGCCGCGCCACTCGGCCCAGGGCGCATACGCCATACCCTGCGGGCCGGAAAAGACGCCGCGGTCCCAGCTGCGATAGCCGAGGCCGGCGACAAGCGCCGCGCCGGCGCCGCCAACGATCACAGTCCGCCGCGACACCATGGAACTCTCCAATCTCTTTTACAGAATATCGCTTGTGAAAATGGCGCGACACGCGCCGCTTCGACACTATAATTGTTTGCCGAAATTCGCGAAAATTCAGCGCGAGAAATGTCGTGCCCAGACCGGCGCGATGGCGGGGCGGGCAGCAATACCGGACGAGATCGCTTCCAGCTTTGGCACGTGTCGTTCGACCGGCCAATCTCGGCCGATACTGGTGCGCCAGCGCGTGAACATCGCGACATAAATGTCGAGGAGGGAAAATCCGTTCGCCAGAAACCACGGCCCCGCCACAAACCGCTCGAGGATCAACAGGCGCTCGCGGATGCGTTCGCGCGCTTTTTGCCTGAGTGCATCGGCTTGTTCGCCGGCCGGTGCGAAACGTTCGGGATAGTCTGAAATCTCGACCATCGGATAGATTTCCCCCGCCATGAAGACAAGCCAGCGATAGGCCTGCGCTCGCGCGGCGCCGGCTTGCGGCGGCAACAGGCGCGCGTTTGGAAAGTGATCGGCGACCGTCAACAGAATCGCGGCGGATTCGGTGATCACCTCGCCTTCGGGCAGCCGCAAAGCAGGCATTTTGCCGCTGGGATTGAGCGCCAGGAATTCCGGTTTCTTTTGCTCGTTTTTTTCCAGCGAAATCAGATGAAATTCATACGGCGCGCCTGCTTCGGCCAGTGCCGCTTCCGCGCTGAACGCGCCCGAACCTTTGTCGCCGAAAACCGTGTAGCTCATGCGTCCAACATATGAGCGTAGAGGCTCCGAACAAGGCCGCGGCGTCGCCATCCTGCGACAAGCTCAGGACGAGGTCCAATGAGGTTTTTGCATGCCTCGCAGGCCCTTATGCTGCGTCTGTGCGGCTAACGTGAATAGAACTCGACGATCAGATGCGGCTGCATCTGCGAGGCATAGGGCACATCGGCGAGTTTGGGCGTGCGCAGCACCTTGGCCGTCATCTTGTCGTGATTGACCGAGACATAGTCGGGCGTGTCGCGCTCGGCGCTCTTGCTCGCTTCCAACACCAGCGCCATTTCCCGGGCCTTGGGCGACAATTCGATCGCGTCGGATTCCTTGACCTGGTAGGACGCGACGGTCACGCGCCGGCCATTGACCTTGACATGGCCGTGGCTGACGAGCTGACGCGCGGCAAACGGCGTCGGCACGAACTTGGCGCGATAGACGACGGCATCGAGCCGGCGCTCGAGCAGGCCGATCATGTTCTCGCCCGTGTCGCCCGGCCGGCGCGAGGCTTCCTGGTAGTATTTGCGGAATTGCCGTTCGGTGATGTTGCCGTAATAGCCTTTGAGCTTCTGCTTGGCCTGCAGCTGCGTGCCATAGTCGGAAAGTTTCTTGGCGCGGCGCTGACCGTGCTGGCCCGGACCGTAGGAGCGCTTGTTCACCGGGCTCTTGGGCCGGCCCCAGATGCTCTCGCCCATGCGGCGATCGATCTTGTATTTCGCGTTGGCGCGTTTGCTCATGCTGCGTCCGGACTTGGCGGAACTTCCGCTGGTTTGCGCGGCATTGCCCCGCGAAGGCCGCGCACTATAGTCAGCGAAAAGTCGAAGTCAAACGCTCGCGCTCTGGTTGAGTGCCTGTGAAAAGTCTCAACGAAAAGAATGGGTTGTTCTGACCCCACTGTTACAGGTTGAAGCTACCGAACGGCGAACCAGACCGCCAGTGCGATGGATGTCAGCCAGATTGAGATGACCACGACAGCGGCAACACGGCTTACGGGGCGCTGCTGGGCCGCCGATGCAAGCGCCCGATGTTCCGCCATGAGTTCGGGCGGGATCAGGCGGACAACCGCCATGATGCCGAGTGGCACGATGATGATGTCATCGAGATATCCGAGCACCGGAATGAAGTCGGGGATGAGGTCGATCGGCGACAGGGCATAGCCGGCGACTGCGATGGCCAACGCCTTGGCGTACCAGGGAACCCGAGGATCGCGACTCGCCAAGTAGAGCGCATGGACGTCCTGTTTGACGTGCCGTGCCCAGTTTTTCAGCTGTTCGATCATCGGGCGACCTTAGCGGGCGGACGGATCGAGTGTCCGTACCGGCGGGTCTCCCCAAACTGCGCCAATGCAACCCTAGGTGAGACTGGACCAGCGCCTCTGTTTACGATGTAAATATCGGGGGCAGGGGTAGGCATGGCCGACATATTGAGCATGGGTCCGGACGCGGACGTCCGCGCCATGGCAGAGGCGCTTGTAGGATATTACCGCTCTGGTGCATCCAAGTTGGCGCGCAAGCTGGCACTTGAGCACGTCAGCCGCGGCGATTTTTCGCGTGCGGTGTTGTGGATACGGATCATTGGCGTCGCCGAAATGCTGGAGCGAAGCGCCAACCATCAAACATAGAGCTTTCGCTGACGTCGCGGCGGAACCGGCCAAACCTCTGGCGCAAAAACAAATCTCGCTCGAGTCACCAAAATCTGTCCACTGAGCCAAAGTCGGTCGGAACCTGGCAGACCAGACTATTGACGCGCCTCGATGTGCCACACAGTTTGCACCGGGCCCCGTGGCGGAACTGGTAGACGCACCGGACTTAAAATCCGTAGTTCCGAAAGGGACGTGACCGTTCGACTCGGTCCGGGGCCACCAGGCTTGGCTCGCTTCGCGAGCTCTACGTAGAACTACGTAGGTCGGGGCAAATTTACGATTTGTGTATGCCGTTTGGCGCACGGTCGCCGGATTGGCCAGTACCACCGAACTCGGGCAGTGGTTCGAGGTAGAAACAAAATGTACCCCATCGACTTGCCGGACCATGCCGCCGCGCCGCGGATGGCGAATGCTGCAGTGTTCTCGATCCGTCGTCGCGCGAACCGATTGGCATGAAAGCCGAGAAAAAGTGGCGCACCATAATTCGCTGGCTGCGCGATGCGCGCATTTCGCTCGGGCTCTTCACCTTCTCCGTCGCGGTCCTGGTGTTGGCGATATTCTACGTCGCTCTCAGTATCGAGAATCTGATGGCCGACTATTCGGCCATGGCGAGCGCCCAGTCCGTGATCGGCGCCCTTGCCACCACGCGCAATGCCGTCGAAGCCAGGGGGAATGCGCTGCGCTCCTACGTCATCACCGGCAATGAAAATCTGCTGGTCGACTATCGCAATACCGGCTCGGACAGCATCGCAAGCCTCGCCAATCTCAAGGGTCTGGTCAGCGGCGATATCGCCGCCACCAACCGCACCGAAGCCTTGCAACGCACGCTCGCGATGCAATCCGCCGTCATGGAACGGATACTGGACGCCTACCAGCACCGAAGGGTCGAGCATGTCCGCCAGCTCCTGATCGAAGACGACACCAAATTGCGTACGCTCGATCATGCGCGACGCGCGATTTTGGCCTTCGACATGGCCGAGCATGCCACGCTCAGCACCGCCACGGCGCGGTCGAACGCCACGCTGCGTTCGGCGATCCTCGCCGGTACGATGGGGCTGGTGCTCTACTTTCTCGTGCAATGCACCGTTTTCGCGCGCATGGACAAGGAATCGGAGGGCCGCCGCGGCGCCGATTCGCTGCTGGTCAAGACGAACACCGAACTCGAATCTTCCCTCGCCCAACTCAAGCAGCACAATCATGTCGCACAGGCGGTGAGCCAGTTTGGCGAAATTCTGCAGAATTGCCGCTCGGTCGGCGAGGCGACCGCACTGACCTTGCACCAGGTCGTGCACTTTCTGCCGGACACTTCCGTCGATATCGGCCTTTTCAATGAATCGCGCGATGGCGTCGAGGTCTTTCGTTGTCGTGACGCCGGCGATGCCGATCAGAAATTCGACGTCACGACCAGGATCACGCCGCATGATTGCTGGGGGCTACGACGCGGCCGCGTGCATCACTACAGCAAAGGCGGCAGCGACCCGCGCTGCGACCATGTCGTCGAGGACGCGACGCGCAGCATGTGCATCCCGATACTGGGGCAAGGCGAGACCTTGGGAATCATGAGCCTGTATGTGCGACAGACCAAAGAGCCAGTTGCGGTCGATTGGGATATCGCCCTGAAAGTCGCCGAGCGTCTGGCGCCGGCGCTGGCGAACCTGAAATTGCAGGAAACCCTGCGCAATCAGTCGGTCCGCGACCAGCTCACCCAGCTGTTTAACCGACGCTATCTCGACGAGTCGCTGGCGCGCGAGATTTCGCGCGCGCGTCGCCAGGATCTGCCGGTTTCGGTCATCATGCTCGATGTCGATCACTTCAAGCAATTCAACGACACGCACGGCCATGATGGCGGCGATCTCGTGCTGAAGAGCCTTGGCGAGTTGCTGGCCCGCAGCGTGCGCGCCGAGGACATTGCCTGCCGCTATGGCGGCGAAGAGTTTACCTTGGTGCTGCCCGGCGCCAGCCACGAGTTGGCGCTGCGCCGCGCCGAAGAGGTGCGGGCCGCGGTCCAGCGCATGGTCATCGCACCGAAGAAAGCCGATAGCGTGCACATCACCGCCTCGCTCGGCGTGGCGACCTATCCGATCCACGGTGCCGCAATCGACGAGGTTCTCGCCGCCGCTGACGCCGCGCTGTATCTCGCCAAGAATAGCGGGCGCAATCGCGTGGTCGGTGCCGTCTCTTCCGATGTGCTGCGCACGCGGGTCGTCGCATGACCGGAAAACCATTGATTGAGCCGGATGCCGAGCGGCGCCAGTTCAAGCGCTTTCGCGTCGCGTTCAAGGCCAAGCTTTTCGCGCGCTCGGAATCCGAAACCGACTGCGAACTGGTCGACCTGTCGGCCGGCGGCGCCGCCATCCGGTGCAGCGAGACACTGGTGCTCGGCGAGACCCTGGTCCTCTACATTGACGGCTTTGGGCGCTACGATGCCGTGTGCGCGCGTTTTGCGGATGGTGCGGCGGGGTTGCGGTTTGTCTGCGGCGATGCCAAGCGCAAGCGCCTGATTGAAAAGCTGAACCGCTATGTCGCCGACGGTGCGACCGATGTTTCGACATTGCGGGCTTCCGAACGTGTGAGCAGCACGGGCGATCTCAACTTCACGCGCGCCAACGGCGAAGTCGTGAAGTGCGAAGTCATCGACATTTCTCTGCATGGCGTGTCGCTGCGGACAAACAGCCGGCCACCGATCGCTGAAATCTTGCAGGTCGGACGCACCTGTGGCCGCGTCGTGCGCCATCACGAGCATGGCATTGCCATCGAGTTCCTGCGCGCCAGCACGGAGCTCCAGAAGCCGCAGCGCTAGCGCTTCCCGTGCAAAGCGGCCTAGCATCGCCACCGCCACATGCGGAGGCCGCCATGTCCGAACCCCTCATTCTCGCCGACGATCCGGCACCGTTCGTGCGCCGACTGACGTTGAACCGGCCGGACAAGCGCAACGCGCTTTCGAACGCGTTGCGCGGCGAGCTTTATGCGGCGCTGGAGGCCGGCGATCGCGATGGCGACGTGCGGGTGATGATCCTGCGGGGCGCGGGCACTTGTTTTTCCGCCGGCTATGATCTCTCGCAGGAGGGCGGTCGCCAGGCGCTGCCCTATGCGTCATCGGCCGGCGCCGGGCAGTGGGCGCGCCATGTCGTCGAAGGCTGCTTCAAGATTTGGGACCTGGCCAAGCCCGTCATCGCGCAGGTGCATGGTTGGTGCCTGGCCGGCGGTTCGGAACTCGCCACTGCCTGCGATCTCGTCTATGTCGCGCAGGATGCGCAGATCGGCTACCCGCCGGTGCGCATGATGAGCCCGCCGGACAATCAGTTCCATGCCTGGCTCTGCGGCCTGCGCCCCGCGATGGAGATGATGCTGACGGGCGATGCCATCAGCGGCGTCGAGGCGGTGCGCGTCGGCTTCGCAAACCGCGCCTTTGCGCCCGCGCGGCTGGAAGCCGAAACGCTCGCCATCGCCGAGCGCATCGCGAAAATCCCAAGCGACGTGCAGCAGATGAACAAGCGCTCCGTACACCGGGCGATGGAGATCATGGGCCTGCGCGCCGCGATCCGCGCCGGCACCGAAATCCAGGCGCTGGCGCTGACGACGCAATCCTCGCGCGAGACCTTTGCCAAGTTCCGCGACGGCGTCACCAAGGGCCTCGATGCGCGCGATGCGGCGTTCAAGGACTATCGGACGAAAGATTGAAGCTGGAAAACAAAGAAGGGCCGTCCAGTTAAGGACGACCCTTCCATTGTCTTACTGCGGGCCGTGAAGGTCCGCAAAGGCGTCGCACTTAAGCGGCGTTGACCTCGCGAAGGGCGAGGATCCAGGTCGCGGCTTTCGACGTCCGCAGGTAATGACAATGAGACACTGGATCACCTCCTTTCATAATTTGTTGCGCGGCTTCTATAGCCGAATTCGTCCGGGCGGGTAAGTGGCAGCGCTGCAACAGTGCGGAGAATGCGAAATTGTTAATTTGTCGCTGCTTGTCCGGTCAGCGAAACTTCGCCGCGATCGCGCCGCCGCTGGCCAGCATCGCATCGTCGGATGTCACCGTGACCAGGTCGAATCCCTTGGCCATCATGGCTTTGGCGTAATCGGTGGTGCGACAATAGATGCCGGCGCGAATGCCGGCGGCCTTGGCAGCGGCCAAAATCTCGTCGATGGCCTTGACCACCACCGGGTCGACGGGATCGATCCGTGGTTCGCGCCCGAGCGACAGGCCGAGATCGGACGGGCCGACATAGAGCATGTCCAACCCCTTGACCGCAGCGATTTCCGTCACGTTTTTGAGTCCGAGCGCCGATTCCACCTGCACGATGGCCAGCACCGTCTCGTTCGATTTGGCGAGATAGTCCGCGCCACCATAGAGGATCGCCCGCCTCGGGCCGACGCTGCGATAGCCCATCGGCGCATAGCGGCAGGCGCCGACAAAGCGCTCGCACTGTTCGGCCGTGTCGATGTTGGGACAGATCACCCCATAGGACGCGGCATCGAGGGCGCGCATGACATCGCCGGGCTCGTTCCACGGCACGCGCACCAGCGGCACGGTGGCGGTGGTCGAGATAGCCGTCAGCATGGCGCACATCGCGGCATAGTCGATCTGGCCATGCTGCATATCAATCGTCACACTGTCCCAGCCCTGGTGCGCGATCAGTTCTGCCGACAACATGCAAGGCAGACCAAGCCAGCAATTCGTCACCGCCTTACCCGCAGCCCAGGCCTCACGCAGTCGATTGGCGCGCATCGTCGCTTGTCTTTCGATAGTGTCGCTCCAACTCTATAGCATGGTCGTGATGGTTGGCGACGTTGTGGGCGGTGGATAAGCTCCCCTGGTGGAAAAACTCTCAACGCAATGTTTAATCGTCGGCGGCGGTCCGGCGGGACTGCTCTGCGGCTATCTTTTGGCGCGCGCCGGCGTCGACGTGATCGTGCTCGAGAAGCACAAGGACTTCCTGCGCGACTTTCGCGGCGACACCATCCATCCCTCCACACTGGAACTGATGGCCGAAGTGGGCCTGCTCGAAGCCTTCCTCGAGCGCCCGCATGACAAGGTTCATGAGGTTGCCGCTGAAATCGGCCGCGAGCGTTTCGTGGTCGGCGATTTCACGCAACTTCCGACGCGCTGCAAGTTCATGGTGTTCATGCCGCAATGGGAGTTCCTCGATTTCATTGCGGGCGAGGCCAGGAAGCTCTCGAATTTTCATCTCTTCATGGAGGCCGAAGTCACCGACCTTCTGGCCCGCGGCAAAAGGATCATGGGCGTCCGCGTCAAGACTCCCGACGATGCCGGGGACATCACCGCGCATTTGGTGATCGGAGCCGACGGCCGACACTCGACGGTGCGCGACCGGGCCAGGTTCAAGGTGCAAGATATCGGCGCACCGTTCGATGTGCTGTGGCTGCGGCTTCCGGCTGAACCGGGCGACCCGCACGAGCCGGTGGCGCGCGCCGCTGCCGGAAGCTTTTTCATCATGCTCAACCGGCGCGACTACTGGCAGTGCGCGATGGTGATTCCCAAGGGCGGGTTTGTCGCGCTGAAAGCCGATGGCTTGGGTGGCTTTCGCGCCCGGGTGCGCGCCTGTTCGGGCTTTGCCCGTGACCGCGTCGACACCATCGAAAGCTTCGACGAGGTCAAGCTGCTCACCGTCGTGATCGATCGCCTCCGGCGCTGGTCACGTCCGGGCCTTTTGTGCATCGGCGATGCCGCGCATGCCATGTCGCCGGTCGGCGGTGTCGGCATCAACCTGGCGATCCAGGACGCTGTCGCGGCCGCGAACATCCTTGGCCCGATCCTCAAGCACCGCCGCGCCAGCCCGCGCGAACTGCAGCGCGTGCAGCGTCGCCGGGAATTTCCGACCAAGGTGACGCAATGGTTCCAGGTCCAAGTGCAAAACCGCGTGCTTGCGCCGACCTTGCGGGCGACGGCGACCCCGGCGCCGCCGCTGGCATTGCACGTGCTCGATCACTGGCAATGGCTGCGCCGCTGGCCGGCGCGCTTCGTCGGCATCGGGGTGCGGCCCGAACATGTCGACCCGCAGATTCTCAATCCAGACGATAACGTGCCCAGCTGATGCCAAACTCGTCATCGCCGAAATCTTCCGGCCCCGTGAGCCGCCGCCAGCCTGTCGCCTCGTAGAACCCGATCGCCGCCCGGTTCGGCGTGTCGAGCTTCAGCGTCATCGCACGGCCGGTTTGCCGACGCAGATGCGCCACCAGACTGCGGCCCACGCCCAGTCCCTGCGCATCCGGATCGACATAGAGGCAATGAATGAAGTTCTCTGCCGGAAAGAGCGACAGGATTCCAACCACCGCTTCGCCCATCAGCGCCAGCCAGACTTCCTCTTCACCCGCAAAGCGCGTGAAATCCGCGGCGGTGAAATAGCCCGGCGGGCGCCAAGTGAAAGCGGCCGTGCCGCTGCGCACATAGATCGCCGCTGCCGCCGCAATGTCGGATGCACTCGCCGCACGGCGGATGGTCAGGTTCAAAGTCTTGCAGGCTGGGCCGGACATGAATAGATCCTAGTCCCTCATCCTTCGACCAGCTCATCCTTCGACAAGCTCAGGATGAGGAGTGTGGAAATGCATCACATCTGCATCGTCCAGCCCTCGACGCCCATCGCCGCCTGGCGGACCGCTTCGGACAAGGTGGGATGGGCGTGGCTGGTGCGGGCAATGTCTTCCGAAGCCGCGCCAAACTCAATGGCGAGTGCCGCTTCGGCGATCATGTTGCCGGCCTCGGCCCCCAGGATGTGCACACCAAGCACGCGATCGGTTTTCGCGTCGGCGAGGATCTTCGCGAAGCCTTCGGTTGCGGCAATCGTCTTGGCGCGGGCGTTGGCGGTGAACGGAAACTTTCCGATCTTGTAGGCAATGCCCGCCGCCTTCAACTCCTCCTCGGTCTTGCCGACGCTCGCGACTTCGGGCGCGGTGTAGACCACTGCCGGAATGGCGTCGTAATTGACGTGCCCGGCGCGACCGGCAATGCGCTCGGCGCAGGCGACGGCTTCGTCTTCCGCCTTGTGTGCCAGCATCGGACCTTCGCGACAATCGCCAACCGCCCAGATGCCCGCGATGTTGGTGGCAAAATGCGCGTCGGTGACGATGCGGCCTTGCTTGTCGCGCGCCACGCCGAGCTTTTCGATTCCGAGCTGGTCGACAAACGGCCGTCGGCCGATCGAGACCAGCACGATGTCGGTCTCGAGCGTCGTTTTCTCGCCGCCGGCGGCGGGCTCAACGGTGACCAAGAGCGCCTCGCCCTTTTTCTCCACGCCGACCACCTTGGTGGAGAGCTGGAACTTCATGCCCTGTCGCGTCAGGATGCGCTGGAACTGTTTGCCGATCTCGCCATCCAAACCCGGCGTGATGCGGTCGAGAAATTCGACGACCGTGACCTCGCTGCCGAGCCGGCGCCATACCGAGCCGAGCTCGAGTCCGATATACCCGCCGCCGACAACGAGCAGCCGCTTCGGCACGGATTTGAGCGCCAGCGCGCCGGTGGAGGAAACGACTTGCGTTTCGTCGATCTTGATTCCGGCAAGCGGTGCCACATCGGAACCGGTGGCGATCACGATATGCTTGGTTTCGATGGTGCGCGACGCACCGTCCTTGGCTTTGACCTCTATTCTGCCAGGCGCGGCGATCAGCGCCGCGCCGACGATGGCTTCCGCCTTGTTCTTCTTGAGCAGGAATTCGACGCCGCGCGTGAGCTCGCCCACCACCTTGTTCTTGTGCGCCATCATCGCGGGCAGATCGAGGCTGACCGCAGCCTTGATGCCGAGCTTGGCGAAATCGCTGGATGCTTCCTCGAACAGTTCGCTGGTGTGCAGCAGTGCCTTTGAGGGGATGCAGCCGACGTTGAGGCAGGTGCCGCCGAAGGTGCCGCGCTGGTCGATGCAGGCCGCCCTGAGCCCCAACTGGCCTAGCCGGATTGCCGTATTGTAGCCGAACTTCCCGCCGTCTATCGCGACGGCGTCGAATGCTTCCGCCAGTTATCACGTCCTGGATTTGGAGTGTTGGCGTTATGCGCTGCCTGGCCGTGCGACACAATCGGTCG
>Ga0157379_10000738_pt1 | contig 26449 bp, 34 predicted proteins | sample S25metaG_FD_121802 | JGI IMG/M metagenome (GOLD analysis project Ga0157379, IMG submission 121802) | Switchgrass rhizosphere microbial communities from Kellogg Biological Station, Michigan, USA - S2-5 metaG | ecosystem: Host-associated > Plants > Roots > Rhizosphere > Soil | place: USA... | reverse complement strand
TTTATTCAGGATTTTCATAGAATAAAAACCATAACAAAATTAAACATTCCAACAGAGTTACATTAGAGTTTTCTGACTCATATCAGGTTTCATTAAGGTTTTCCAGGTCTTGGTCCAAAAATTCTAATGAAACCCTTTGAGAATGTTTAATTTCATCATTGTTTTTGTTTGGTGAAAATACTAAATAAAAGTGGCTAACCTTTAAGATTTTCCTAGAGTTTCCCTTAGTTGAAAACTTTTCTATGCCTCCAGTGTTGTATGTAATGGGCTCCCACCTATGTAAAGCAAATTATTGTTTGCCTGCATCAGGAAAGTTGACATGCTTTTCCCTTTTCTAGTACATAGGGCTGCTATCTAGCAGTGTATAGTCTAGAAAGTGAGACAGAGAACTATTGATGCTATAGTCTCTATCAAACTTGTAGGAATTTGCTTCACTGGAGGCATAACAAAGTTTTCAGCTAAGGAAAATTTTAGAAATATCTTCAAAGTAAGCCACTTTTCTTTAGGATTTTCACTGGATGAAAAGTGTAACAAAATTAACACTTCACATAGAGTTTCACTGGAGTTTTCACACACCTATAGAGTTTCATCAGTGTTTTCAAGATCTCAGTCCAAAATCCCTAACAAAACCCCATGAGAATATATAATTTCATTATTGTTTTTGCCTGGTGAAAATTCTAAATGAAAGTGGCTGACTTGTAAGATTTCACTAAGGTTTTTCCTTGCTAAAAACCTTTCTATGCCTCCAGTGCTTTGTCCTTTGAGGCAACAAGAAATGTCTAAGTCCATTCAAACTCTGAGCACATTGCCTGATGACCATATCCACTACCACCACCCATCCATTGACTCATCACATTTCCTATCTTAGCCTGCTCTTATGCCTTCTCAGTCACTTCTGTTGAGAAAATTTGCAAATCCATTACACACAGTAGGGGTGTTCAGTCCCAAATCTACAGTAGTAGATTCTGTGGACAAAAAGTTGTAAATGATCTACAACTCCTAGAGCTGCATATGATCTACAACTTCTGTAGATGCTTAATGCCCAAAGCTGTAGATCCGGCACATTGGTAGAGTCCAAGAACTTCACTTTGCAGAGTTTGCTGATTTAATGATGTGGGATTATAGACAAGCAAGGTTCATGGGTCCACTAGCAGCACCGGAAACTGATCTACAGCTCTGATCTACAACAAATCTACAGCCGCTGTAGAAAACTTGAGTGCCCCTTGTTGAGCTTCCTGTTTCTGTAGGTTGTGTCTACACCTTTGTCTACAGTAGATTTGGGACTGAATGCCCCTAGTGGATGGATGCTGCCAGCCCTTCTAGGTGACACAGTGCCAATGAGCTTGTCAGCTGCTACAATTCTGACTTGCTCAATACTCTAGATCTATGCTTCAAACCCCACTAGTCCATCTCTGCTATGCTTGTTTCTACAGAATCCCATCTGTGACATGTTCCTATGCTCCTGTATCTAATACTAGAAATTATTGTTCTGCTGGTGGAAGGATCATTTTTCTCTAATGCTAAGCAGCTAGCTTTACTCGTTCGGTATAGCCGTAGACCCCTTCCCAATACGCTTGGCTGTTGTTTAATATTTCCTTCATCTCCCTCCTCATTGTAATATGCAGTCCCCCTTCCAGATCTCCTCTTTGGATTTTGCCCTGGGTGTTGTATCTTAATTAGACAGTTAACAAACAGTTTATTTGATTATACTTAAAACCTGAATAATCTACTGGTTTCATGATATGAATGTTTCAATAATACGGCTATGGACAGTATAGAAGGTCTTGAATGGTATCTAGCGGATGCTAGCCTATGCATACTAGATTCGGCTAACGAACTAAAGGGCTCGCTAGGGCAGCTGTAGAAGATATATATGGGGACATAAAATAGGGAAGGCATGGATGATATGGCAGCTATACAGACTACAGAGACTACATAGTATTTGCCCACTTTCCTGATGCTGAAACCTTAATGATGGGTCAGAGTGGTCGGCTGAGTTGAAAGGCTGCCAACGCTTAGCAACTGGGTTCCAAAAAAAAATAAGTCTGGTAGAAGATTATTCAATTTGGGCTAGTAGAAAGAAAACATACAGAGAGTCTTATACCCGGTATCAAAGACATGCGAAAATGTGGGCCTAATAGTAATCATTTGCTAAGATACGCGCTTCACGAGTATATTGGGGGAAGTGTTGACTGCGAATTGAGAAGTTTTCAAAAGCCCACCAAGGATATAAAATGTGGTATTATACGATGTCGCAGATATATTACTTGAGGATATAATGCAATACAATAAAATCACCGAAAGGGGGGAGCAGACATCAGATACTGATATCCCAGTAACCAATAGGGCAGTCCTCCGCTGGAGGATGAAGAAAGGCACCCTATATACGTCCATCAATAGCTTTGTTACGAATATTAAGAGATTGGCTCACTGAGAGATACAATAACGATATAATTGCATTGTCATAACTCGATATTCAGACTATCTGGAAAAAACAAAATCGCAAGTATTGGAATGAGTGTAAGGCCCATAATAAGAAATGCCCCTGTAGGCCCCTCAAAAAGGCCGCTCTCTGTAGTGAATGACTGAGACTGCATTTCTTCGAACTTTGGATAAAAGAACGTACTGCGACTTGGGTTTCCAGTCCCGATCTTCTGTTGTGAAGCCTGAAAGTCATCGGTATTATCCTGCGGCGCATCCCTAAAAACGAAACAAATATAAATAGACCGCATCTTTAGGATATATTAACCACACACTCTGGGAAAGTTTCTTCATCCTCTAAGCGATGACGAAGAGATAAACCACCGTTGACGATTAAATACTCTAGAGATGACAACTTCTCTTCAATATTGGATAGTTTCTGATCCAAAGATTGCTTCAGTTCCATCTGAGTATCGGCATTTTGTCGCACGATTCGTCGTAGATCTTCAAGAATATCCAGGAAACTGTGGGAATCGAGGTTTGAAAGTCGAGGAAGTTCTTCAGAAAGTGCCATTAATGCTTCACTCAGTCGAGAGACGTTAGGCAGTAATTTCGAAGACTGAGAATCGTATGAAGAGTTGCTGATTTCGTTGCTCATGGTGGTATGCGTCTTAACGTTGCCGGGATAGCCGTCTGAGAATAAGAGCCGAAGGTCAGGCGCTAACCTTTGGCTTTAACCACAATTATCGAAAGCTATGCAACAAAGCATAGCCGAAAGCCCACCTTTTCAATCTCATAAACTATGAAGACTTGATAAGGAATTACTATTATAATCTTATGAGAATCTGACTTTATAATCTTCCACTAGCCTCTCACTAATGGCTTCCCAAATATAGATCCTCAGAACCGGAGATTGACCACATTCGGCCCGGGTAGGGTTCCCTTCACACCACATCCTCGCTGAAGTGCTGAAATAAATCACAAGAGTACAAACGCAATGTCTAAGGAACAACTGCATCTCAGCGAAGAGCTTTCCCGGATGAAGACACGCGTGTCAGTGAACACCAAGTATGGCAAAGTTACGGGTGGAAGAGCGTTGAATGGGACTGCCGTGTTCCTTGGTAAGTTTGGAATATTTTGTATCATGCAAAACCTTTCCGAGATTGAGTAGTGAATAGAGGTTCCTTATGCGTTACCACCTGGACGGTTTGAGGATCCCAAGCCTCTTCCCGTTGTCGGATACCAGTACGCCGATAAGGAATACATTTGCGAGAGTCAATGTCAGGAATTGCGGTTGGATATGCACATTTTTATCCTGATGTTAGGGCATTAGATGCTGTACAGCCCATGAATGACGGCCAGGCAGGCGATTCTGATCCAAAGAGTAAACTTGGACTCGGAGAACCCACTGAAAATCCGTATGTCATCCGAACATGATCAGAGTGGATCTCATACTTAATCATTTATAGACTATTCTTAAACATCGTTGTTCCCTCTTCATTTCCTTCTAAACACAGTTTCCCTGTCAATGTTTACATCCATGGGGGGTAGGTCCTACGTCAACTATTAATACATTAGATAAAGTGACAAAATGTATTTATAGTTTCCTTCAGTTTGGATCGCCTCATGGCCTCAGCGGACAAGCGCAATTTATCGCTGAAGAAAGAGAAGAAATTTATGTGAATCCGGGCTACAGGTAATCTATACCCACCTGATGTTACTGTGCATTCTAAATATTTGCAAAATTAGACTATCCGCTTTTGGCTTCCTGGCCTCAGATAAACCATATTTCCCAGGAAATTTCGGATTTAAAGACCAGTGGCTTGCTTTGGAGTGGGTTCGCGATAATATCTCAGCCTTCGGAGGTACATGTTCATTCCGATTGCTCCGTTACTATCCTAACATACATGGTAAACCCAGGCGATCCTAAAGATATTCGGATATCGGGCCTGTCGGCAGGAGCTCATTCAGTGCATCAACTTTTACATCATGTCACCCGCCTCCCACCAGGAGTCAAATCTCCCTTCCAGCGAGCATGTCTTCAATCCAATGCAATAGCCACCAATCCCAAGACACCCAAGGAACTCCGCGATCAGTATCAGGCCCTTCTCAAATCCTTGGGTCTCAACCCTTCCGATAAATCCTCAGACTCGAAGCTTAAAGATCCTGACACTATGTCTTGGCAAGCACTCACCAAAGAAATCGAATCGCTGGTCGCGTTCGGAACATTCCGTGGTGCCTCCGATGGATCCTTTTTGCCTCTCCAAGAAATGGAACGCCAATCGGACGGAACGTTTGCGAAACTGCTGCAAGAGAAAGGTGTGCGAAGTATCGTTGTTGGTGATTTGATAGAGGAGTGGTATCTTTATTCGATTGCGCATCCGATCCAGAAACCCGAGGATATCAGGCCGAATTTGAGGAGATATTATCCAGATGACATCGTGGAGAGATTGTTGAAGGCGTATAAACCATTGGGGAAAGATGCGACGCTGCAGGAATGTGCCAAGTTGTACGGAAGAATCCTGAGTGATGGACAAGGTATATCATATCATCCCTTTTAATCGATGTCGATAGTTGACTATGTTCGACAGTCCACCTCCCAGTCCGACTGCTCCACCGTGATCTCAAGAAACAAGGGTTTCCAGTCGTACGCTACGAAATTCGCTGGACGCCTCCGCAGCTTCGACCGAAAGGTAAGCGTTCCATCACATTCCATGTATCGAGGCTCAACCCACAGTAATGATTATAGGATATGTAACTCACGGGACCGACCGTGCATTATGGGCGTTTCGAAAACCTGTCCTTACGCCCGAACAAGTTAATATTGCCAGGAGCTGGCTGGACGCTGTGGATGATGCCGTAAGGCAGGCTGAGAGAGTGGTATGACTTTTCGGATTGGGCAAATGTTTCGAAGTTGACTTTCCCCCTTTTAGGGAATTGGACGTGCTGTGAACGATATGCTCACTCTGAAAGAGGATGGGTCAATTGGGTGGACGAAGGACGGAAAGTGGGAGTTGATGGAACGCCTTGGAGAAGTTATTGAGAAGGATAAGAACTTAAAGGCAAAACTGTGATGCCATGCTAGCTTTACCAGGACACTTTAGGAGCGGTTTTGAGACTATTAAAGGTTCATATACCATGCATGTACAATCCCACTCCTGTATCTTTCTTCCTCTGTACCAGTTCTCTAAACTTAACGTGACATCGGCCCGTTCGGTCCGACAATTACTCACAGAGAACGCCCCCCTTGATCAAAGGCGGGGATCCTTCCGTTCACTTGCATCACACGAATAGGTAGTCTTCGAGCTGCACTTGCCACAGACCCGCACTGGCCTTGCTTCGGTTAAAGAATAGTTCGTTTTCTTTACGGACGTGGCGTATCTCGACTTCACCCAGAGAATTATTCCACTGTTCTCGTTTGACCTTTCTGTCCAGAAGGATGTCGAGTGAAACAACTAGTAATGTTCAAGGGGAGTCATCTCCGATGACTCCGATGGAAAGGAGGAAGTTTGGAGAGGTGAGTGGGGGAAGAGGGGACTTCGTAGATATCGATGCTGAAAGGACCAGATGGGGACGCGGATGAAATACTTTCATGATTATTTCAAGTCACACTGTGCGTTGTTATTTCTTCTAACATTGAAAACCCATAACTGCTATTGCTAGTTGAAGAAATATATCAAGTGCGCCCAAGGGGATTTAATATGGGCTGAGCTACAGGCTTATAGATTTAAGCTTGCAGATGGTAAATTTTACGACCGAGGAATGACGTTGCACACGTTCTTGGAAAGTGCAAATCAATTCAAGAAACGTAAGTAGTCATTTCTCTTCAACTGTAGACTTCCGTGACAACATGAACTCCTCAAACAATAGATTTAGAAGGACATCATAATATTGAAGAGGCAAGGATCAGGCACATCTCGTTCCGAAATTATTCTCACTCCATGAATCCAAGTCATATATTTTCCCGATCCTAGCCAGGAAAATGCCAGCGTTCCGGGTGGATGAGCAGCACCGGACCAAGCATAAACAGATCCACGCTGGTAACGTCTTTAAGCTTTGTCTCTCAACAAGGATGTTGATTTGGAAATAGGATTGGATGCTTTACACGCACTCATCACCAAAGTTAGGGAGAATCCATCAAGTTACTCCCCAGCGGATCTCCGAGCCTGCCTCGACAGCTTTCGTGAGCCTCTCATGACCCATTTAGATGAAGAAGTGTACGTAATATTCTACAATTTTTGTGTCAAGATTCTCATATCGTTTTTAGAGAGGATTTAGCAGCAGAGAATATGCGGAAATATTGGACCCTCGAGGAGCTGAAGCAGATACCGATGTGAACGACATATTACGGATAACATATGTTGTAATGTGCGATATTAAGTACTATCCGTACTGCTCTATTATTTTCTCAGCAATTTATACACGATTTGAATTTTTCTGAAATTTTACGCCATGAGGCACAAGGAAGCGCGGAAGCAAACTTGAGCACGGCAAAGGACCTGGGAAACTCAGATTCGGCATCCGCCTTTCTCTCTAGACCGCCATCTCGCGTCGCTCCTAAAACGCGTCCCCGCCGCCTCTGACATCCTTGACACTCATATATCGCTGTCTTCTGCAATGTCGGCAACTAAGAAGGGCAAAGAAGTCGGCGAACACAACTACAAGATCCAGGATGTCGTGTTGGCCAAGATTCGCGGGTTTCCCCCATGGCCGGGACAGGTCGGTGTGCTTTGACTCTGACGCGATATCTGATGTTGAGCGCGTCGTATGGCTTCTGATGTTGACGCGTTTTGACGTGAACAGATCGTTGACCCCGATAAGGTGCCACCAATTGTTGCAAAGGAGCGTCAAATAAGCAAAAAGACTAAATTTTACTGTGTACGGTTCTTCCCCGCTGGTGACTAGTGAGTACCATCTACTCTGGTATTGGGTGCACTCTCTTATTGTGTATCTGACTGTAGCGCGTGGGTCGTTTCCAAGGATCTGTCTTTACTCCAAAAGCACGAAATTGAGGCGTACATCAACGAACCTCATAAAAAGTCTGGTGACCTCTTATCGGGATACAAGGTCGCTCTGGATCCTACCGAATGGGAAACTAAGATGGCTGAGGAGCAGGCTGAGGCTACAGCAGCAGAGGCTGATATGGATATTGACCAACTCGATGAAGGTGACGAAGACGATGAGGACGACGATGAGCCGAAGAAGAAGTCGAAAAAGCGTAAACGAGAGAGTGAGGTCAAGCCGCGAAAGAAGGAGTCGATCAAGAAGGCCGAGACACCAGATCCTAAGGACAAGAAAGCATCTCCCAAGAAGCGTGGTGGCAAGAAGAACGGCATTCGCAGCAAGGAGAATATCGAAAGTGAAGACGATGGCGCAGAGGAGGCCGCTGGCGAGGACGAATCGAGCAAGAAGGCAGGCCCGCCCGCCAAAAAGGCCAAAAAGGAGAAGCCCAACGAGGATGGGGAGTTCGGTAAGTGCCCGTTCAGCTTATCACCCTTATCTAATGTCGTTAAGCCACTCTCCGGGGTGCGATGATGACCCCGCTACTTTTGCTGATTCTCGCGTTTTGCGATATTTTGCTCATATTCCTTCCTTATAGCCCATCTGGCGAATAATCCTGATGCAGTAAAGGTCAAGGAATGGAGACATAGGCTCCAACGGGCATTCCTGAGCAAGACGGTACCAAAATCAGAGGTATGTGCCCCCTTTCCAGCGCTCTTGCTCGTTCTACCTTCCTAGGGGCTCGCGCTACATGCCTAGGCAGGACTAGAGGAGACTACTAGAAGTCGTTTGACGTTCTGTTCGCTCTGCCGGCCATTTATTCGACATGCTGACGACTTGGGTGTCATCGTTTGCAGGAGATGCCTGAATACGACCAGCTCATGACAACGATTGAGCAGCATGAGCTCACTATCGAGCAGCTGCAGGTGCGTGTGCTCACCCTCTATGTCGCGAACACTACTGATTCCCATCCTTGTTCCCTTTTCGCCCCCACCGTCCTCCCACTCAACGTGTCATCCCACCCTCCACATCATTCATCTTACCAATCACGTAACTTCCGCTGTCACGTGTGATTCCTTTGGCTGTCCGCCGTTCTCTCGGATCCGGTGCTGTACAGTTCTCCAAACTCGGCAAAGTTATGCGCCACATATCACAACTTGACGAGAAACAGTACCCCATACCAAATAATGACGAATTCAATATTCGAAAGAGGGCAGATACGCTGCTTGAGAAATGGCAATCCTTGATCCAGGCGGCAGGCACTGCGGGTTCTGTGGCGGGAGAAGCACCGGCTCCCAGCAGCGTCAATGGAGCTAAAGCGGAGAAGGACGATGCAACAGACCCGACAAGTACAGCACTGGGTCCTGAGGATAAACCCGCAGTAAACGGCAAGGCGGAAAGTAAGAGGGACGGGCCGGCCAAGACGGAGGGGGCCCCACCTGCTGAAACAGCCGCTAAAGACGAAACAGTCCCGTTGGATGCAACCGCCGATTGATACAACCAACATACCTTACCTCCCAAAATCTGTTCTGAAATGTACTTCTGTTTCTTCCTCTCAACTTCCTCTTTTTTGAACGACTGCCGTGCCCTACCGTGTATCTTATTTGGACCTCCACGCCTATGTCAAACGTTGCGCCCCCCCGCTCTTCGCACTTCCCACCCGTCTTCACAACTTGGCAACACACTGCCCTTTTTATCCCAGTTCAGTTTTCCTTTTGACCTCGTTGACGCGCCCCATATTTGGCTCGACTTATTGTAGATGTATTTTTCGGCTGCTTTTACCCTTTTTCATCCGAATTTGTTTTCTTTCGCAAAACAAACCGTGGCGTTATTTCTTCGAGGTCGTGGTTGAGATTGTCTGACCTTTCTCCACCTGATATTTCTTTCCACATCGTTTCTCGGGCACTTCTCGTTTTTGTTTTCTGTCCTATGTGCGTTTTCTGCCTGTAGGTGTACTGTTTCCGTTGGCAGTTTGGTAATGATTATAAGGATGAGATCGACGGTTTTGCGAGGAAACGGAGTCTATAAATAATTGAGTTAAGTCTACAATGGCTACAGCTGAAGAGATCATTATACTGCGCGTCTAATGCTGATTACACCCTAGGTGGTATAGACATTATCTTATTGGGGGCTCGTCTATGGATAACCAATTCATCTCTCCAGTAAACCTCTAATCATATGACAACATTTATACCTCCCGCGTGGATCTAGAGCATGTTCATCTCTCCCCTTCTCATCGACATCATAAATGGACAACGAAAACGACCCACCGTCCGCCGACAGTATATTTCATGGTAGGCAGAAGGATCCATTGTATTCTTTTCTTCTCTGGCATGATGAGCTATTCAAGCTTTTCTCTCTCTCTCTCATCGTCCTCGTCTTGGCTTCAGTGGAGCTAGGCCTATTGGGCCACAATGGCCCTGACCGCCCTCTATGGGTTTGTCTCTTCTTCTCCGCTGCGCCGCCCTAAGTACGTATATATTTCTACCCTTCAGAACGAACACATATCAGCCTTATTCTACTGCTCACTGCAGCTATCCTTCCACTCCTTGGTGGACTCTTTCTGAGGTTTCGTTGGAAATATTGGGCCGATTTCTTGCTTTAGGAGGCTCTGTTCTTTATATCGTGGGGCGTCATTTTGCAGTACATTAATGAAAACTGATGCTATCCTTCCTATAACCAAACTAAACTGGACCTGATAGAGACATTACGGTAGCCTCAGTCACTGTTGAAGCATATCAACCCACTGCAATGTCTTGACCGCTCTACAAGTCCTTTCCCTCACGGTTATTGGAGTCATCGTACCTGAGCTTGCTGTTCCCTGTGGAGTTCTGGGCTGCATCCTACCCTGTGCCTGTTGTGTTGTGTTGTCGTTTGTAGCCTTTGCGGTTTGGCTGATGACGACGATGATATTCCATAGTCGTCCCTTTGTAACCCATCCAAAGTTTTGTTTATCCTGGCCGCGATTTCGGATCGATCGTAGGGCCAGATCTTGAGCCATGTAAACTGTTTCCTTTATTTCTTCCATGGATTTCTATCTGACATTCGTTCCCCTCCTCCTTTCCTTGAAACTTCCCTTCATCCCCCCCCATACGGCCGGCCCCCTCTATCCTCTGGATTGTGGCTTCCATGCCGGAAATGGTTAGAATTGTTTTGTGAGCAGGTTGGGCCGAGTCCAAGTGATTGAAACTAAAGCATACGGGAGCAATCGGACGTTTTAGTTGATCCTAGTATGCCTTCAAGATACGATTTGTCCACAGGGGGACAAGTCGATGGACGGATAGCCTATTCACCCGAGCCAATTGACACAAACTACTTCTCATCAAATATCTCATTCACTGACTATGGACTCGTTCAACGAGAAAAGTCAGACGGAAGAGATGCATTGCATCCTTTTGTCAACAGCCATATTGACGGCAGAGAAGAAGTATATATGCATGAACTATTTTGTTTTTGATGCGGTGTTAATCCAGGCTGGTCATCTCTTTTCGTCATTGGCTTCGCTGAGCCTTCTGAAAATAATGGAGCCGATCGCGCTCTACGTGGCTCATCTATCCTGAAATGGAGACGTGAGTACTGTCCTTTTTTTCCTCGAGAGACCTCACACTACAGTATCATTCTGCTGCGTATGATAGCCATCCTTCGAGTCGTTTGCGGTTTCTTGTCTCTCTGTCGCCTCAAAACCTTTCTTATGCTTTCACAGAGTTCGTAATTTATCTCATAGGGGATATTTTTTTTGGCTGTATGTCACTAATTCTAAGGGAGGTGGTCTATGGCCAAACTTGTCCTTACAGGGAAAATTACGGCAACCTAAGTTCATTGCAAGCTCTTAACCGTGCCAAAAGTATTTTCCTTCACGGGTGCTGGAATTATGCGGCTTGAATTCGTGTTTTTGGGCCGGATTGCGACTTTTACCTGTTATATTTCTGTTGTTGTTTTAACTCCTAAACACTTTGAGTATCCCCTCTCTATACGTCTGACCAATTGGTGTGGGGAATAAATCCTCCGACCTATCAAAGCTTGCTGCCAGGAACTGGTCTACTAGAAAATGAAAACCTACGTACAGAGGATTGCAACCTCTCGAGAGGATTAATGTTGGTCTCAGTCCGCTGTTCATTGTGCATGATAGGGCCTGATGGTCCGGGAAGTGATTGTATTCAGTCAAGTATTCTTGTTTTAATCCTTTAACTATATATCTCCGCTCCCATCTATAAGGGTGAAGCGTTGTGCAGGGAGTCTTCAAAGGGCTATTCTCTGATTTCTTAATTGTGAAAAGCTCATTCCAAGAAAGACTGAATAAATTTCGTGCGACGCACAGAAGGAGGTCTATTATAGCTCTCCGACACCTTTCTCGACATATCTTCTCTTCCGCTCAATCATAATATAACTCACTGAGAAACAAGTCAGTGACGTTAGAGGGTACTAATAGGTAGTTACGTACAGATAATACTATCAAGTGTGTCCTTGGCATCTTGCTTCACCTCTAACCAGGCATGTTTCGACATTCGGAAGAACCACAAATGACGTTTGTGTTTATGTTGGATGACAATAGGTTCCGCCTGCTCGCTGTCTGCACGAACCAACTAATCAGGCTTGTTAGGATCCATAGTTTCAAAAAAACCTGAATCTACCTCGAGATGTCCTTTTACTTCCTGCCAACGATACACCTTCCCATCGTCTCCCATAAAGCGACCAATACTGGCAAATAGATATCATTTCCAGCGTCCTTTAAAATTTTAAACAGAAGTGCGCTTACACATGACCACCCTTTTGCAAAGGGCCTCCCGGCTTCGCCTCATCGATTCTCAAAAATTCATCCGCATGTGCCCACTCCTTCGACCTTCCTATAATCCTGACCTCTGGTATCCCCCGAGACCGTTGAATCTCTGCCCTTACTTCATACTGTCTCGTCTCCGGATCCAACTTTTTCACCTTCGTATGAAGAGGGATCCATGGTTCCGTACGAATCTCGTAGTAAATACTATCTGATGCGTCTGCAATAGTCGTATTCCGCGTTGAATTGGCAGATAAAACAAGTTTGATTGGTGGGGAGGGCTTTGGTGGAGGAGGCATAGTCGATTGATAGATTGATAATGCTGAACCCCGAAGCTTTAAGCGAGGGTCAAAAGGGATGGTAGTGGAGAAACCTGAAGAAACGAAAGGATGGGTCTTGAAGAGCCTGGAAGCTCCACAGGATCTACTCTCGCTATTTACATAGCTGGATTCTCATACAGAAATCCACAAATGGCTTCCTACATTGAGAGCAATGATCCAAAGTAAGGGGACACCCGCGGAAAGACTCGGAGATGTTGGCTCGCCCGTCCAAATACGATTGATGCTGTTCGTTGGAGCTTGACCAGGCGTGGAAATGCACCTCACATCTTCGGGGTTTTCGAAGGGTATTTCACCAAGTGAACACCTCTGATTTCGAGAGCTTTCAATAAGTGACGTGGCTCCGCCGATACGATTGATCACTGGAGGACTGTGTCAGTGTTAAGAGAATCCAAGTGAGGACGTACCGTAACATTGCAGTGGGACCGTATATACCTTATGGGCGGGTGTGAGAAGATTAATCAACCCTCCAATAATAACGGACGAAACACGGAAATTCATTTCGTAGATCAGCATACTAAACAAATGGCAGATTCAGGTCTTAGTAAATGCAAGGTTTAGAGATACATCAAGAAAAGACGTGAGATAAGGCAATCAATAGATTAATACAGCTAGGTTTCCTCGTCGGAATCGGATATAACTTCTTTGCTTTTACTACAAGATTACGTTATGGATTAGTCATTGCTTCAATGTCGTTGGTAAATCGCCACTCACTATTGCTTTTTATGCGGTCTACTTGACACGGCGACTTCCTCATCATCATCGTCCCGTACCACACGTTTCTGACCCGCACGCTGTGAACTCGTTTCAGACACTATTTGGTCCATACATGATAATTTGCCTACCTTTTTCGGTTTAGATTCTTCCGCATCCTCACCGCCGCTAAACAATGGCTCCTCTTCTAGTCCGTCGTCGGCACCAGGAGTACCACGTTTCTTTAGTTTTCCTTTTCGCCGCTTCTTCCTCTCGCCATCACCTTCCTCGGCACTAACCTCTCCTTCCGTGGTACCTTTCTTCTTTCGTCGACCTTTCTTCTCTTTCTCCTTATCTTCTTCGCTGTCGAGCGCCTTTGCAGCCTCCATCCAAGCCTGGGCTTCTGCGCGAGCAAGCTGCCGTTGCTTTGCGAGCTCTTCAGCCTCAATTCGTAGCTTTTCCAATCGTTCACGCTATGGAGGAAGAATAATCAGGGGAAGGAAATTAATGGAAGGTTAAAACATACCTCCAACGCCTCTTGGCGTTCTTTCTCCTCCTGACGAGTCAGACGAGTCGCATCCAACCGTTCCTTTACTTCAGCTTCATACTGCTCCTGCGCAGCCAGATGCTCTACGCCTTTCCGGAGCATACTTTCACCATACTTTCGTCGTTGATCGGCAATCTCCCGGCTGTATGGCAGAAATTGCGCTTTATCAACCGCCAATGACCCAAAAAGTCTAGGGAAAGCAGTAATTAGCGTCACCCAGATGAGCATAGGGCGAGGCACGTACTTCTGTGCATGGCCAGCTTGGTCGATCGCTCGGCGAAGATCATGAAGGGTACGCTTAGCAGGTGGAATTGAGAACAACAATTCGGCAGCTTTTTGTTGGATCATCGCAATGTTATAGAGGATGGCCTTGTCGTTAGGCTGAAGATGTAGAGCCTACAAAGAGTGTTAATGAACAAGATGACAGATTCAGCGCGGATCTAACGTACGGATTGAGCATACTTCAATGCCGTTTGCATTGCATCGTATTTCTGATCCTTGTTTGCCTTGCCATACCAGGATCGAGACAAGCATAATAACACGGGTACATTCTGTCCGTTGTAGAATCGCCGTGATGCCGTTTCGTACTATCAGAATAGCAATGCTATTAGTAACCATAAGGGTCTGAAGCAAGTGAAATGCTTACACTCTCAATTGCCCTTTCAAACTCATCTCTCGCATAATAACAATGCCCCATATTCGCATACACACTACCATCGGGTATCGACTCCCTAACCTTCGCGAACACATCCAATGCCTCTCTCGCATTCTTCGCCCTCTGGATAGGATCGTCAATATGCGTTAACGATGCACCAAAGTTTCCAAGTGCGTCCTCTGCCACGATGATGGCTAGTCCTTGAGCCGCGATGGCACATGTTGGGTCAAGGCTCAATGCTCTCTCGTACAACTCTGCCGCACGGATGAAGTTATGGCGACGAGACTTAATACCGTCTGGAGTCGTATCACGACTCTCGCGAGCTTGGTGGTACATGATGAAACCTGCGGCACATAACGTGTAGACATCGTATTTCTCGTGGTCTTTCAAGGTGGCGAATGCGATGTCCTTGGCGGGCTTGTACATGTGGGCTTCGAGGAGGAAGTAGGTATAGAATGCGCGAAGGTTAAGATTGCCACTTTGAGCGATGAGGGCTTGTTTGAGGAGCTCGTGTGCTTCGTTGACTTGGTTGACGCTTTGGAGCATTTGGGCTTGACGAATCTTAGCTATTATGAGGTAGTATTAGAAATAAGCAGAATTGAAGACGCAGACCTTTTCAACATACCATCAACGTATTCCGGATGCCGTGCCAACAACTTGTCGTACGCTTCCTGCGCTTTCCCAGTTTCCCCAAGATCCTCATAACACCGCGCCAAATTGTACAACATCGTTGTGCTAAGTTCCTCATCACCTCTTGCCGCACTCGTCAACGCATCCTCATACAACACCCTCGCCTCCGCTGCATTTCCTTCCAAGTGTCTTAACGCCGCCAAGTTATTCAGCAGCCTAGGATCTTCCTCTCCACCTTTCGTCCTGCTTATCCGTAACGCCTCCTTCACAGCCCTCACAGTTTTCTCCAAATTATCATTCTCCCACAACTGCGCCAATTCGACCCACATATCAATATCGTCTCCGAGGCTGCGAACCGTCCGTAACTGGTGAGCTTTCTCGTCTGACTCAGAAAGTTGGATTTCTTTGACAACCCGTTCGTAGAGATCCCGAGAACGCAGTTTCTCGGTAGCAGCATCGGCACTGGAGACGCCTTGACGAGGGTGAGCACGGAGGGAGGCGAGCATGATCATGGCTTCCAGGGATTTTTGGGGATTGGGAGGTGTTAAGAGACGGTCGAGAGTATCGATAGCAGCGGGAATTTCATCTGAAAGATGATACGTAAGAAAGAAAGATAACAAAATGAACGGAAAAGACTCACCATTGTGGATATACATTTGTGCCAGACCAACATTGGCGAGTACACTATTCGGCATCCCCTCCTTTGCCGCTCGATAATGCTTCATCGCCTCCGTCATATTTCCTTCAGCATGCGATACCAATGCTGCACGCAAGTAGCCGTCTGACAAGATCGCCAGGGTATCCGAGTACTGAATTGTACGTTCTGCCAATTTGAGAGCGGTAGGATGCTGTCCCTTTCTCAGAAAAAGACCGCTTAGAACGTTCGCTGCCGCCGCACTTTGCTTGTTGGCATTAAAGACCCGCTCGATGAATTTGTATCCTTCTTGTGCAGCTTGGGCGCGCTCAGATTCGGATCGGCCATAGTCTTTGCTTTGGTTCAACAAATCGAGACCAAGGAGGAGTTGAGCAGGCCATTCTTCAGGATTCTGGAACAAAATTCATTATATAATCTTTAATGGAGCTTGGCCTCACGGACCACATCAACACTTCGCTTCCAGGCCATTTTCGCCTTCTCCTTATTACCCAATGCCCACAAACAGAGACCAATGCCTATTCGAGGATCCGGAAGACATTGTGGGCTGAGACGTAAAACATCTTGGAAAATTTTGAGGGCCATAGGGTATTTCCGCTGAGCGTATAACACACGGGCTTTGCCCAGTAGCGCGACAAGGTTGGTTGGATGTTTCGAAAGTACACCTTCGAAAGATTGCAGTGCATTATCCAAATTACGCTGTGCCAGCTGAAGAATGCCTGGGATATTCTGTTAATACCTGAAAGCCTAAAAATGCCTTACCCTCACCTCGGGACAAGAAAGCAACGATGGTGGAGTCGCTGTCGCCGACATCAGTGGTGGCAGAACCAGCCTCATTCAGGTATCTAGCTGCTTCGTTATAGTACACCTCTTTCAGTGGCTCAGTAAGAATATCGCGACCTAAGCGCATGACTTCAGTACAAACGAAGGATGGCGGCTGGATTTAGCACATACGAGCATCCTCTAGTCGCATTTTTGGGGCTTGTCGTGCTCGCGCCATACGTATGTTTGCCATGAGAGTATATAGCGGTGGTAAAGAAGACGTGCCATTCACAGACTTAAAGACTGAACATGAAAACCTCAATTTAACTGTTACTGAGAGCGTTTTGAACAACTCACAGTCAATCCCAGCTGAAGCCAATTTTTCTGCGGAATCTAACAATCCTCTTCTCCAATATTCTCCGGCTAACTTGGTCCATTGCCAGACTCGACATTGTCCTTCGAGCAGAACTTCAAGCACTGCGTCGGGATTTGGGTCCAGAGAACCCCCCAAGTCGATGGTGATAATTTCTTGGTTTAAATGGATTTCCATAGACCGTGAAGGAGGCCCAGGAGAAGGCGTTCGGTCCATGTCCATGTCCATTGAGTCGTCCATCTTTGCCACTACGTTCAACGACGTCTGCGGCGACGGCGAAGCGGTTTGGAGGCGTCACAGTCACGTCACGGTCAACCTTAGCGCTGAAGTGCCACTGCCATGTCCTGACGTCTAAGCGAAGATCATGAATGTCCGAGTGTCCGAAAGGATACTTATCCTAGACTCTATCCATCTGTTCAGTCAATTATCCGTTAGCGCCTTTCGTAATTTCCTGTTGGTTAAACACGTTTCTCATTTCTCCAAGTTCTACCACTCTGTCTATTGACCTCCAAGTATCCTCAGGTGATTCCTGTATACTACCTGAGAATTATCCAAAGCCCCATTGTGTCGACGCGATGTAAGCAGTCGTATCTTCGAAGAGGTATCTATATTCATCGCTGACTGAGCTACGACCACTCTAAACTGAACTTTCAAGCTCCCTACATTCGGTCACAATCGTTGTCGACTATTGACTATATTTTGCTAGGCCTTGCTCGTGTTTGTGTAGGATATAATGATAGTGGGTGTATTCATAAGTAGCTGGGAGTGTGTACGCTCTTACGAAGTTGCTGTTTGTATCAAGGTACGCAACATTCTTTATTGGGCGAATCTTGTCTTGCTAAAGGAGCATCGATTCATTTGACTTGGGTGGGTTAGCGACTCAGCACGTACCTCCGAACACCTGTAACCCTTTCTACGCGACAGCCCTGTCCCAGCAATGGGCGGATTTCAGCGCGCATGGAAGTGGTGGAGCACTTAGACGGCGAATTCACCATGTTTCAAAAAGCCTGTAGAGTGGCAAGCCAGGTGCTAGTGCGGCTTTTTTGAGACGGTGAGGGTTCATGTACCCCTAAAGGCGAAACGGAGAGGCATTATAGGTATGGTCAGTTAAATTATAATAATTGTCTGGGGCTGCTGAATCTCAAGGATTATCTAAACATCTTAATCGTGACAGGCTCCGGTTTCGATTCCCGAGGAGAGCAATGCTCATGTTGCTCACCTTTGAAAAGCGTCGGTCAATGCTATTTTACCCTTAGCTCTGGGAATGGTACCGGATACATACCGTGTCTGATCTGACTGGTTTATAAGAGTAACACAATCCTGATATCGGTAAATGAAACCAAATAGGTAAAATAATGTTTTAGCCGTACTTTCCCTCAAGTTTTCAGTTAGATGACATCAGTTTTAATGGTCTCATATATTTTGTGTAGTCCGTTTGGATTTCTTAAGGAAAGTCCAATAGCATGGGATATTCATTTGGATGTCTAATGAAGTGTTATTTGTGAAAAGGTGTCATGTTGAGATGGAAAGCCACTCCCTCACAATGTACCCTTGAAACTCTATCAGTGAGTGCCTTCCTCTGTTCGATTCCTTCCACCGACAATGCAGACCAGAGAGATTTCTCATTGGAGTTTTATGTGTATGGGAAGATAAATAAAATAGCTACGAAATGGACAAAAAAAAACCTAATACACACGTCTTCAACTTCTCGCTTCAGTGATCACATTCCGGGTACCCCTCAGCACAATCTAGTCTTTCCGTATACCCGCGACTTTAAGCTTTCTCAGTTGCTACACAAGTTTAAACTCCCAGGATTCGGTTGAGGAGAAAAGAAACCGAAAGAACATGCAATTGAATCTTACTAATGACAGTGTTTACAGGAAGAACCCCTTTTAGGCATTGGTAAACTTTGTGTGAACTGTTCTCTCTCATCTATTCTTTCTTTGCTTTCTATGGAATTCTATTCTATCTCATGACTCCCTCCCTCATTCCTTGACAACCTACTCCAGCGGCTCCCACCAGAATTTTCTTATTCACTCGACGATCGTGAAATACCTCATCAGCATCCTCACTTTCGGCAACTTGAATATGACAGTGAAAGGTGGTACATTGAACTTTTGAAGGGGAAATGGTGAGTAATTTTGTTCAGATCATGCATTCCACTGATAGCGGTACGTGGTATAACGAGCAGAGTGTTACAATGCAGATAGACCCCTACGACCCGGACGGCTCGACGATAGTCTCATACGAGGGATTAATTGCGACCAAACAAGCACCTCTGGGTCTGCTATATAGGTGTCATTGCGATGAGCTTGCAGCAACCACAGCGAACTGGAGTGGTTAAAACAGCGAAATGCTAGCTGCTACCTCTCGGGGATTCATTATTCAAGGCGGAGGACTGTAGAGTCAAGCCACGAAAGATACTTACTGGCCCATTTCCTGGTCGAGCCTACTGCCCACATTTCAATGCTCACTCGCCTTAAAAGGACTACCTTTCAGAGGACTGAATAGCCTCTGTTGTCGAGTTTGAACGATACGAATGCCCTCGACGATTCTCCAGTCTGGTTTCAGGAAGCAAGACTGCCTTTGGAATTGATGGGGAAATGTATGCCATACGGCTCGTAATATCTCCAAAAACTCATCGACAAGACAATATCTTTTCACGAATGATTGGAGGGTGATTTCAAGTAATGGAGTCTCATTCAAGGAGCTCATAGAATACTTTGGGTAAGTACACCTGAACTGCGTTAGGACCAGGTGCCTTGGCCAACGGAGTTGCTCATCCTCCGCGGAAGAGCGTGTTTGATCAAGAAGAGGAGTTTGAGGGGTCGCTCGTGATAGGTAGTGTAGGTGTATGGACTGCTGGGGGGGCGTGCATCGCGGATCTCTAGTACATGGTGTTGTTGACGCTATTAATTTGTACATGGCACGAATTCTAAAGGCATCAGTGCCCAAATTCAACGCGGTCTCACCGTCAACAATATATATCATTCTACCTGCTACCTGGATATCCGAACTAATTGGAAGATCGACCTCCTTACAGTAGTCAGACTCCCTAGGGCGACCTCGCGTCCAAGTCAGCTTCGAGCCTCTGGGTGATGCACGGATCCTTGACACGGACATTTGTAATTTCTATTCAATGTCCGAGCTTCCGATGTTCAACTTTGCTTTTTCCTTTCGGTGCTGAGCTCGAGGGAAGTTGACTTGTCGAGGCGATTCCTCGCCGTTTGCTTTCAGGAACGCATGGTTGCATAGACAGTATCTAATTGAACTCTTTAAGCTTTCTACCTTTCCACACAGCTATTTGTCAAGAGCTAGGACTAAAAGTTCGCTTGGCTTGTCTCGGACTTGCTTCCCACCAGAGTGCTCCGCTATTTTCACCAATTGTTCAAGACACGCAAGCCATCAATGAAGTCATTATTGCGGTTCAATACCTCTTTCAAGACTAGTATGCCGTAACGACGCATCAGTGAGTGGAAGCGGGTGGAGGGTGGGATGCAGGTGGGTACGTAACGTACAACCGTAGTGCGATATTGCTCAGGGTGCTTTGAGGCTTTGGTATAAAATGATGCAGTTTCGGAGTGAATATTCTCTATCCTCACATTTACTCTCGAATACCTGGTAAATCGTACGTCTTACTCTTCTCCTTAAATTTCATTTGGTTACGTTCGCCGTTTCACAGTCAGATATGACAAACACCGTTTTCACAACTGGTTGCAGCTCTGGTGTCGGCCTTGAGACAGCGAAACTTTTCTACAGCCACGGATGGAAGGTCGTTGCGACGATGCGCACTCCTGAAAAAGATACTGAACTCTGACAGTTGGAGCTCTTCTTCTTCCTCTCGACGTTTCGAAGAAGGAAACCATTGGTCTTGTCGTTGGAGAAGGTATCTCCAAATTGGGTCGTATCAATCCTTTGAACAACGCTGGTCAAGGACTCTACAGCGTTTTCGAGATGACCACCCCTGAAAGCATTCCTGAGCAGTTCGAGGTTAGTGTGTTTGGTGAGGTTTTGAACTATACATAGCTACTATGGGATATTACTAACGTATTTTTATTCTTCTATTCGTTGTATAGGTCCTATGGAGCTTACTCGCGGATTTCTCCCCCACTTCCGCGCGAATGGTGGCGGCGGAATCATCAACATAAATTTCGGGATAAGCAGTTTCACTCTTCCCTTAGGAGTCGTCTATTGTGCGACGAAGCACGCTCTCGACGCTTTCACCGAATCTCTCACATACGAACTCTCCCCTCAAAATATCTTCATCAAAAGTATCGTCCCCTTCTGTACCATCACTAGTACTAAGTTTTCCGATACCAGCAACCAGTTGGCCGCTGAGAAGGTTGACTCTTCATTGCTCTCTGTCTATGGGTCGTTCCTACAGAAGATAGGGGGGATCTATGGAAATATGACCACTTGGCCTGGAGTATTGGGTGATGATGTGTCTCAGGTGGTTTACACCGCTGCCACAGATGGTACCGACCGATTATGCTACCTTCTTGGACCTAACCAGGAATGACCCTTCATCCATTAATTCTATGAATCAACGGCCGACGAAGAGTACATGTCCAAGATGCGTGCCTTATTCTAGTAACAGAATGGGTTTAAGGGATATCAAGGTCGTCGTCTGTAATATGCACTTGTACGTTACAAACATATCCGAGTAATCGCTTAGATATAAATCATGTTTTCACTGTTTATTTACCATGTTCGATGTCGGGACTGTCAATACTCGTAGTTCTTCTTCCTAAACTTTCCCATTGACGGATCACGTCTGAAAGTTGGTGGATTTGGGATGCCAGTTGTACAGACTCGGAACTCCCATGAACTGTACGACATATCGCACCTATCAATATACACCAGCTCAAAAACGTAGTCATATTAAACTCGGCTATTTCAAAAAGACATTTCTGTGCCTTTGATTTTTTGTCAGCATGTATGAACAGGAACATCCAGTCGACGGACGCGCCGTTCATTTTGGGTTCCCCTGAAGAAGCCTTTGAGGATGCCATGGACTTCTTAATAGCGCTCACTTATTTTCATTAGTTTCATGGAGAGTATTGGACATCTGAACGTACAATATTATCTCGGAGATTGGGGAAATAGATTCAAATATCCCGACCTCCTTATATCAACAACAAACCATTCTGGTGCAGAGGATGTATCGTTAGCACGGCGCCGAAGGAACTCACAGACTGCGCCCCTTGAAGAGAAACGTCTCTTCCGAATGTTTCCGAGCGAAATCTCGACAATCTACAAAGTCGCGCCCAAGGCTCATCATGCGGTCTACGACTAGCCTCGAGACTCTTTTAAGGTTGGACGACGTCATTCTGCATATCCATTCGATTGCCCCAGTCCCCAATGTGGCATCATTTTGCGGAGGAAATGATCATGTGAAGTTTGGGGCAAAGGGGGGTCTTGAAGAAGCAGAGCTGCCATCTTGCCGAGGACCACCTCCACCTAGGTCCTCTCAAAGCCGTTGCGATGGAGGTCTTTAATCATTCAAGCGAGAAAGTTACATCTCCGGAAGAAGCTAGCTTACATATGAAGATGAGGCAATTTTGATGGCTTCTTTTGCGCTTACAGGAAACCTTTGAAGTCGGTGTGACCTAACAAGTTGCTTATGACTGGTACAGTCAGATGATAGTATGATTTACAGGGCCGGAGGAGAAAACGGCACAAACTGTTTTCATGAGAAAGAAATTATCGGCAAAAAACCTCATTGGAGCGGAAAATGGATGCGTATTTATTCCGCGGCATGTGTGGCCGTAAAACACGGAAGAACAAGGAAATACAGACCATCAGGTGGCAGGGCTGATGAGTGCTTTGAAACGTGGATTACCTCATTAAATCATAAATGTTGACAGAGGCAGGAGCCGGAGATGATAACAGAATATCAAGGGCGGATGGTAGGTCATGCTAACGTGACGGGGGAAAAAAAAAAGAGAGAGGAGTCAAGCCAGGGAGATAGTGATATCATTCCGAAGATAAAATGCCACGACATTGGGGAAGAGGCAGCCCAGAATTTGTGGCTACTGTGTCAAAGGCAGGAAATAGAACTACTATTAGACGCAGAGGAGGAAACAGGAGGGTCGGTGATCGGCTGTAAGTACTATCAGACCACATTGCGGTCGAGAGCACATGGATCGATGATGGGCCTTCAGTTCAGTTCAGGAGAGTCCGTTTGCTGGGAAAACCTTTCTTTCAACCGGGGATGCTCACTAGAATATCGGAGTCAGAGCTCGATTTCTCAAGAGATACCACGGTTAAAACTTTTCCGAGAGAGTTTTCTATTTTGGGGGGAGCTTCCCACTAAGTTGAGAGAGCTCCAGGAGAAGTTGAGAGAGCTTCAGGAGAAGAAACACGAGCTGTTGGCTAAGGGACACTCTAGGGGGCGAAGGGTTAAATATTGGGATAGAACGCATATCTAATCCATATAAATTACTCGGGGCTGGAAAATCATTGCTAAGACAAGTTCTTGTCTGATGAAAGAGAAACCACGCACCAATTACGTCTTCTGGGCACCGCCCTGGACACTTCAGACTAAGAAAAACAACGAAAGGCATAACATGATACATAATTAAAACTATTTTATACAAAGAGTAGCGAGAAAAGACGGGAATGGTTCTTGCATGCTTTCGGCGGGATGCATTGGGAGATCATGGCCGCTCAAGTATGCTTTGTCATATCTTTGGTAGACTACAAAAATCTCCAACCTAAATATTGAAAAAGGTCCAACTCAATCCTTCTCCATTAGGTTAATATTTTAGAACAGCTTCCCTGCCCATGACTTGCCATTGCCGCATGAAGGCGTAGTGATTCTCCCGATTTTTATGGAATGCGCCTGTCGATTGTTCCATTGAATTGCGTTTTTATAAGGAGGGCTGATCTCATTACTCTACTCATTTTCCCGCAGGTTCAATTTTTATTATTATCAGGAAATTAGGAGGAAATTTAAGAATCAAATGAAACATATTTGAAGAAAAACCGGCGGCTATCAAAAATCGATTATCACTAATATCATCATGCTCAATGCCATGTAAGGGATAGCTGAATAAAGCCCAAGTTTGATCTGTATTATGATATGTCTTTTTAGTGCTTCTCGCAAATATCTGGGATGATGAAGTCCTCGTCTGGCTTTTACGTTTCTTCGTTCCGCCATAATCTACTCTTAGTTATAAGCATGTGCCACATCTCCCAAACGGACCCGAGTGCTCGGAGGTTTATCGATTAACTCTAAAAGGTACAAACTGAACACCGCCAAGATACAGAACTGAGCACATTAGGGCGCATCGTGCATAAACCCCACACTGATGGTCGAAGAACTCTAGGAGGCGAATGCTAGGTATTTCAGTGTTGTCAATCGATTGGCATGGAAGAGGCGACTTGCAGACCAAATTAAAGCATTTCCCAGGCCTCACCACAATCTAAAAATTATAGCTCGATCTGAAGGAGAGTATATTCCAGCACGCTTGAGTCCGAAACGAAACTTCTCTCAATGAATTTCCAACTAGTTAAAGATGTGGTGATACTCGAATATAACTGAGTTTCTTCCCACGATGCCATCAATGCCAGGAAATCACCAAGATTTTGTGTCATTCACTTTGACGGCAGCTGTCAAAACTTTTGACAGTATGTGTTCTCCGGGGTAATGGCTCTCAACTCCTTTCAGGAAATAGTCAACAGACCCTACTCCCACGAACTGAGCCTTCAATCCTTGTATTGGCGACGAAGGCATCCATTAACATGGCGCAAATCCCCGAGTAGACTTGCCAAAGCGAATTCCACTTTCACACGTTATTGATCAACTTAGTTTTCCTGTCGCCATCCACTCTGTTTTGTCGAGTCTTGCACCATCTTAGACTTTTAGTTTGCCTGTTCATGCCCGATCTCCTCTTGTATATTCTTAGAGATCTCTTATGGAGTAGGAAAGAAGTGTGCCCTGGCATTCTACTGACCATCGACGGAGCACGGCCACATCAATATGTCAGCGATCTCCGGAAGGATCCTGAAATTACCCAACTCTACTTCGGTGAATCCACCCTGGATAAGCCACTTGGATCCGGTTATCCGATTCGTTACAATTCTAAACAGCGTTGGTACTTATAAACTTTGGACTATAATATATCCCTCAGACTTGCTTGGATCTCTACGACGTATGGGGAACACCAGTTTACGACTCGGAGATATGTAAGGCATTGATGCGCTCGAACTCTGGAATTCTGGACAAAAACCCACACTCTGACTGATCTATTATTCTACATAGAGAGCCATATTAATTACCCAGGACAAATGTTGCACGAACAAGGATATGACGACCCTGAGGTGGGGTCTAATACAATATTGGGTTTTCCACTGCTACAAGCAGAAATATACTTTGCACCAGGTATTTCTGAATTATGACGGTTCTGTACTGAATCCATATTATTTAGACTTAAAAAGAGCTCGGAAGTCGTATAACTTCAGCTTAAGCATTCGAGGAATCTGAAAACCTAAAGATAATACAGCTCTATCAATCGGGGATCGTTCTTTAAATATTTTTTCCTTCCGTACTTAATCGGTTTTGATGCTTTCAAAGTAGTGTGCCTCCAATGGAGATGCTGGAAGCTCTGACAATGAATTTTGGAGGACATTTTCAAGTAATTTCTGCATATCTGGAATATAAATAGGACTGAATATTACAATCGTTGGCCTAGCCGGACCGCTCCCTATGCCTCCTTGAACGCCCATAAAGCTCCAATATTGGATCTGGTTTGAAGCGAAGATGGCAAGATGAAGCGTAGTCAATTTATGATTTCATACTACGAACAGCTGTGACGGTGATGGAAAAGAGAGTGATGATGGAGGATCGACATGGGATGGTTTCAACGGTAGGAACTTTTAATTTCATATCATTCGGAACTCTAAAAAAATCTTTGGCTCATAGATAGCTCCATATGCACATTTGGGGACAGGACAGACCGAGGGCTTTGACGGGTGAACCCAACTGCTGGTGGCTAGATGAATCGAACAGCATCTCATGAAGGTTGACAATGCTTTCTTGCATTCTTACAGATGGTATGACATACCGTAAGAATTATTGCATGAAATATCAAGGTACCACGAGTACCCTTGTTAAGGAAAGTTTTAAGAATATTTCCCTTCATTTTATCCGTCGAGTCCGAGTTGGGGCAGGTATAAATACCCTTGAGTATTTTGCTCCAGGGTTCTTATAGATATAACCATGAGGTATTACTTCCTCGTGCATCTCTTTCCGTTAATGTTGTTCCCTCTTTTCGTAGCGCGGGGATTTAAGTTTCCTCGGAGCCGGGAGGGACGACGGCACCGTATATTGATAAAGATAGACGAGTTTCCCAGTCGGCTGTCTATTTCCATAGTTTCTCATCCAAACCTCTAATAAAATGATTAGTGGGGCATATTTGAAGTTGGGAGTTTTCCAGGACAAGGGACATAACGATTGACTGCCACAGTCTTACGACTTCCTATTCCTAACTGACAATTTCATCACAACTTTAAACAAAAAATTAGAGAAAAACATATCTTTGCCGTAATAAACATGAAAAGGGACACACTCGTGGCAGAAAGCACTCACTCCCAAATGAA
>Ga0157379_10000735_pt1 | contig 26468 bp, 18 predicted proteins | sample S25metaG_FD_121802 | JGI IMG/M metagenome (GOLD analysis project Ga0157379, IMG submission 121802) | Switchgrass rhizosphere microbial communities from Kellogg Biological Station, Michigan, USA - S2-5 metaG | ecosystem: Host-associated > Plants > Roots > Rhizosphere > Soil | place: USA... | reverse complement strand
TGCGAGCTCGGCAGCTCGACGTTCTTGATCACGCCGAAGATGTCCGTGAATTGCAGACGCATGAAGCGGACGTTCTCCGCCTCGCACACCTTGAGGATTTCCGTCTTGGAGAGACCCGGACCCGCCGCGTCGAACTTCAGAACCTTGGCCTTTGCCATCCCGCCCCCCTTTTTTTGACGTTTCGGCAGGATTTTATGGTCAATTTGCCGAAAAGCAAGCGCAAATCGCGAAAACGACAGCGAAAATCTGCCATTTCTGCACATTTTCGTGTGCAGTTGGCAGTCCGTGGCTGTCGGTCTTCACCGCACTACAATCCGGCCAGCTCCCATGCGGCTCACTTCCGACTCCCGGCTCGGCCCCTACGCGATCGTCGCACCGCTCGGCGCCGGCGGAATGGGAGAGGTCTATCGCGCCCGCGACACGCGCCTGGGACGCGAGGTCGCGCTCAAGGTCCTGCCCGAGCGCTTCGCCGGCTCTCCCGATGCGCTCGCACGCTTCGAGCGCGAGGCGCGCGCGGTCGCGGCCCTCTCGCACCCGAACATCCTCTCGCTCTTCGACTTCGGCCAGGCCGACGGGATCGCCTACGCCGTCACGGAGCTTCTGACGGGCGAGACGCTCCGCGAGAGGCTCGTGCGCGAGCGGCTGTCCGGGCGCCGCGCGATCGAGATCGCCACGGCGATCGCGGAGGGGCTCGCGGCCGCGCACGCCGCCGGCATCGTCCACCGCGACCTGAAGCCGGAGAACGTCTTCCTGACCTCCGACGGGCGGGTCAAGATCCTGGACTTCGGTCTCGCACGCATGGACGCGACGGGCGACGCGGCGGACGTCACCTCGGCGCCCACGACGCCGACTCCGACGGAACCCGGCCTGGTGATGGGCACCGCGGGCTACATCTCGCCCGAGCAGATCCGCGGGAGGCCGGCGGACGCGCGGAGCGACCTCTTCGCGTTCGGCGCGGTGCTCTACGAGATGCTCACCGGCGAGCGCGCCTTCAGCGGCGCGACGACCGGAGAGTCCCTCGCCGCGATCCTCCGCGACCAGCCTCCCGACCCGTCGGCGAAGGCGGCGTCGGTCCCGCCGGCGGTCGACCGCCTCGTCGCGCGGTGCCTGCAGAAGAACCCCGACGAGCGCTTCCAGTCCGCGCGCGACCTCGCCTACGCGCTGCGAGAGACCGGGACGGGCTCCGGCGCGTCCTCTCGCACTCTTTCGCCGGCGGTCCCTCCGCAGCCGCGGACGCTCTCTCTCCGGCTCCTCCCGATCGCCGCGCTCGTCCTCGCCGCCTTCGCGGCCGGCTGGCTGCTGCGTCCTTTGTTCCGAGGTCGCCCGGCCCCGTCGTTCGGTCGGGTCGTCCGCCTGACGCACGGGCCCGCCCGCTCCTTCGCTCCGGTGGTCTCCCCGGACGGCAAGTGGGTCGCGTACCTCTCCGACGCGCGCGGCCCGACCGACGTCTGGGTCCGGTTCGTGGCGGGCGGGGAGGCGGCAAACCTGACGGAGAAGTCGGGCCTCACGGTCCAGACGCGGACGGACATCGGCGGCATCGACATCTCGCCGGACGGATCGCAGATCCTCTTCGGAGCGTCCGAGGCAGGAGGCACGGTCTCGGACTACGGGAGCTACCTCGTCGCGGCGCCGCTCGGCGGCGTGCCGCGGAAGCTCTTCGATCGCGGCCTGGGCGCGAGGTTCGCGCCGGACGGAAAGCAGATCGTGTTCGTGCGGCCGGGAGGAGGCGGCGGAGACGCCATCGTCGTCTGCGATGCGGACGGCGGCCATGCGAGGGACCTCTATCGCACGCACGCCCACGCCCACAGTCCCGTGTTTTCCTCCGACCTCCGCTTCGTGTACTACCAGCAATCGACGGCGACCATCCGCCCCGAGCCCTCGGAGATCTGGCGCATCCCGGCCGCGGGAGGAACGCCCGAACGCGTCGTCGCGACCTCCCGCCTCGCTCTGTACCCCGTGCCCATGCCGCAGGGCCGCGGTCTCCTGTTCGCGGCCAATCCGGACTCGGCGGAGACGGGCCTCTGGTGGCTGCCCGCGCCGGGCCGCAAGCCCGAGCGGCTCACGATCGGCGCCGGCGAGTATGCCGAGCCGCGGATCTCGGCGGACGGCCGCGTCGTCGCCGCGACCCTCGTCGAACCGCGGCGGACGCTGGTCCAGCTCGCGAGCGAGGGCGCGGGCGGGCCTTCGCCGAAGCGGATCGGCGACGGAGGCTTCGGCGACGCAGACCCCGCCCTCTCTTCCCGGGGCGACCGTCTCGTGTGGTCGTCGGCGCGCTCGGGAAACCGCAACCTCTGGATCGGCGCATCGGACGGATCGGATCCGCGGCCGCTGACCACCGGCAACGCTCTCGACGAGACGCCGGCGTTCTCCCCCGACGGAACCCAGATCGCGTTCGTCTCGGATCGCTCCGGAACGCGGGGGATCTGGATCATCCCCCGCGAGGGCGGGACCCCCCGGGAGCTCCACCGCGCCGAGGTCGTGGACCCCCTGACGTGGTCGCCCGACGGGCGGGAGATCCTGTTCTGCGCGCCGGCCGGCGAGGTCGAGGGCCTCTACAGGGTCTCGGTCGCGGACGGCCGGGTGACGCCGCTGCGGATTGCGAGCGGCGGCCGCGCGCCGGCGTGGAATCCTCGGCAGGCCCTGATCGCCTACCTCGTCCAGGAGCCCGCGAGCAGCGATCCCAAGCCCCGGCGCAACCGCCTGGCGTTCGTGGATCCGTCGGGCAAGCCGGCTCTCGAAACGCTGCCGCCCGGCCCCAACTTCTCGAACGGGCTGCTCGCCTGGTCTCCGGACGGCCGCCGGCTCGCCGCCGCGGCGCGGAACACGACGCTCGGTCAGGAGCTGCTCGTCGTGGATCCGTCCGCCGCGGCCCCGTATCGCACCCTCTGGAAGGCGCCGCCCGGCGCGGGAGTCCTCGGCGTCACGTGGACCGCCGATGGGTCCTCGATCGTCCTGGGTCTCGAGGAGCCCCGCAGCGACATCGTTCTCTTCTTCGCCGACTGAGCCGGGCGCCGGCGCGGCGGCGCGAGGGTGAGCCGCCGGCGCGGATAGAATCCTCGCGATGACGACCCCCGGCACGAGCGGCCGCTGGCCCACGCGCGAGGAGGCTCAGGCGCTGCTCTTCGAGTTCACCCAGTCCGACGCGCTGCGCAAGCACGGCCGCGCGGTCGAGGAGGCGATGCGCGCGTGCGCGCGACGCGCCGACGTGACCGACCCGGCCGAGATCGAGCGCTGGGGCATCGTCGGGATGCTCCACGACTTCGACTACGAGCAGAACCCGACCGAGGACACCCATCTCCACGTAGGCGGGCGGATCCTCCGCGAGCGCGGCTACGCCGAGGAGATGGTCTCGGCGATCGAGTCCCACGCGGACTACATGAAGATTCCGCGGGACACCCCGATGCGCAAGGCCATCTACGCCTGCGACGAGCTGGTCGGCTTCATCGGCGCCTGCGTGAAGGTCCGGCCAACCAGGAAGATCGCGGACCTGCCGGCGTCCTCCGTGGTCAAGCGCCTCAAGGACAAGGCCTTCGCCCGCTCCGTGGACCGCTCCTACGTGTACGGCGGGGCGGAGGCGGTCGGGGTCCCGCTCGAGGAGCACATCGCCTTCCTGATCGACGCCCTGAAGCCGATCGCCGACGAGATCGGCCTCTGACCCGGCCTTCTCCCCGCTCTTCCGGAATCTGGTATAAATAGAGGCTCTGGGGAGCGGGTTCGCCTAAACCTTGAGCAATAAGGACTTCTTCTCATGAGCACTGTCGACACGATTTCCCCCCGGACGATTCGGGCGCGGACGATCCAGAAAGACCTTTCCGGCGAGGAGCTTCGCGCTCTCGCCCGCGCGGGCGAGAAGACCACCGAGTACGGCTCCCCCGTCTACGCCACGCGAATCAAGAACCGCTCGGCCAAGAAGACCTACGTCGTCGGCGACGTGCCCCTGGGAGTCATGCAGCAGGTGATCGAGCCCGCCAAGGCCGCCGAGAAGATCCGGGAGGTCCAGGAGCACCTCGCGGGCATGGAACTGATCCAGGTCGACCGCCGGATGGGGATGAGCCCGGAGGCCCCCCTCCACTGCCGCCTCTACGTGCCCAAGGAGTACGCGCGGATCGCGTACATGTGGCACAACATGCTGTTCCCGTCGAAGTCCTCGCAGGAGCCGGACTTCATCTCGGTCTACGTGCCGGACTGGCCGGAGACGCTGATCTTCCTGGACGTGAACCAGGGCTACACCTACATCCTGGGCACCGACTACCCCGGCGAGGCGAAGAAGTCGATGCTCCGCCAGGCGATGTATTGGATCAAGCGCCGCGGCGGCCTCGGGCTGCACGCGGGCAGCAAGATCCTTCGCGTCGAGGGACCGGACGGGGAGCTGCGCGACGTGGGCTTCCTCTTGTTCGGCCTCTCCGGAACGGGAAAGACGACGCTCACGCTGCACGACCACGGCCTCAAGGAGCCCGAGCAGGCGATCATCAAGCAGGACGACGTCGTCCTCCTGACGCGCGAAGGCCGGGCGTTCGGCACCGAGGACGGCTTCTACATCAAGACGGAGGGTCTCGAGCCGTCGCAGACGGTGCTCTGGGGCGCCGCGACGCACCCGACCGCGGCCTACGAGAACATCAAGGTCGGAGAGAACGGGAAGGTCGATTTCCTCGACACGTCCCTGACCTCCAACGGGCGCGGCGTGGTGCTGCGCCGGTTCATCCGCGGCAGCGGCGACGGCATCGACCTCGAGAAGGCCAACAAGATCGTCTTCATCACGCGCCGCAACGACGTCGTCCCGGTGTGCGCGAGGCTGACGTCCGAGCAGGCGGCGGCGTACTTCATGCTGGGCGAGTCGATCGAGACCTCCGCCGGCGACCCGACGAAGGCCGGCCAGGCGAAGCGCGAGGTCGGCACCAACCCGTTCATCGTCGGGCCCGAGGCGGACGAGGGCAACCGCGTGCTCCAGATTCTCCGCGCGAACCCGGACATGCACGCGTACATCCTCAACACCGGGTCCGTCGGCGCGAAGGCCGGAACCCCCGGCGAGAAGATCACCATCAAGATCTCGACCGAGATCATGAAGCAGATCGCCAAGGAGGGCATCCGCTGGGAGAAGGACCCCGACTGGGGCTACGAGGTGCCGAAGGACGTCCCGGGCATCGACCTCGCGCAGTACGACCCCCGCCGGCACTACTCCGCGGCGGAGTACGCCGCGCTCGTGGACAAGCTGCGCCACGAGCGGCGGGACTGGCTGGCGAAGTTCTCCGGTCTCGACCCCGCGATCCCGAAGGCGATCGAAAAGGGGGCATGACGGAAACCTCGGGCCTCGAAGACGTCGTCGCCGCCGACTCGGGCATCTGCACGGTCGAGGGGGAAAAGGGCGTCCTCTCCTACCGCGGTTTCGACATCCACGTTCTCGCCGAGCGCTCGACCTTCGAGGAGGTCTGCTTCCTTCTCTGGGACGGCCGGCTCCCCCGCGCCGACGAGCTCGCGGCGCTGACGGCGGAGATCGGACGCGGACGCGTCCTCCCGGAGAGGGCCCTCGAGTGGATCGACAAGGCGGGTCGCGCGCTCTCGCCGATGGACGCGCTGCGGACCATCGTGTCGGCCCTCCCGGAGACCGATCCGGACGCCGCGGCGATGGAGCCCGCGGCCAACCGGCGCAAGGCGGTCCGCCTCACCGGCCAGCTCGCGTCGATCGTGGCGGGTCTCCACCGCGTGCGGGAGGGCAGGCCCTTCGTGCCGGCGGATCCCGGTCGCACCCATGCCGACGACTTCCTCCGCATGCTCGGCGGCGAGACCGCGCGGGCGGCCGCCGTCAGGGCCTTCGACGTCGCCCTGATCCTCCACGCCGACCACGAGCTCAACGCCTCGACTTTCGCCGCGCGCGTCACCGCCGCCACGCTCGCCAACATCCACGCCGCCATGACTTCGGCGATCGGGACGCTCGGGGGGCCGCTCCACGGCGGCGCCAACGAGCGCGTCATGGAGATGCTCTTCGCGATCGGCACTCTCGACCGCGTCGACGACGACCTCCGCGCGCGCCTCGCGCGCAAGGAGCGGATCATGGGCTTCGGCCACCGCGTCTATCGGACCGAGGACCCGCGCGCCACGCACCTGCGGGCGATGTCCCGCGAGGTCGCCGAATCCTACGGGGAGACGCGTTGGTACGACATGTCGCGCCGCATCGAGCAGATCGTCAACGCGGAGAAGAAGCTCAACGCCAACGTCGACTTCTACTCGGCCTCTCTCTACCACCTGCTCGGGATCCCGCGGCAGCTCTTCACTCCCATCTTCGCCGTCTCGCGCGTCGCCGGCTGGACCGCGCACGTGCTCGAGCAGTACGCGCACAATCGCCTGATCCGCCCGCGCGCCGAGTACACCGGACCGCAGTACCCGCAGGAATACGTGGAGATCGGGAAGCGGTAGCCGGCCTCGGCATCATGGTCATCCCGAGCGGAGCGAGGGATCCCTTTCGAGTCTCGCTGCGGCTTTCAAAGGGATCCCTCGGGCTGTCGCCCTCGGGATGACAGGGCGCTTCGCGCCCAGAGTCACTCCCCCAAATACGCTTCCTTGACCTTCGGGTTCGCCGCGACCTCCGCGCTCGTGCCCTCGAGCGCCACGCGTCCGGTCTCGAGCACGTAGGCCCGCTTGCTGTGCCGGAGCGCGGCGTTCGCATTCTGCTCGACGAGGAGGACCGGAGTCCCGCCGCGGTGGATCTCCTCGATCGCCTCGAAGATCGCGTGGACGACGATCGGCGCGAGCCCCAGCGAAGGCTCGTCGAGCAAGAGGACCTTCGGCTTGGACATCATCGCGCGGCCGATCGCCAGCATCTGCTGCTCGCCGCCCGAGAGCGTCCCGGCCGTCTGCAGGCGGCGCTCCTTGAGGCGCGGGAACAGCGCGAAGACCTGCTCGAAGTCCTTCGCGACACCGCCGTCGCGCCGCGCGTAGGCTCCCATCTCCAGGTTCTCCTGGACCGAGAGGTTGGCGAAGACGATCCGCCCCTCGGGCACCAGCACGAGGCCGTCGCGGACCAGCTTGTGCGTCGGGATCGCGCGCGTCGCCCTTCCCCGGTAGCGCACCTCGCCCCCGGCGCAGGGCACGAGCCCCATGATCGCGCGCAGCGTGGTCGACTTTCCCGCGCCGTTCGCGCCGATCAGCGTGATGATCTCGCCCTCCGCGAGCGTCAGCGAGATGCCCTTGACCGCCTCGATCGCCCCATAGGCGACGGTGAGGTCGCGGACCTCGAGAATCGCAGACACTCCTAGGCGCCCCCCAGGTAGGCCTCGATGACCTTGGGGTCGCGCTGGATCTGCGCCGGCGGACCGACCGCGATCGTCGAGCCGTAGTCGAGCACGTGCACCGTCTCGCAGATGCCCATGACGACCTTCATGTTGTGTTCGACGAGCAGGACCGACATGCCGAACTTGTCCCGGATCCAGCGGATGAGGTCCATCAGCTCGAGCGACTCCTGCGGATTCATGCCGGCCGCGGGCTCGTCGAGGAGGAGCAGGCGGGGCGAGGTCGCCATGGCGCGCGCGATCTCGAGGCGCCGCTGGCTGCCGTAGGGCAGATTCTTCGCGCGCTCCTCGGCGAACTTGTCGAGCTTGAAGATCTTGAGGATCTCGAGGCTCTCGTGGTCGACGCGGTTCTCCTCGGCTCGATGCGCCGGCGTCCGGAGCATCGCGGTCGAGAGCGTCGTGGCCTGCCGGCAGTCGAACGCGACCTTGACGTTGTCGAGGACGGTCATCTCGCCGAACAGGCGGATGTTCTGGAAGGTGCGCGCGATGCCGCGGCGCGTGATCTTGCCGCAGCGCTCGCCGCCGATCGCGGCCTTCTCGAAGTAGATCTCGCCGGACGACGGCGTGTAGACCCCGGTGATGACGTTGAAGACGGTCGTCTTGCCCGCGCCGTTCGGACCGATCAGGCCGTAGAGCTGGCCGGGCTCGATCGCCAGCTCGAGCTCGTTGACGGCGATCAGGCCGCCGAAGCGCATCGTCACGCGCTCGAGCTTCAGGATCGGCATCGGCCCTAGGCCTCCTCCGGGGTCCCCGGGGACTCGCCGAGCGGGCGGCGCCGCCGCGTCAGGAAGGTCACGAACTCGCGGTGCCCGAGGATCCCCTGGGGGCGCACGATCATGATCACGATCAGGAGGAGGGAGAAGAGCACCATCCGGTACTGCGCGAACTGGCGCAGCCCCTCGGTGAGCGTGATGAAGAGGACGGCGCCGAGGATCGAGCCCGAGATGGACCCGAGCCCGCCGATCACGATCATGATGATGATCTCGAAGGACTTCAGGAACGTGAACGACGCGGGGTGGATGTACATCAGGTAATGCGCGAAGAGCCCTCCCCCGACGCCGGCCATCGCCGAGGACACGACGAACGAGATGACTTTGGCGCGCGTCGTGTGGACGCCCATCGCCTCCGCGGCGATCTCGTCCTCGCGGATCGCGATCAGCGTGCGCCCGAACGAGGAGTGGACGATGCGGTACACGATGAGGATCGTCAGCGCCGCGAATCCGTAGATCCAGAAGAAGTTCGCGAGCTTGGGGATCCCCGCGAAGCCGCGCGCGCCGCCGACCGCGTCGAGGCTCTGGATGATGACGCGGATGATCTCGCCGAAGCCCAGCGTGACGATCGCGAGGTAGTCGCCGCGCAGCCGCAGCGACGGGACCCCGACCAGGAAGCCGGCGACCGCCGCGAGCAGCGCGCCGATCGAGAGCCCGACGAGCAGGACGAGGCTCTCCCGTCCGAACTCGGGCAGGAAACCGACGGCCTCGCGCAGACGCCCGCCGAAGGTCACCGTGAAGTAAGACGCCGCGTACGCGCCGATTGCCATGAACCCCGCATGGCCGATCGAGAACTGGCCCGTGAAGCCGTTGATGAGGTTGAGGCTGACGGCGAGGATGACGTTGATCCCGGCCAGGCAGACGATCTGGAGAAGATACGGCGGCAGCGCGAGGGCGGATCCGAACGAGCCCATGAAAGCCGCGTTGGCGAGCAGGAGCACGCCGGCGATGGCGAGACCGAGGAGGAAGGCCCTCACACCTTCTCCTTCTGCACGCGGCCCATCAGCCCCTGCGGCCTCAGGAGGAGGACCAGGATCAGGATGCCGAAGGCGATCGCGTCGCGGTAGGTCGAGGAGAGATAGCCCACGACCATCACCTCGGAGGTCCCGATCAGAAGCCCGCCGAGGACGGCGCCCGGGACCGAGCCGATTCCGCCGAGCACCGCCGCGACGAAAGCCTTGAGCCCGTACGGGATGCCCATCAGCGGGTCGATCTTGGGGATCTGCATCCCGATGAGCACGCCGGCGGCGGCCGCGAGGGCGGAGCCCAGGGCGAAGGTGATCGCAATGATCTTGTCGGTCGAGATGCCCATGAGCCGCGAGGCGTCGAGACTGAAGGAGACGGCGCGCATCGCCTTGCCCGTCCGCGTCTTGAGGATGAAGAAGCGCAGCAGGATCATGAGGAGGAACGACACGGCGATGACGGTGATCTGCTCGCTCGTCACGCGCACGCCCTCGAGGACGAAGTCGGCGCGCGGGGCGAGCGAGGGGAAGAACTTGGGATCCGGCCCGAAAACCAGCTGCGCGAGGTTCTCGAGCAGGAGCGAGACGCCGATGGCCGTGATGAGGAGGGTCAGCCGCGCCTCGCGCCGGACCGGCCGGTAGGCGAGGCGCTCGATCAGAATCCCCAGGAGCGCGCAGGCCAGCATGGCGCCCAGCATGACGAGCAGGGCGGAGAAGATGGAGGGCTCGGCGCCCCGCAGCCGGCGCGAGAGGTAGTAGCCGACGTAGGCGCCGACCATGTAGACGTCGCCGTGCGCGAAGTTAATGAGGCGCAGGACGCCGTAGACCATGGTGTAGCCGAGGGCGATCAGGGCGTAGATCGACCCCAGGGACAGACCGTTGACGAGCTGCTGGAGGAAGGTCGTCATCGCGTCGCGCCGCGAGCCCCGCGCCCGGTCCTCCTCCCGCCGAAGGCGGCTACTGCTTCACCGCTTCGGGCGTGATCGTCTCGACCAGCAGGTACTTTCCGTTCTCGACCTTCAGGATGACGGCCGGCTTGACCGCGTTGCGCTCCGCGTTGATGGTGATCGCGCCGGTCACGCCGGGGAAATCCTTCGTCGAGCCGATCGCCTTGCGGACCTTGTCCCCGTCGGTCGAGCCGGCGCGCGTGAAGGAGTCCGCCAGGATCCGCGCGGCGTCGTAGGCCAGCGCGGCGAGCGCGTCCGGCACCTGGCCGTACTTCGTCTTGTAGTCGTTGACGAACTTCTGCACCGCCGGGTTCGGGTCGTCGGTCGAGTAGTGGTTGGAGAAGTAGCAGCCGTTGAGCGCCTCGCCGCCGATCTCCCAGAGCTTCGGCGAGTCCCATCCGTCGCTACCGACGAACGGCACCGTGATGCCGAGCTCGCGGCCCTGGTGCACGATCGTGCCGACCTCCGTGTAGTACCCGGGGACGTAGATCGCGTCCGGATTGGTGGCCTTGATCTGGGTCAGCTGCGCGCGGAAGTCCGAGTCGCCCTGGCTGTAGGACTGGTTCGCGACGATCTCGCCGCCGCGCCGCTTGTAGGCCTCGCCGAAGAAGGTCTGCAGCCCCACCGAGTAGTCGCTGCGGACGTCCACGAGGATCGCGACCTTCTTGGCCTTGAGCGTGTCGTAGACGAACTTCGCCACGACCTCACCCGTGAAGGTGTCGGTGAAGCAGACGCGGAAGATGTAGTCGCCGACCTGCGTCACGCGGGGATTGGTCGAGGACGGGGTGATCATCGGGACCTTGTTGGACTGGCAGATCGGCGCCGCGGCCAGAGAGTGCGAGGACGCGACGTGGCCGAGCATGGCGACGACGTGGTCCTGGTTGATCAGCTTGGTGACGGCCGTGCCGGCCTCCTCGGGCTTGGACTGGTCGTCCTCGACGAGCAGCTTGATCTGCTTGCCGAGCACGCCGCCCTTCTTGTTGATCTCGTCGAAGGCCATCTCGGAGGCGTTCTTCGTCGAGATGCCGAAGGTCGCGATGCCGCCCGTCAGCGAGCCGTACTCGCCGACCAGGATCTCCTTGCCCGATCCCCGTTCCCCGCACGAAAGGGTGACCGCCGCGGCGGTGATCAGAGTCAGCGCGGCAAAAAGACGAGACCTCATGGTGGCGACCTCCTCCTATCCCGGGATGCTGAAGACGGCGTATTCTTCCCTACACGGCGCGGGAAGTCAAAACATCCTTTCTGTCAATGGCTTAAGCTAGAATTGGGACCCGAGCCAGAAGCTCGACGAAGAGGCAGAATCCATTAGCGACACTCGTCCCGGCACCTCCGAAACGGCGTTCCCCGAACCGCTCCCCGCCGAGCCTCCTCCGCGCATCCGGCCGCGCAGCGAGCACCCGATCTCCCGCTCCCGGATCGACCCGGACGCGCTCAAGGTGCTGTACCGGCTTCGCACGGCCGGGTACAAGGGCTACCTCGTCGGCGGCAGCGTGCGCGACCTCCTGCTCTCGCGCGTTCCCAAGGACTTCGACATCGGAACCGACGCGCACCCGCAGGCCCTCCGCAAGCTGTTCCGCAACTGTCGCCTGATCGGGCGGCGGTTCCGCCTGGCCCACATCCTCTTCGCCAACGGCAAGGTCGTCGAGGTCGCCACGTTCCGGCGCCGGCCCGACGCGGCTCAGGAGGGCGAGGGCGGCGAGGGACCTCTCCTCCAGACCTCGGACAACACCTTCGGGACGCCGCGCGAGGACGCGCTCCGCCGGGACTTCACGATCAACGGCCTCTTCTACGACATCTCCGACTTCTCGGTCATCGACTACGTCGGCGGGCTCGACGACCTCGAGGCCGGGCTGATCCGCACGATCGGCGACCCGGACATCCGCTTCCAGGAGGACCCCGTGCGGATGATGCGCGCGGTCGAGTTCGCGAGCCGGCTCGGCTTCGCGATCACGCCCGACGCGTACGAGGCGATCCTCCGCCACCGCAAGGAGATCGTGAAGTCGGCGCCGCCGCGGGTCACCGAGGAGCTCGCGCAGGCGCTCCGCGGAGGCCACGCGCTGCCGACGCTGCTCCTCATGCGCGAGGTCGGGCTGCTGGACGTGCTGCTCCCCGAGCTCGCCTCGGTGCTGCGGGTGATCGACGCGGACGCCGACTCCCAGTACGCCCGGGGCACCGGACACCTCTTCTGGGCGCTCCTCGAGGTGCTCGACGCGGAGCGGCGGCGCGGCCGCGCGTTCGACGACGCCGTGCACTTCGCGCTCCTGTTCGTTCCGATCGTGCGCGCGCGGGTGCGCGAGGCCTCCCCCGGCGGCGAGCCCGATCCGTCGCGCCTCGCGACGATCATCGAGGACGTCGTCTCGCCGCTCGCCTTCCGCATGTCGCTGCCCCGCGCCTCCACCGACCGGATCAAGCAGGCGCTCGCGATGCTCGGCCGCCTCTCGCACCGGCCGGACGGGAAGCTGAACAGCCGCCGCCTCGCCTTCCGCGACGCCTTCGGGACGGCGCTCGACCTCTTCGAGCTCTCGGCGATGGCGACCGGCGTCGGACAGGACCTCGTCCGAGACTGGCGAAGCCTCCAGGGGAAGATCCAGCGCGCGAGAGAGACGGGCGAGATCCCGGCTCCTCCGGCGCCGGCGAGTCGGCGAAGGAGAAGGCGCGGAGGCCGGGGACGAGGACGCCGAGCAACTCCCTAGACTCGTCCGGCTCGACGAGCCATCACCGACCACCGACCACCGACTCCCGAACACCGACTCGTACCGGCGATATCATCGCGGCCATGGATCTGTATTCGAACTTCCTCGGCATCCCTCCGCAGGACAGCACGCTCGAGAAGAGCCGCGCCGTAATCCTCCCGGTGCCCTACGAGCGCACGGTCTCGTACGGCGTCGGCACGAAGAACGGCCCCGGCGCGATCATCGAGGCCTCCCACTACGTCGAGCTGTACGACGACGAGCTCGACGAGGAGGTCTACCGCGTCGGCATCCACACGCTGCCGGCGTGGCTGCCCGACGACATGGAGCCGGCCGCGTGCGTCGAAGGGCTCGCGGAGCACGTCGGCGGCCTCCTGCGTCCGGACCGCTTCGTGCTCACGCTCGGGGGCGAGCACTCGATCGCGCCCGGCCCGATCCGCGCCCACTTCGCGAAGCACCCGAAGATGTCCGTCCTCCACTTCGACGCGCACGGCGACCTGCGCGACGAGTACGAGGGGCAGAAGAACTCGCACGCCTGCGCGGCGCACCGCTGGGTCGAGCTGGGGATCCCGTCGGTCCACGTCGGGATCCGCTCGATCTCGAGGGAGGAGATCGACTACGTCCGCAAGAGCGGAACGATGATCGTCTCGAACCGCGAGATGCACCGCTCCGACGCCTGGCTGGAGAAGGCCATGGCGCGCCTGACGAAGGAGGTCTACGTCACCTTCGACGTCGACTTCTTCGACGGCTCCCTCGTGCCCGCGACCGGCACCCCGGAGCCCGGCGGCGGGACCTATGACCAGGCGCTCTCGATCCTGCGGCGGGTGGCCTCGGAGCGCACGATCGTCGGGGCCGACGTCGTCGAGCACGCCCCCATGGCCGGGAACCGGGCCCCGGACTTCATGATCGCCAAGCTCTGCTATAAGCTGCTCGGATACGCATTCTTCCCGGAAAAGGCCAGGAGCCCGGTCCTCTCGCCGCGATAAGGACGCAAGACCTTGATTCCGAAAGGGTTGCATCCGCCCGCCGGGCGCCCCGGTTGCGAACATTCTTCCGCCGTCTGCGTCTTGTGGGTTTGAGGAGAGCGTGACGACCACCGACGAAACAGACCTGGTCGCACGCTGCCGCAAAGGCGACGACGACGCCTGGAGGGAGCTCGTGGATCGGTTCGGCCCCAAGGTCTACGCCATCGCGTACCACTTCACGCTGAAGCGGGAGGACGCGGAGGAGCTGTCCCAGGAGATCTTCCTGAAGCTCTTCGAGAACCTGCACCGCTACGACGGCGGGTTCCCGCTGGTGGCTTGGGTCCTCTCGGTCTCGCGCAACCTGTGCATCGACCGCTACCGCCGCAAGAAGCGCGAGAAGTCCTTCCGCTTCCTCTCCGACGACGCGGTCACGGCGCTCCTGAAATCGGAGGACGATCCCGCGGGGATGGCGCTCAAGAAGGAGCGGACGCAGCTGCTCTTCTCGGCGCTCTCCGAGATCCCGGAGGACCTGGCCGAGATCCTGATCCTGCGCGACCTGAACGGAATGGCCTACGACGAGATCGGCACCGCGCTCGAGCTTCCCGAAGGAACGGTCAAGTCGCGGCTCTTCCGCGCGCGCGCCGAGGTGGCGCGCCGGATCCGCGAGCGCCACGAGAAGAAGAGCATGGGACAGGCGTTCACCTCCCTGGCCATGGTCGCGGGAGGGCTCGTATGAGCTGCCGCGAGCTCGAGCGTCTCTGGGACGCCGGGGCAACGCTCCCCGAGACCCGCGAGCACCAGGCGGCGTGCGCGGAGTGCGGGCGTGCCGGAGACGTCCTCGCGGAGACGGTCTCCGCGTTGCACGGGCTGCGGGCTCCCGCGTGGAGTCCGACGCTTCGCCAGTCGCTGCTCGACATCCCCCGCCGCACCGTCTCGTGCGAGGGGGCGGAGCCCCTGCTCGCGCTCGCCCTCGAGGGAGCGGGCGAGCTCTCCGAGGCCGACGACGCGCGTCTCCAGAGCCACCTCTCGCGCTGCGAGGCGTGCTCCGAGACGGCGCAGACGCTCTTCCAGCTGCGCGAGCTCTCGGCGCCGGCGCCGCCGCCGTGGCTCTCCACGCGGCTCGCGGCCGTCCGCCCCGCGAAGAAGCGGGCGGCCTGGCGCGCGTTCTTCTCGGGACGCGCCGTCGTGGTCTACGCCTACGCCGCGGCGTTCCTCGTCATGCTGCTGGGACTCAACCCGACGGCGCTGCCGACGAAGGCCGGATTCGCCCGGCTCTCGCAGAGCACGGTCACGGTCGTGACCGTCGCGCAGAACTCCGTGGGCGATCGGCTGGGCGCGCTGCAGGAGAAGGCCGTGCGAACGTTCGCCGTCTGGAAGGGTCACGTCGGCGGCTACTCGCGCGCCGCGGTCTCGAACGCGATCGCGATCGTGTGGAGACCCGAACCGAAGAGAACGCCGAGCCGTCCTCGGCTCGGCAAGGAAGGCACGGCGCTGAGCTCCGAGAGCCTCGACCTCGCCGTGGGCGATGCGAAGACTCAGGAACATTTCCCCGTCCGATTTCGTGTCTAGGTGCGACTGAGGAGATGGCAATGAACGACAGTTTCGGAAATCCCAACCCGACCCCGCCTCCGCCGCCCGCGGCGACCGGAGCCACGGTGCCGCCGGTCACTCCGACGACGGCTCCGCCGCCGCCGCTGATGCAGCCGGTGATCATGGAGCGCAAGTCGCCGGGGCTGGCCGGATTCCTCTCGATGTTCCCGGGCCTCGGACACCTGTACCTGGGCCTCTACCAGCGCGCGTTCACGATCGGCGGCCTCTTCTGCCTGCTGATCGCGTTCACGTCACACGGGCGAGGCGGCGAGTTCTTCGGACCGCTCATCGCGTTCATCTGGTTCTTCGGGATCATCGACGCGGTCCGGCAGGCGAAGGCGATCAACCGCGGACAGCTCGCCGAGGGCGGCTGGGCAGGAGAGCAGGCGATGAAGAAGGCGGCGGCGGGAACCGGCGGACTGACCTGGGGAGTGATCCTGGTGGGCCTCGGCACGCTGTGGCTGGCGAACCGGTACCTCGACCTCGACGCGTTCTGGGACGCGATGGACACGTGGGGCGCGCCGGCGGCGTTCATCCTGCTCGGCCTGATCCTGATCGTGAGCCACGTCATCAAGAAGCGCCGCGAGAACGAGGCCGGCATCGGGATGCCGCCGCGGTCGACGTAGGAAGCGCGAGTCGAAAATCGAAGGGCGGCCTCGCGGCCGCCCTTTTCGTTTTCTCCTGCTTGTCATCCTGAGGAGCGGAGCGGTCCTGAGGAGCGAAGCGACGAAGGAAGGATCCCTTGCTCGATTGCGAAGCTACCTTTTGCGCGCGGGATCCTTCGCTGCGCTCAGGATGACATCGCGGTCGCCTACGCCTTCGCCAGCTCCGCGAGATAGTCCACGAACGAGCGCACCGCGCCGTCGTAGCCCTGGATCTTCGGGTGCGTGGACTCGATCACGTAGTACTCGTCGGGGGCATGTGCGCCCGTTCCGTAGCCCAGTCCGATGTGCCCCGCCGGGAGCTTCAGAGGCTCGCCGGTGAAGACGTACCCGGGCCACGATCCGCCGCTGCGCGGCCAGAGGATCGGCTCGCCCGCCGTCCTCCGGTACAGCGCCTGCTGGACCCGGATCATCTTCGCGTCCGCCGGCGTCGAGTTGGGATCGTAGCCGCCGGTCATGTTGACCTCGATGTCGCCGAACCCGCGCTTGGCGAGGTGCGCCTTGAGCGCGGCGAGCGAGTCCTTCGCCGTCATGTCGGGCACGAGACGCAGGTCCATCTTCGCGACGGCCTTGTGCGGCAGGATCGTCTTTCCGCCCGGACCCGTGTAGCCGCCGACCAGTCCCTCGATGTTGACGGTCGGCATCGAGACCGCGCGCTCGAGCGACTCGATCCACGTGCGATTCCCCGACCAGACCTTCACGCCGAGCTGCTTCTTGACCGTCGCCTCGTCCATCCGCTTCGCGGCCTCGGCGACCATCGCCTTCTCGGCCGCCGAGATCGGCCGCGCCTTGTCGGCGAAGCCGTCGATCGCGGGGTCCGTGCCGTCGGGCGTGACCAGCGTCGCGAGCGCCTGCACGAGGTGGAACGCCGGACTGTCGACCCGCGGCCGATTGCCGGAGTGGATGTCGCGGCTGGACCCGCGGCCCCACTTCTCGCCGCTGCTCACGAGCTCGCACTCGATGACGCCCTTCGCGCCGAGCGTGATCGTGACGGTGCCGTCGGGGTCCTGATCGGCCGACGGCATGAAGATGCCGGCGCAGCGCGACAGCGCCTTCTGGACGTCCGGGTTGTGGACGATCTGCGGGAAGTGCGGCGAGCCGATCTCCTCCTCGCCTTCGGCCACGAGCACGAGGTTCACCGGCAGGTTTCGCCCCGCGCCCTTGTACGCGTGCAGCGCCGCGAGGAACGCGGACTCCGGTCCCTTCTGGTTGACGGCGCCGCGGCCCATGACGACCTTGCCGAACTCGGGCTTGTCGACGAGCGCGGCGTCCCACGGCGGCGACGACCACTCGGACGGGTCCGCCTGCTTCACGTCGTACATGAAGTAGACCCCGTACGTGACCGGCGCGCCGGCGTCGAGCGTCGCGAAGACGCCGGGCTGGCCTTCCGTCGGGACGCGCGTCGCGCTCTGGAAGCCGGCGTCCTGGAGCATCCGGATCAACATGTCGCAGCCCTCGGACACGCCGCGGTTCTCCGCCGCGATCGACGGCTGGCGGATCCAGTCCTGCAGTCGCTTGACCGCCTCGTCGTGCCGTTTCGGGATCTCCGCGTAGACGGCGTCGAGGCCGCTCGCCGCCTTGGGGGAAGTCCTCGCCGATCCCTTCACGGCGGACGGAATGCTCAGCGTTGCGGCGGTCGCTCCCACACCCTGCAGAAACGTGCGTCGATCCATGCGACTCTCCTTCCTCGTATTAGGGGCGGGGCTCTCTACCGCCGCTTGAAGTATTTCTCGAGCTCTTCCTCGGTCATCGACAGGACCACCGGCCGCCCGTGCGGGCACGTGAAGCGGTCGCGCGTCTTCGCCCAGTCGCCGATCAGGCGTCGGATCTCCTCGGGTGCGAGATGGTATCGGATCGTGACCGCCGAGCGGCAGGCCACGCTCGCGGCGACCTTGTCGCGGCGCAGGACCTCGTCCGCGGACCCCAGATCGGCCAGGGCCGAGAGCGCGGTGCGGAGCGTCTCGGCCGGGTCCCGGTCGGTCGCCTCGGCCGGCAGGGCCGCGATCGCCCACGAGCGGCCGGACATCGGCTCGATCTCGAATCCGGCGGCCGAGAGGTCCGCGTACCGGGCCGCCAGCGTCTCGGACTCCTCCGGCGTGGCCTCGAACAACACGCGCAGCAGCAGTCTTTGCGAGAGCACGCGCCCCGACGCGATGCGGTCGCGGATGCGCTCGTAGAGCGTGCGCTCGTGGGCCGCGTGCTGGTCGATGATCAGGAGTCCCTCCGGCCCGGACGCCACGATGAAGGACTCCCGGTGCTGCCCGATCGGGACGATGTCGGGAATCTTGCGTTCTTCTTGTACCGGCGGCACCGGCGTCGAAGGCGGCGTGTGGCGGGGCGGACTCGGCACGCCCACCGGCGAGCCGCCCGGCAGGAGCTCCACCGGGGGGTAGCCCGACTCGCCCTCCGCCACCTGGCTCGGATCCGCCTCGCTCGGCGGCACGGAGCGCAGCCGGCGCTCCTCCTTGCCCGCCAGCAGCGCGGAGTTCAGCGCGTGGTAGACGAGGCGGAACGCCGTGGCCGAGTCGGCGAAGCGGACCTGCGTCTTGCCCGGCGAGACGTTGACGTCGACCGCGCCCGGCTCCGCCGTCAGGAACAGGAAGACCGCGGGATGGCGGTCGGTGCGGATCGCGTCCTTGCTCGCCTGCCCGATCGCGCGCGAGATCGCGCGGTCCTCGACTGGCCGGCCGTTGACGAAGAGGAACTGGAGCCGCCGCGTCGGGAACGTGACCGACCCGCGCGTCGCGTAGCCCACGACGCGCAGCCCGCCGGACTTGGCCTCGAAGAGGTCGATCTCGCCGAGCGTGTCCCGCCCGAACACCTGGAGGATGCGCGCGCCGCGGTCGACCGCGGCCGGCGCGTCGAGCGTCTCGCGGCCGTTGCTGCGTAAAGAAAACGCGACGGCGGGATTCCCGAGCGCGGCCTTCGTCACCACCTGCGCGATCGCGCGCGACTCCGCCTCCGGGGAGGAGAGGAACTTCTTCCGCGCCGGCGTCCTGGCGAACAGGCCCTCGACCAGCACGTCCGTCCCGCGAGGCCGCGCCGCCGGCTGCTCGGTCGCCTCCCCGCCGTAGTCGACGATCAGGCGGACGGCCTCTCCGGTGGGCGAGCTGCCGTCGGAGGTGGTCAGCGTCAGCCTCGAGACCGAGGTGATCGACGGCAGCGCCTCCCCGCGAAATCCATACGACGCCACTTTCGCCAGATCCGCGTCCGAGGCGATCTTGCTGGTCGCGTGCCGCTCGAGCGCGAGCCGCGCGTCCTCGGCCGACATCCCGGAGCCGTCGTCGCGAACCAGGATCCGCTCGATCCCGCCTCCGTCGGTCTCGATCAGGATCGAGGACGCGCCCGCGTCGAGCGCGTTCTCGACCAATTCTTTGACGGCCGACGCGGGTCTCTCGACCACCTCGCCCGCGGCGATGCGATCGATGACGGAGGACTCCAGCCGATGCACGCGCGCCATCGGGCGAGTCTATCCCTCACCGCTCGCGACGCTGGTCGAGAGCCCTGGCACTCGCGACAATGTAGAGACGAGTGATCGCCGGCGAGCTCCGCAAAGGAGTGGCGATGACGAGCAAGACCCGGCTGTGCGTTCTGGTGGCGATCCTCGTTTGTGCGTCGGCCGTTGCGCAGAACGGACCCGACAATGATCCGGACGGCGCTCCCGGCTACGTCCGGAGCGTCTTCGATCACGGCCAGGTCGATTCGATCAACCTCTACAACGGTCAGCTCACACTGCCGATCCCCCTCGGCCCGACCTATCCGATCGGTCCGGCCCTCAAGCTCCAGCTGGTGCTGACCTACAACTCCCAGGTCGACACCTTCGGCAAGCCGCTCGCGCAGAGCGCCGACTTCTCCTACAAGCCGCTGGCCGGGAACCCGTCACTGGGGATCGGCTGGTCGCTGACGCTCGGCGCGATCAAGACCTGCCAGCACGGGAGCCTCACGTTCGGCGTCTGCTACTTCGGCCCGGACGGAAGCCAGCACCTGTTCAACAAGCCGCAGGCCAACGGGAGCATCACCGGCGACGCCTCGATCTACTTCCTGAAGGGCACGGGGCCGTACGACATGTGGGACGCGGACGGCAACCACTACGAGTTCGGCAACGCCGGTCACGTCACCGGATACGACGCGGCCGCCACGGACTTCGCGAAGGGGCGCGACGGCTGGTATCTCACGCGCCTCACGGATCCCTTCGGCAACTCCTACTCCGTGGCGTACTGGTCGAACATCAACCCCCTCTGGACGTACTCGCTGCCTCCGCTCGCGCCCTGCCTGCCGGGCGTCGCGCCGCTCCTAGAGATGCCGCCGACCAGCAACGCCGGCACGAGCTGGATCCCCAAGGACGTCACGTTGCCGTCGGGTCAGAAGATCCACGTCAACACGGGAAGCAACGGTCTCATCGGATCGATGATCCTCTCGGTGGACTTCCCGGTCCTCGTCAACGGGACGCTCGCGACCCGGACGTGGGACTTCGACTACGGAACCCCCGAGCCGTACGCCAAGGACTGCGGCGGCGGAACGACGCTCAACGCGAACCTGCAGGAGCTCTCGGCGGTCAACCTCCCGACGGACCTCGCCGGGGCCCCCTCCTATCGCTTCCGCTATCTGCACGGTCTCCTCACGAGCGTGACGCTCCCGACCTCGGGCTCGATCGCGTACTGCTACGCGCGCTACCACTTCCACCACGGCCGGGCCGGCGCGATGCGCCCCGGCTGCGCGCCGCTCGCGCCGCCCGAGTCGGAGCTCGTCCTCGTCCCGGACGGGCAGTTCTGCGACGGTTCGGCCCCGGATCCCGAGCCTGTGCCCGACAGCCCGCCGGGCGAGTGCACCACCGACAATCCGATCCGCTGGGTCGACAACCAGCTGGGCATCACGCGGCGCACGGAGACCGTCGGGACGGCCTCGAACGTGACGACCTACTCCCAGATCGCGATGCCCCGCGGGGAGTCCGGCACGGAGCCGCAGACGCTGACGATCGTGACGCTGCCGCCGACCGACAAGAACGCGTCCGGCGACGCGGGACGCCAGCGCGCCCGCGCCGTCCTCTTCACGAGCAGCCCGCGCGTCCTGGGCCCGTGGCCCGCCACCGCGCGCTACAGCGTCCCCGGCGACCGCGTCGGCGCCGCGGTGGAGGAGCGCACGTTCGATACGCCGCCGAGCTACGGCCTCACGAACGAGCCATTCTGCACGGGCGATCCCGGAACCGACGAGGGCTTCTGCGGCAGCAAGGCCGTCCGCGTCTCCCAGTCGACCTACGACTACGACGATCCGGCCAACAAGGAGGGCGACCGCCGGCTCCAGAAGGAGAAGACGATCTACGGCGGCAGCGCCTGCGGCTCCTGCGCCTACCACCAGGTCGAGTACACCCCCGCCTCGACGTGGGAGGCGAACGGCCGCCACTACGACGCCGAGACGCACTCGGGGACGATGGGCGGCGACGGCCGAACCGTCACCACGGACTGGGCGCCGGTCAACTGGCCTGGTGGCTCGCCGACGGGGGCGACGATCCTGCCGAGCCTCTTCAACCAGAGGACCACGACGCAGGGTTCCTCGACGCGGGACGAGTACTTCGAGTTCGACCCGGCCGACGGCTTCCTTCGAGGCCGCTTCGTCTACGACGCGATCCGGGACATCGCGTTCGTGACCTGCCGCTACGACGACGGCGCCGGCAACTCCGACAAGGAGTTCACCCGCACGCTCTCGACGAGCTCGGTTCCGGTCCGGACCTACTGCTCGTCGAACTATCCGGCCTTCCCCGCGAGCGTCGGCGTGGATGGCGACCTCTTCGGGAAGGATCTGACCTTCCAGAACGGACAGCTCGTGCGCGCCGGCTGGATCAAGGGGTCCGGAACGCCGCCGTTCTTCTTCAAGAACCTGGCGCGCGACGCGACGACCGGATGGATCACCGGCTCGACCGACTCCGCCGGGCTGACGACGACGTACCGCTACGACAGCCTCGGGCGAGTCGTCTGGATCGATCCCCCCGCAGACCTCTCGACGTTCGTCTGCTACGAGAGCGCGACGTCGACCTCGGCGTACCGGGCGTCCGCGCAACAGACCTGCCCCGTCGCCGCGACCAACCCCGCGCTGACGACCTGGTCGCACTACGACTACGACGGGCTCGGGCGTCTTGTTCGAGAGAGGCGGCTCCAGCCCGCGGGCGCGGTCAGCAAGCGGTTCACGCTCTACGACGCGCTCGGCAGCGCGCGGTTCCAGTCGGAGTGGGTCGCGGATTCGACGTCGGAGTCCGTGTCCGCCAATCTCGCGACCGCCTGCGTGTTCTCCGGAGGCAACTACGGGACCGCGCGGCCGTCGTCCGCGCCCGGGACGTACCGCCTCTGCTTCGATCCGTTCGGGCGGTCCCAGCAGGTCGTCGGTGCGAAGCACTCGAGCCTCTCGACGACCAGCCGCTCCGACGGGGCGTCTTTCTACGGCGACACGAAGGAGACCGTCCAGACGTACTGCGTTAACGCGACCTTCACGAACCCGCAGGCGGCGACGTGCTCCTCCGGCGGGATCAGTCCCACCACGGTCTCGCAGAAGGACGCCTTCGGCCGCCTCACCTCCGTCGCGGAGCCGGGCGGCGACGTGACCTCCTACGCGTACGACGTCAACGGGAAGCTGACGCTCGTGAGCCAGGGAGCCCAGAGCCGCATCTTCGGCTACGACGCGGCGGGATTCCTCCGCTCCGAGACGACTCCCGAGCGGACGACCACGTACGGCCCGATCGGGAGCCTCGGCAACGTCCGCTCCGAGACGCGTCCCGGCGGGCTCGTGGTGACCCGGCTCTTCGACTTCGCCGGCCGTCCGGCCGAGGAGGACGCGGGCGGAGGCAAGTACGTGGTCAACTGCTACGACGGCTCCGGAAACTGCGTCGACGGCAGCGCGAACTTCTCCGGCGGAACGAGTCCGAACGGCAAGCTGACGCGGCGCTACGGCTACAACTGGATCCCCACGATCGGGCCGATCGTCGACGAGCAGTTCACCTACAGCGGCCCCAACGGACGGCTGTCTCAGCAGACCACCTCCGTCGGCAACGGCGACCTCTCGGCCGCGACCGCGCAGAGCTGGACCTACGACGGACTCGGGCTCGTCGCGCAGCACGGACACCCGCGCGCGAGCGGCGCCTTCACCGTGACCAACACCGCGACCAACGGCCTCTTCACGAAGGTCAACGCCAACGGCACCGACGTCGTCAAGGCGGCCGCCTACAATCCGGCGGGGGGTCTGGCGTCGTGGACCGCCGGAAACACCGGCACGCCCATCCTCACGACGATCACGCAGGACGCGAGCCTGCTGCCCCGTCCCGCCAGCATCGCCAACGCGCTCTGGAGCTCGGGCGCCTACGCGTACGACAGCGTCGGCGACGTCCTGCAGATGGGGACCGACGCGTTCCAGTACGACGCGCGGACGCGCCTCGTCGGGGCGACGTACGGGAGCCTGCCGCGCGCGTTTGCCTACGACCGCTACGGCAACCTGACGCGCAACGGCGCGACCACGTGGACGATCGATTCCGCCACCAACCGGATCACGCAGGCGTCTTTCGGAACGCCTCGGTACGATGCGCGCGGGAACCTGATCGCCTACAACGGTGACTCGATGAGCTACGATGCGCTCGATCGCCAGTACCGCAACTCCAACTCCGGCTCGGACTGGGTCTACCTCTTCGACGGCGAGGGCGAACGCATCGCCAAGATTCCCGCGGCCTTCGCCGTGCTGCGCCGCGAGATGGCGAGGCAGATCGTCGAGGCGAACATGTTCGCGCGCGGCTGGACGCTGCCGGCCTGCACGGCCGCGATCTTCGCCGACGTGCCCTGCTCGGATCCCGACGCGCGATACGTCAATGCCCTCTACCAGCAGGGCGTCACGGGCGGCTGCAACGACTCTCCGCTCCAGTACTGCCCGGACCGCACGATCACGCGCGAGGAGATGGCCGTGCTGATGGTGAGGGGGTACAAGGGCGTCGGCTATGTTCCCCCGCCCTGCACCGTCCCGATCTTCCAGGACGTCCCCTGCTCCGGCGACACCGCGCCGTACGCGCCCTACGTCCAGCAGCTCTACAATGACGGCGTGACGGCAGGCTGCAACCTGAGCCCGCTCCAGTTCTGCCCCCTCAAGACGATCGGCGAGTGGGAGACCGCCGTCTGGATGGCGAAGGCGCCGACGACGCCGCCCGGCGGGTTCTTCTGGGCCGCGTACCATCCCGTGCCGCGCGGCGCGGTCTACACGCTGCGGGACGAGCAGAACCGCGTCGTCACCGAAATGGGGGGAGGCCTGACCGGCGCCTCGACCGCGACGCTCTCGGTCTCACGCGACAACGCCTTCCTCGGCAACCTCATGGTGGCGTCCTTCGCGTCGGGAGCATGGACCTACTCGGCCTCGGACCACCTGGGCAGCCCGCGCGCGGTCTGGGACTCCTCGGGCCACCTCGTCGAGACGCACAAGTACTGGCCGTACGGCGAGGACTCCATCGCAACTCCCCCGAATCAACGCCTCGCCTACTGCCTGATGGAGCGCGACGCCGAGACCAGCCGCTTCTACGACCACGCCCGCCAGCACGATTTCGGACTCGGGCGGTTCCTGAGCCCGGATACCGTCGGCGGCCATCCGGCGAACCCGCAGAGTTGGAATCGCTACGCGTACACGCTGGGGAACCCGATGAAGCACGTCGATCCGGATGGGAAGCTGACGATCGTGGTGCATGGGACATGGGCGAAGGGTAGCCCAACATTCCAACCCGGAGGCCTCTTCTTCAACCTGGTAGCTGGTTCAGTTCCAGACCGAGCTTACGGCTCCTTCAGCTGGTCCGGAACGGATTCCGCCGAAGCTAGAACGAAGGCGGCCAAAGCGCTAGCAACGTTCATACGTAGTTACAAGTTCGCGCCAGGCGAGCAATTGAACATCATTGCCCATAGCCACGGCGGCAACGTCGCGATCCAAGCAATCAACATGGGGCTAGGAAGAGCTGTCGACAATTTGATTACGCTGGGAACGCCGGCCAGGAATGACTACATTCTTTCGCATCCCGCGGCATCGGCACCGAACTTCGTCGCGGCTTCCAACGACGCGGATCCGATTCAGGCCAACGGTGGCAACTCGACTTGGGTACCCCATGTGGGCGAGGCTGGAGCAGCCGGTCGCGATGAACCCGGGGCGTTCAATCTCCGGATTTTCACGGGACTCTTACCAGTTCCGGCTCTTCACAGCGAACTTCACGAGTCTGAGGAGGTATGGAAGCAGGTGGCGGGGTTTATCGACACTGACAAGAACAATTCAAGCGACGCTGCAGTCTCGTTCACCTTCGAATAGAGACCGATAGAGACCGCATGCGCAGAACGCCGACCCTGATTGCGCCGGGCATCGGCTTATTCATATTTTGGGTTGTATTGGTAGTGTCCTTTATTCCGCTCTGCCGCCTTCTGGATTCTCGGTTCCCGACCTCATACATGGGATTTCAGCTCCTGGGTGTTTGGCTCTTGGGGCTGGTGCCTGCATTTGTTGTTCTCGGTGTCGTGTCAGTCGTTATCGCTCGAGGTGAGTGGATCCGTCGCCAGAACGCGCGTGCAAGGTTTGTCTTGATTACTTCCGCGATCTATTTGTTGGTCTTCCTTGGCTTTCTCTTCGATTACCGATGTGGTGGCCCCTTCTAGGGAAAGGAAGTCATGTGATCTCTCGATGGATTGCGCTTGCTGCGCTGATTCTTACGGCCCAACCTCGAGCTACAGCGGAAGACCTATTTTCTGCAATGGCCCATGCGAACTTTGCCTCCGTGCTCCTCCTTCAGTCACAGTCCGTCGACGAGCATCCGATATGGTCTCCGAAACAAGACGCGCTTGCCGTCAACATCGAGGGCAAGTGGATGAGCTTGCCGTTCGGATCCGTGACGCTCGCCGAAGGGAAGTGGCATGACGGACGGCCGATCGGCGTCTTGAAGACCGCGGCGGTTATGTCGCCGCTCGATGAGAAGACTGTGCAGGGCTGGGAGAAGTCGGGTCGGTACGACCCACGACGCGTGGAGACTCGCGACGGAACGGTCGCGGAGCTCAAACCGGACGAGCTCAGCACGGAGTTTCTGATCACGAGGAAGGGAGCCAAGCCGGAGAGCCAGTGGAAGAGCGAGATGGAAAACTGCCACAGCCTCGGATTGTCACCTGACGAGAACTACGTCGCCTACATCTGTGAGTTGAACGGGGTCGTCGTCACGCGATTGACCGAACGCTGATGGCTTCGCCCCGCCGGTCGGCTCTTGTTGCCTACTTGGCCGTCGGCGTAGCGTGGTTCCTCTTTCTGGTCTTCGCCGCTCGAGTTCGAACGATCGAGCCGATCTTCCTATGGGTCGCGGCACATCAACTTGCACTGGAGAGAGCATTTCCCCGAGCGTTGCGCCTCTCGGGCGTTGCAATCCTGCTCTGCGGTTATCTCGCCGCTGCCATACTCGCCTGGATTTGCGTGGAGAGACCTAGCCGCGATCCCTCCCGCATCTAGCGTCGCGCCGTACTTTCCTGGATCGGTGTCCAAGCGATCTTTTGCATCGTCGCGGCTCTACTCGGTCAATTCGGACTTCTCTACGAGTAGTCGCTACCCCCTCACCCTCTCGAC
>Ga0157379_10000731_pt1 | contig 26584 bp, 29 predicted proteins | sample S25metaG_FD_121802 | JGI IMG/M metagenome (GOLD analysis project Ga0157379, IMG submission 121802) | Switchgrass rhizosphere microbial communities from Kellogg Biological Station, Michigan, USA - S2-5 metaG | ecosystem: Host-associated > Plants > Roots > Rhizosphere > Soil | place: USA... | reverse complement strand
TAGAGCTTCACCGGCCGGAGGTTGACGTAGAGATCGAGCTCGAAGCGCAGCCGCAGGAGAATCCCCTTCTCGAGGATGCCCGGCTTCACGTCGGGATGGCCGATCGCGCCGAGCAGGATCGCGTCGAACTTGCGCAGATCGCCGACCGCGCTCTCCGGCAGCACCTCATTGGTGCGCAGGTAGCGGTCGCCGCCGAAATCGAACGGGGTCGTCTCGTACGTGAACCCGCACGCCTTGGCCGCGGCGTCGAGGACCTTCACGGCCTCGGCCGTGACCTCGGGGCCGGTACCGTCCCCACCGATGATTGCAATCTTGTGCATGCCGTCCTCTCCGGTCGCGTGTAGGTCAGTCCTCGACGATGCGGTTGAGCGGGACTTGCTCGCGCACGTCGGGGTGATCGTTCTTGGAGATCATGCCGGTCTGGCGGGCGTAGGCGAAGAGCCCGCCGGCATCGATGACCGGGCGGGCGTCGCCGAGCGGCCGAAGCTCGAAGCGGCTGCCGGTGCGCCCGTTGGTGAGCGTGCCCGCGTCGAGATCGAGGACGCCCTCGTCGCCGGTGACGAACTCGTCGACGAGGCGATTCGGCGTCTCGACCGGATAGAGCTCGCCCGTGGCGACGCAGTTGCGGAAGAAGATGCGCGCGTACGACTCGGCCACGACGGCCTTGCCGCCGGCGGCCCCGATCGCGATCGGCGCGTGCTCGCGCGACGAGCCGCAGCCGAAGTTCCGCCCGGCGACGATGAGGGGATACTCGGTCTTGATCGTGCCCTCGGGGACGAAGCGTGGCGCGTCGAGCACGCCGCAGAGCGCGTAGCTGCCGAGCTTTTCGTACTCCTCGGGGATGGTCGGCACCAGATTCAGGTACTGCGCCGGGATGATCTGGTCGGTATCGATGTTGTCGCCGAGGACGTACACCTTGCCGCGAATGACGGCGCCGCTCATGACCCGGCTCCTTCCAGATCACCCAGCACTTCGCGTGGATCGGTGATCCGCCCGGTGACCGCCGACGCCGCGACCGTGTAGGGCGACGCCAGGTAGACCTGCCCTTCCTTGGCGCCCATGCGTCCCGGGAAGTTGCGGTTGGTGGTGGAGATGCAGACCTCGTGGCCGTTGATGCGGCCGAACGTGTCCTTCGGGCCGCCGAGGCACGCGGCGCAGGAGGCGTCGAGCGAGATGGTGCAGCCGGCGTTCTCGAAGATCGAGAGCAGCGTCTCGCCACCGAGACGCTCGGTGCGGATCGCCTGCGAGATCTCGGTGGTCGCCGGCACGAGGAAGGTATCCACCGCGACCTTGCGGCCGCGCATCACCTGCGCCGCGTTGACGAAGTCCGTGAGCTTGCCGCCCGTGCACGAGCCGATGTAGGCGCGCGTGAGACGCACGTCGCGCAGGTCGCGGGCCGTGGCGCGCCGATCGGGCGAGTGCGGCTGCGCGACCGTCGGCTCGATGGTGCGCGCGTCGTAGACCTTGGTCGTGACGTAGGACGCGCCGGGATCGGGCGCGACCGGGTTGAACGGCACGGTCGTGCGATCGCGCAGGTAGGCGAACGTCGTCTCGTCGGCCTCGATGATGCCGTTCTTGCCGCCGCCCTCGATCACCATGTTGCAGAGGGTCATGCGCTCTTCCATGGTCAGACGCTCGACCGCCTCGCCCGCGAACTCCATGGCCTTGTAGGTGGCGCCGTCGACACCGATGTCACCGATGATGTGCAGGATGACGTCCTTCGCGAGCACCCACGGCGGAAACTCGCCCTCGAACACGAACCGCATGGTCGGCGGGACCTTCACCAACAGCTTCCCCGTCCCGAGGATGAACGCGGCGTCGGTGTTGCCGATGCCGGTCGCGAACTCGTTGAACGCGCCCGCCGTGCAGGTGTGCGAATCGGTGCCGAAGAGCACCTCGCCGGGACGCGTGTGTCCGGCCTCGGGCAGCGCGATGTGGCAGACCCCTTTGTAGCGCTCGGTGCCGACGTCGTAGTAGTGCGGCAGGTCCTGCTCCTTCACGAACTGCCGCAGGATGTCGACGTTGCGGTGGCACTTGTCGTCGCTCGTGAAGATGTAGTGATCCGGGATGATCACCACCTTCTCGCGATTCCACACCTTGGCGTTCGCGCCGAACTCGCGCTTGAAGATGCCGATGGTGCCCGGGCCGCACACGTCGTGCGTCATCAGCACGTCGACGTTTGCCCAGACGTTCTCGCCCGGGCTCACGCTGCGCTTGCCCGACGCGCGCGCCAGGATCTTTTCGGTCATGGTCTGCATGGGATCTCCGATCTGGTCAGGGCCCCTCGACGCGCACGCGCTCGGCGTAGCGGCGGCGGTACTCGATCTTGTTGAGCGCGTTCAGGAAGGCGAGCGCGCTCGCCATGATGATATCGGTGTGGGCACCCTGCCCCGTCGCGCTGTGCTGCTCGTCGTGCACCAGGCACGACACCTCGCCCTGCGCGTCGGTGCCCCCGGTGATCGCCTTCACCGCGTAGCGCTCGAGCTTGCAGTGCGTACCGGTGGCCTTGGCGATCGCCTTGTAGCAGGCGTCGACCATGCCGTCGCCGGTCGCGTGCTCGGCGCGCTCCTCGCCGTCGACGCGCACCCGCACCGTCGCCTGCGGCACGTCCTCGCTCGACGACGTCACGTTCAGGTAGCTGAGCTCGTAGCGGTCGGGGACGCGGACGGATTCCTCGGCGACGATGGCCATGAGGTCCTCGTCGTATACGCTCTTCTTCTTGTCCGCGAGCGCCTTGAAGCGGTCGAAGGCCTTGTTCATGTCGAGGTCCTGCGTGGCGATGCCGAGCGTCCGCAGCCGATCGACGAAGGCATGGCGGCCCGAGTGCTTGCCGAGCACCAGACGGTTGGCGCTGAGGCCGACCGTCTCCGGCTTCATGATCTCGTAGGTGATCTTGTTCTTGAGGACGCCATCCTGGTGGATGCCGGCCTCGTGGGCGAACGCGTTCTCGCCGACGATCGGCTTGTTGATCGGGATCGCGATGCCGGTGATCTGCGAGACGAGCCGGCTCGCCGGGTAGATCTGCTCGGTCACGATGCCGGTCTCGAGCGCGAAGAAGTCCGCGCGCGTCTTGAGCGCCATCACGACCTCTTCCATCGAGGTGTTGCCGGCACGCTCGCCGAGGCCGTTGACCGTACACTCGATCTGGCGCGCGCCCGCCTTCACCGCGGCGAGCGAGTTGGCGACCGCCATACCGAGGTCGTTGTGGCAGTGCGCGCTCCAGCAGACGCCGTCGCCGCCCGGGGTGTTGGCGATGAGATGCTGGAAGAGCGCACCGAACTGCTCGGGCAGCGCGTAGCCGGTCGTGTCGGGGACGTTCAGGGTCTTGGCCCCGGCCTTGATGACCTCGCCGAACACCTGGACGAGATAGTCGCGCTCGCTGCGCGAGGCGTCCTCGGCGGAGAACTCGACGTAGTCGAGGTGCTTGCGCGCGAAGCCGACGGCCCAGGCGGCGGCGTCGATCACCTCTTGCCGGCTCATCATGAGCTTGTGCTTGAGATGGATGTCCGACGTCGCGATGAAGACGTGCAGGCCGGGACGCTTCGCCTTGTCGACGGCGCGGATCGCGCGCTCGATGTCGCCTTCCTTGGTGCGCGAGAGGCTGAGGACGATCGGCCGCGTGACGGTCTCCGCGACGCGACGGACCGAGTCGAAGTCGCCCTCGGACGAGGCCGCGAACCCCGCCTCGATGACGTCGACGTTCAGCTGCTCGAGCTGGTGGGCGATCGCCACCTTCTCCTCGACGTTCATCGAGGCTCCGGGCGATTGCTCACCGTCTCGCAGCGTGGTGTCGAAGATCTGTACGCGATTCGTCGTCATGATTCGTCTCCGCTCGGCGTCCCGTTGCACAAACAAAAACTCCCGCGTGGCATGCCTGCCAGCGGGAGTCGCTCACCCCGGAACGCCGCGCTCAGCCGATCATCCGGACAAGCCGGCTTTGGCGAGAGCCTCGTCCCGTGCCCGCTGGCGTTTCCGGTACGTTAGCAGCCAACCCACCGGACCCGAGAGGGCATAGAGTAGAAACGCCGTGAACATGAAGATCTGCGGCTCGGCAATCACGAATTTGAGTCCCACGATCAGTGCCACCAATATCCACAGGGGCTGCCGCGCGCTGAGCTTCAGCCCCTTGAAGCTGTTGTAGCTGACGTTGCTTATCATGAGGGCCGCCAGCGCGTAAATCACCACCAGCAAGATCACGTGCTTGTGCGTGGCGCCCTCGCCGCCAAAAAAGTAGTACAGCAGCACCGTCGAGGCAATCGTGTCGGCGGCCGCCGGAATGGGGAGGCCGACGAAACGCCGCTTCTCGACGGATTCCACCTGCACGTTGAAGCGCGCCAGGCGGAGCGCCCCGCAGGTGACGTAGAGGGAGGCCGCGAGCCAGCCCCAATGCCCCCACGGCTCGAGCGCCCACTTGTAGACCAGGATGCCGGGGGCGACGCCGAAGGCGACCAGATCGGACAGCGAATCGTACTCGATGCCGAAGCGGCTGGAGGACTTGGTGAGCCGCGCGATCCGGCCGTCGAGTCCGTCGAAGACGTGGGCGATCAGGATGCAGATCGCGGCCGCCTGATACGAGCCGTCGATCGTGGCGATGATGGCGTAGAAGCCGGAGAAGAGCCCGCACGTGGTGAGGAGGTTCGGCAGCAGATAGACGCCGCGATGCAGCGGCTCGTCGGGCCGCCGCTCGCGCGGCGGGCGCCGCCCGGCGCCGATCGCTCGAATGGCTCCTCTGGCTCCCCTCATGGATACGCTCCGATCACGCTCGTTCCCGCGCTGACGCGATCCCCGACGCGAACGCTCACGGCGACCGACATGGGCAGGTACAGATCGAGCCGAGAGCCGAGCATGATCATACCGTAACGCTCGGCGCGGTGCACCTGATCGCCGGGACGCAGTCGGCACACGATACGGCGGGCCAGTTGCCCGGCGATCTGCACGAACACGAGGCGCTCGCCGCGCTTGTCCTCGAGCAGCACCGCCGTCTGCTCGTTGAACTCCGACGCCTTGTCGAGATACGCGGCGTGGAACTGGCCGCTGCGCCGCGCCACGTCGACCACCGTGCCGTCGATGGGGATGCGGTTCACGTGCACGTCGAGGGGCGACATGAAGATGCTGACGCGCCGGCACTCGCCCTTCAGCATGCGCTCCTCGCGCACCCCGTCGAGCACCGCCACGACCTTCCCGTCAGCCGGCGACGTGATGAGGTGATCTCCCGGCGGCGTCAGTCGATCGGGATCGCGGAAGAAGTTCAGGAAGAACCCGGTCAGGGCAAGGGCTAGCAACCCGAGCACTTTCCAGCCCGCGAGGAGGCACAGCACGGCCACCGCCGCCGCCGCGCCGATCAGGCGGTAGCCTTCGGGCGCGAGTTTCAAATCAATTCCGGGATTTGTCGACCAGGCGGTTCGAGCCGAGCCACGGCATCAGGCCGCGGAGGCGCGAGCCGACCTCCTCGATCGGATGATGCTCGGCCTCGTTGCGCAGCTCGCGGAAATGCGGCGAGCCGCACTGATGCTCGGTGATCCACTCGTCGGCGAACTTGCCGCTCTGGATGTCGCCGAGGATCTTCTTCATCGCCGTGCGCGCCTCGCTGCCGATCACGCGCTTGCCGCGCGTCATGTCGCCGTACTCCGCCGTGTTGCTGATGGAGTAGCGCATGTTGGCGATGCCGCCCTCGTAGATGAGATCGACGATGAGCTTCACCTCGTGCAGACACTCGAAATACGCCATCTCCGGAGCGTACCCGGCTTCGACCAGCGTCTCGTAGCCGGCACGGATGAGCTCGGTGAGGCCGCCGCAGAGCACGGCTTGCTCGCCGAAGAGATCGGTTTCGGTCTCCTCGCGGAAGCTGGTCTCGATGATGGCGGCACGGGCGCCGCCGATGCCGGCGCCGTATGCGAGCCCGACGTCCTTGGTGTCGCCGCTCGGATCCTGGTGCACCGCGAGCAGACACGGCACGCCGCGCCCGCGCTCGTACTCGCTACGCACCAGATGGCCGGGGCCCTTGGGCGCGATCATGAAGACGTTGACGTCGGCGGGAGGCACGATCTTCTTGAAGTGGATGTTGAAGCCGTGGCCGAAGGCGAGGTACTTGCCCTTCTTCAGGCCGGGCGCGATCTCGGAGGCATACATCTCGCCCGCGAGCTCGTCGGGGACGAGGATCATGACGACGTCGCCCCACGCGGCGGCCTCCGCCGTCGGCAGGACCTTCAGACCCGCGCCCTCGGCTTTCTTCCACGAGCCGCTGCCGCGCTTCAGGCCGACGACGACGTCGATGCCGCTGTCGTGCAGGTTCAGCGCGTGCGCATGCCCCTGGCTGCCGTAGCCGATCACGGCGACCTTCTTGCCCTTCAGACGATCGAGGTGCGCGTGGCGCTCCGTGTAGACCTTCATGCAACCTTCTCCTTCTCCGCTGCTCCGCCGGCGAGGGTGCCGGCGCCGCGGAACATCGCGACGCGCCCCGTCCGCACGATCTCGACGATGCCGATCGGCCGGAGCAGCTGGAGGATGGCGTCGATCTTGTCCTGCCCGCCGGTGATCTCGACGATGTACGTCTGCGGCGAGACGTCGATGACCTTGCCGCGGAAGATGCTGACGATGTTCATCAGCTCGGCGCGCGTGCGCTCGTCCGCGGTGACTTTGATGAGCACGAGCTCGCGCTCGACGTGCTCCGTGTCCTTGAAATCCGAGACCCGGATGATCGAGACGAGCTTGTTCAGCTGCTTGGTGATCTGCTCGAGGACCGCGTCGTCACCGGTCGTGACCAGGGTGATGCGCGAGACGGTGGGGTCGAGCGTCTCGGCGACGGACAGGCTCTCGATGTTGAAGCCGCGGCCGCTGAAGAGGCCGGCGACGCGCGAGAGCACGCCGAACTCGTTCTCGACCAACACTGATATCGTATGTCGCATTGTGCTCCTGCCGGCCGAGATCGTCGCGCGGCCCGTGGCGGGCCGCGCCTCGCCGCTACCTAGCGGTAGCGGCCCAGAATCTCCATCATCCGGTCTTTGCCGGCGAGCTTGACCTTCTGGAGGCGTTTGCGTTCGACCTCCTCTTCGGCATTCAAAAATCCCTTGTGATTCATCTGCGCGAGTTGCTTCTCGAGCTGAAGGTGCTCTTCGTGCAGGCGCTTCAGCTCAGGGTCTCGGTCGACGAGGGAGAGGATGAGCTGCTCGTCCATAGACTCCATGCGAGACTCCTTTCATGTGCGCGGCAGCGACGATTTGTGGCGATGAGATGAACAGCGAAGGCGTGGCAAGTATCCAGAATCACTGCACTTTGGCTTCTAGTACAGCAACGGTTCCTTGTCAACGAAGAGCGGCGCCAGGTGGTGCGCGGATGGACTCGTGCCGCTTTGTTTCAGCTCCGCTTCGGGCGGTCGGAGGTACGCGGGCGCGAGCGCGATGAGGTCGTCGCCCGCGGGATCGGCGCGCAGGCGGGCCGCGGCGAGACGCGCGGTGGCGCCGGCCCGCGGGGGGTGCGCGTCGGAGGCCAGGAGGCGCACCCCGGCACCGAGGGTCGAGGTGAAGAGACCCCCGTAGGCCTCGACGACGTCGCCGATGATGCTGCAGGGCGGCGTCAGCACGGCCATCAGGGCCGTCGCGCCGATCGCGACCGGCGTGCCGAGGCGCACGATCCGCTCGTCCTCACGCTGGTAGAGCGCGGCGTAGATCTCCTGCTTGCGCGCGTCGAGCGCGGCGCAGAGCACGCCCTCCCAGGGTGGGGCGGCGAGCGCCAACGCGTCGAGCGTCGGGACGCCGACGATCCGCAGCCCCGACGCGAACGCCAGGCCCTTGGCGAAGCTGAGCCCGATGCGCAGCCCGGTGAACGAGCCGGGCCCGATCGTCACGGCGACGGCGTCGCCGGCGACGAGCCGCTCAGCCGCCTCGTCCAGCACGCGCTCGACCAGGTGCGGCAGCGTCGCGGCGTGGTTCGCCGTCCCGCGCTCGGCGCGCTCCGCGCGCAGCTCGCCGTCACACACGAGGGCGACGGAGCAGGTGCGGGTCGCGGTGTCGAGCGCGAGGATGCGCAGGGCGGCTCAGCCCGCGACGATGCGCGAGATGTCGTTGTAGACCACGAACACCATCAGCGCGAGCAACAGGAAGAGTCCCACCTGCTGCGCCATCTCGCGATGGCGGATCGCGAGCGGCCGGCCGCGCACCGCCTCGAATCCGAAGAACAACAGATGGCCGCCGTCGAGCACCGGGATCGGCAGCAGGTTGAGGACGCCGAGGTTGACGCTGATGAGCCCGAGGAAGCGAATCAGGTACTCGAGGCCGAGCTGCGCCTGCTGCCCCGCGGCCTTGACGATCAGCAGCGGCCCGCCGAGATCGCGCGGCGAGACCGCGCCCTGGAAGATCTTCACCACGGACAGCAGCGTCATCTTGACCCAGAAGTAGGTCTGGTAGGCGCCGAGACCGACCGCGCTCGTGAGGCCGACCGGGGCGATCTCGACCGAGCGCTCGATGCCGATGAGATAGGCCTTGCCGATCTCCTCGCCGAACGGCGACCGCTCCGGCTTCTCCTCCGGCGTGACCACCTTCGTGTCGGTGCTGCCGTCCTCGTGCCGCACCTCGAAGTGCAGCGGCGCGCCGCCGCTGCCGCGCACCGTGTCCGAGAGCTGCTCCCACGTCGCGACGTCCTTGCCCTCGATCGCGGTGACGGTATCGCCACGCGCCAGGCCGGCCTTGCTGGCGGCCATGTTCTCGACGACGCCGCCGATCTTGGGGAGATCGCTCGGCGTGCCCGCGCCGTAGAGCGCGAACACGAGCGTGAAAGCGACGAAGGCGGTGATGAGGTTCATGCCCGGACCGGCGATCACGATCGCCAGGCGCTTCCACAACGCCTGATAGGAGAACGCGCGCTGCATCTCCGAAGCGGGCACCTCCTCCTCGGGATCTTCGCCGAGCATCTTCACGTAGCCGCCGAGCGGCACCGCGCTGATCGCGTACTCGGTCTCGCCGCTCGTCCAGGCGAGCAGGCGCGGCCCGAACCCGAGGGAGAAGCGCTGCACCATGACGCCCGACCACTTCGCGACCGCGAAGTGCCCCAGCTCGTGGAGGAAGATCAGCAGTCCGAGGACGACAATGGCCGACAAGATGGACATCAACATGCGTAGGACCCCTGTGCGCGGCTAGTGGTGAAAGAAGAACCTCGCGTAATAGTAGACGAACGGGGCCGGGAAGACGAGACTGTCAATGCGATCGAGGACGCCGCCGTGCCCGGGAATGATCCAACCGGAATCCTTGGCCGCGAAAGCGCGCTTCAGCATCGACTCGCAGAGATCGCCGACCTGCGCGAGCACACCCACGCCGAGGCCGAACCCCACGACCTCACCCCACTGCAGCGTGTGGAAAAACACCGTCTTGCAGAACATCGCGCCGGCGAGGTTGGCGAGGATCGCGCCGCACGTGCCTTCGACGGTCTTGCCCGGGCTGACCTCGGGCATGAGCTTGCGCTTCCCGAAGTAGCGGCCGCCGAAGTAGCCCCCGACGTCACCGCCCATCGCGATCACCAGGGTCAGCAACACCCAGCGCCAGCCGCCCACGAGACCGCTGAGCGGCTGCTCCGGATCCGGCAGCGCGTGCATCCACACGTAGTGCGGCAGCAGGAACGCGGCGTAGACCACGCCGAGCATCGTCAGGCCGAGCGCGTCGACACCGCCTCGCAGATCGGCGCTGCGCGCCAGGGCGAGGATCAAGCCCGCGATCACGACGGCGGAGAGCGTCATGCCCGACATCTCGTGCATCGGTGCCACCATCGCGAGCACGACCAGCGCGCCGGCGACGATGCCGAAGACGCGATCGCCGGGGCGGTCGCGAAACGCCATCGTGAAGTACTCGGTCACACCGACCAGCGCCGCGCTTCCCACCAGCCACACGAAGAGCGACCAGGGATTCCACACGATCAACCACACCAACAACGGGATCGCGACGACGGCGGTCGCGAGTCTAGTGCGCAGCACGCAGGTGTTCGCGGTCGGTCTGTTCGCCCGTGCGCCCGAACCGGCGCTCGCGGCTCTGGAATTGGCCGAGGGCCTCGAGGAACTGCGGCTCGCGGAAGTCCGGCCAGAGCGTATCCGTGACGTAGATCTCGGTGTAGGCGATCTGCCACAGGAGGAAGTTGCTGATGCGCATCTCCCCGCTGGTCCGGATCAGGAGATCGGGATCGGGGATGCCGGCGGTGCCGAGGTGTGCGGCGACGACGTCCTCATCGATCGCCTCCGGCGCGAGCTCGCCGCGGCGCACCCGCCGCGCGACGCTGCGCACGGCCTCGGTCAGCTCCTCGCGCCCGCCGTAGCTGACGGCGAGGATGACGGTCATGCCGGTGTTGCCCTTGGTGCGCTCCACGACGTCGCGCAGCGCCACCTGCACCTCGCGCGGCAGCCGCCGGGTGTTGCCGATGGTCAAGAGGCGGATGCCGTTCTTCATCATCCGCTTCAGCTCGGTGACGAGGTAGTGGCGCAGGAAGCGCATCAACGCCGAAACCTCGTCCTTCGGCCGCTGCCAGTTCTCGCTCGAGAACGCGTAGAGGCTCAGGTAGGAGATGCCGAGCCGGCGTGCCGTCTCGACGACCTCCTTCACCGAGTCCTTGCCACGGCGATGTCCGGCGATACGGGTGAGCCCTCGCTGCGTGGCCCAGCGTCCGTTGCCGTCCATGATGATCGCGACGTGTCGCGGCAAGCGCTCTTTGTCGATCTCGACCATCAGACCGCCATGATCTCATCTTCCTTGCCCTTGAGCAGCTTGTCGACCTTCTCGACGTACTCCTTGGTCAGGTGCTCGACGCGCTCCTGGCTCTTCTTGAGGTCGTCGTCGGTCAGCTCGCGCTCCTTGTGCAGCTCCTTCAGCATGTCGATGGCGTCGTGACGATGCTGGCGGACCGAGACGCGATATTCCTCGGCGGTTTTCTTCACGTGCTTGACGAGGTCCTTCCGCCGCTGCTCGGTGAGCTCGGGAATGGGGATACGGATGATCTTGCCGTCGTTCACCGGCGTCAGACCGAGATCGGATCCGAAGATCGCGCGCTCGATGTCGCCGATCGCCGTCCGGTCGAACGGCTGGATGATGAGCAGGCGCGGCTCGGGGGCGGAGAGCGACGCCAGCTGGTTCAGCGGCGTGCGCGCCCCGTAGTACTCGACGACGATGCCCTCGAGCAGCGCCGTCGACGCGCGCGACGTCCGCAGGCGCGCCAGCTCGCGCTTGAAGGCGCCCACCGTCTGCTCCATCTCCTGTTTGCAGTCGTCGATGATCGAGGCCATGCGTCGCTCCTAGCCGACCGCGCGGACGATCGTCCCGATGGAGTCGCCGCGGACGGCTTTGTGGATGTTGCCGGGCTGGAGGAGGTTGAAGACGATGATCGGCAGCGAGTTGTCCATGCACAGGGAGATCGCGGTCGAGTCCATCACCTTGAGGCCGCGGTTCAAGACGTCGATGTACGTCAGCTCGGTATAGCGGACGGCATCGGCGTGGATCTTCGGGTCGGCGCTGTAGACGCCGTCGACCTTCGTCGCCTTGAGGATCACCTCGGCGCCGATCTCCATAGCCCGCAGGCTCGCGGCCGTGTCGGTGGAGAAATAGGGGTTGCCGGTACCGGCCGCGAAGATCACGATGCGGCCCTTCTCGAGGTGGCGCGTCGCGCGGCGGCGGATGTAGGGCTCGGCGACCTCGTGGATCTCGATCGCCGAGAGCACACGGGTGCTGACCGACAGGGCCTCGAGCGCGCTCTGCAGCGCCAGGCTGTTGATCACCGTCGCCAGCATGCCCATGTAGTCGCCGGTGGCGCGGTCGACGCCGAACGAGTTGCCGCTGATCCCACGGATGAAGTTGCCGCCGCCGACGACCAGCGACAGCTCGCAGCCGAGCGCGTGGACCTCTTTGATCTCGCGCGCAAAGGCGCCGACCGCCGTGGCATCGATGCCGAAGCCGGCCTCGCCGGCGAGGGCCTCGCCGCTGATCTTGAGGAGAACCCGATGGTAACGGAGCGAGGACGCCGGCCGCGGACGGCCGGCGGGGGGTACGTCGTCGGCTTCGGGCTGGCCGCCCTTAGCCTTCGAGCTTCCCGTCATCGCCCTTACCCTGATCCACGCCTTCTCCCAGACGGAAGCGCACGAATCGGCGGACGGTGATGTTCTCGCCGAGCTTGCTGATCGCGTCGGTCACGATCTGCCGCACCGATTTGCCCGGCTCCTTGATGTACTCCTGCTCGAGAAGGCAAACCTCCGATGCGTACTTCTCAACCTTGCCGTCGACCATCTTGGCGATGACCTGCGGCGGCTTGCCGGACTGCGCCGCCTGCGCCGCATAGATCTCGCGCTCGCGCTCGATCTCGCCGGCCGGAATCTCGTCCTTGGAGACGTAGAGCGGGCTCGCCGCCGCGACCTGCATCGCGAGATCGCGGACGAGTTGCTGGAAATCGTCGGTGCGCGCGACGAAATCAGTCTCGCAGTTGACCTCGATCATGACGCCGATCTTGCCGCCGGCGTGGATGTACGATCCGACCTGTCCTTCGGCGGTCGCGCGTCCGGCCTTCTTCGCCGCCGCGGCGAGGCCGCGCTCGCGCAGGTAGCGGACCGCTCCCTCGAGATCGCCGGCGCTCTCGCGCAGCGCCGTCTTGCAATCCATGAAGCCGGCGCCCGTCTTCTCGCGCAGATCCTTGACTTGCTGGGCGTTGACCTCGCTCATCCGATCTCGCTTCCCATCGGCTCCGCCGTCATCGCCGGATCGTGCTCGGCCACGTCGCCGTCTTCCTCATCGGCGCCCTGGCCACGTACACGCTCCTCGTGCTGCTCCCGACCCTCGATGACGGCGTCGGCGATCGCGGTGCAGAAGAGGCGGATCGCGCGGATGGCATCGTCATTGCCGGGAATCTTGTAATCGATCACGTCGGGATCGCAATTCGTATCGACTGCGGCGACCACCGGAATACCGAGCTTGTTGGCTTCCTTGACCGCGATCTCTTCCTTCTTCGGATCGACCACGAAGAGCGCGTCGGGGAGCTTCTTCATGTTGCGGATACCACCGAGCGACGCCATGAGCTTGTCGCGCTCGCGCCGGATCGTGATCATCTCTTTCTTGGTGAGCGCCTCCGACATCGCCTCGCTCTCGAGCGTCTCGTCGAGCTTGCGCAGGCGGTCGATCGACTGCTTGATGGTCTGGAAGTTGGTGAGCATGCCGCCGAGCCAGCGGTTGGTGACATAGAACATGCCGCAGCGCTCGGCCTCCTCGCGGATGGCGTCCTGCGCTTGCTTCTTGGTGCCGACGAACAGGATCGAGCCGCCCTGCCCCGAGAGCTCGCGCACGAACCCGTACGCGTCACGGAACATCTTCACGGTCTGCTGCAGATCGATGATGTAGATCCCGTTGCGGGCGCCGAAGATGTACGGCTTCATTTTGGGGTTCCAGCGGCTGGTCTGGTGGCCGAAATGCACGCCGGCTTCCAGCAACTGTTTCATCGTCACTTCACTCATACGGACTCTCTCATGCGCACTCCTCCAACCTGGTACGTCGACGCCACCGTGCTCGCTTCAGAGGGGACCTAAGGCCGGGACCACGGGCCGCAAACATGCCTCTATACCAACAACCTGCGCGTCGGCGCAATGCGTTGCAATTGCAGGACCTGGGGAGGTTCCGAGGCGTAGCGGGGCGAAATCGAGCGCGGCGTGCGTGTGGGCGCTGGCGGAGCGCCCGCCTAGGAGTTCATCGACTCCAGGAACTCTTGGTTGTCCTTGGTGCCGTGCACCTTGTCGATCAAGAATTCCATCGCTTCCACGGTGTTGAGCTGAGTGAGCAGCTTCCGCAGGATCCAGACGCGGTTCAGCACCTCGCGGGGAACCAACAGCTCCTCCTTGCGCGTCCCTGAGCGATTGATGTCGAGCGCGGGGAAGATGCGCTTATCCATGAGGCGCCGGTCGAGATGGATCTCCATGTTGCCGGTGCCCTTGAACTCCTCGAAGATGACCTCGTCCATGCGGCTGCCGGTGTCGACGAGCGCGGTGCCGATGATGGTGAGACTGCCGCCGTCTTCGATGTTGCGGGCCGCGCCGAAGAACTTCTTCGGACCACGGAGCGCGTTGGAGTCGACGCCGCCGGAGAGGATCTTGCCGCTCGGCGGGACGACGGAGTTGTAGGCGCGCGCGAGGCGCGTGATCGAGTCGAGGAGGATCACGACGTCCTTGCCGTGCTCGACGAGCCGTTTCGCCTTCTCGATGACCATCTCGGCGACCTGCACGTGCCGGGTGGCCGGCTCGTCGAAGGTGGAGCTGACGACTTCACCCTCGACCGAGCGCTGCATGTCGGTGACCTCTTCCGGACGCTCGTCGATGAGGAGGACGATCAGCACGACCTCCTTGTGATTGTGCGTGATGCCGTGCGCCAGGTTCTGCAGCATCATCGTCTTGCCGGTGCGGGGCGCCGCGACGATCAGGCCACGCTGGCCCTTCCCGATCGGCGTCATCAGATCGATGATGCGCGTCGTGTACTCGGTCGGATTGTGCTCGAGGCGGAGATGCTCGTCCGGATAGAGCGGCGTCAGGTTGTCGAAGAGGATCTTCTCGCGTGCGCGCTCGGGCTCCTCGTAGTTGATCGCCTCGACCTTGAGCAGCGCGAAGTACCGCTCGCCCTCCTTCGGAGGACGGATCTGGCCGGAGACGACGTCGCCGGTGCGGAGATTGAAGCGGCGAATCTGGCTCGGGGAGATGTAGATGTCGTCCGGACCGGGCAGGTAGTTGTAGTCGGGCGCGCGCAGGAAGCCGAAGCCGTCCGGAAGGATCTCGAGCACACCCTCGCCGTAGATGAAGCCGTTCTGCTCGGTCTGCGCCTGCAGGATGGCGAAGATCAGCTCCTGCTTGCGCATCGTCGAGGCGCCCTCGACGTTGAAGTCGCGCGCGAGCTGCGCCAGCTCGTTGATCTTCTTTTCCTTGAGGACCTTGAGGTTCAGCCCGGCAGGTCCCCCGGAGGAGGCCGGCGCGGGTGGCGCCACACTCACGGGTGCCGGTGCGGCTGCAGGCACAGGCGCGGGTGCGGGCTCCGGCTCGGAGGGGATCCGCTCTTCTTGCTGCACGGATTGCGCGTCGGCGCGTGCTCGGTTCCGTACCATACGAGCTCCTCTACTGGGACGTTAGATCTTGGCGCACCCGAACGGGCGAATTGTGGTCGAGAGAGAGAAAGGCGAGGTAACGAGACCTACGTGAGTGACTTCGGTGGACTCGCTGAGATGAATGGCTGTGCTACCGATACTCCACCCGCATCCTCCACCGCCCTTCGACTGCCGGGCGGCCTCGTCATCCCTCCAAGCTCTCCCGCACAGAAACGGTCACCACAACGCGACCGAAGAGGAATCAAATTTTCGAGGAGTGATTCGCTTTTGGACGTGAGGGCAACATCGAAGCGCCCCTCCCACCACCACGACTCAGGGCTGACGCTAATGGATGATGCCAGGGATGTCAATAGAAACCGCTAGAATCCGTTCACTAAGTCGCTGTGCGCAATGTACCTAGCAGCTGTTCCATATCGAGCCAGAGAGGTGCATCGAAGCGCAGTCGGTCGCCGCGCTCGGGATGCGTCACCTCGAGCGACGCAGCGTGCAACGCCTGGCGCGCGATGGTCGGTAGCGGCGCGCCGGAGCGCCGCCCTGCGCCGCGGGTTGCGGATGCGCCGCCGCCGTAGACCGCGTCGCCGAGAATCGGAAACCCCTGCGCCGCGAGGTGCACGCGGATCTGATGCGTTCGCCCGGTCTGCGGTGACGCCTCGACGAGCGTCGCCGCGCTGAACCGCTCGAGTACGCGCACGCGCGTGAGGGCGACGCGCCCGCGGCGCGCGCGCGTCGACATCTTCTTGCGTTCGGTCGGATGGCGCCCGATCGCAGCGTCGATGACGAGCTCGTCGCGTCGCATCACGCCGCGCACGACGGCGAGGTAGCGCTTCGTCACCGTGCGATCATGGAACTGCCGCGCGAGGTGCTCGAGCGCGGCAGGTGTGCGCGCAATCACCATGACGCCCGAGGTCTCGCGATCGAGGCGGTGCACGATGCCGGGGCGGACGTCGTCGCCGGCCGGCATCCGACCCCAGCGATGCAGCAACGCGTTCACCAGCGTGCCCTGCCATCGTCCCGGCGCGGGATGCACGACCATGCCGGGCGCCTTGTTGATCACGACGAGCAGCGCGTCCTCGTAGATGACCTGCAGCGGCAGATCCTCGGGCTCGGCGCGCGGCGCCGGAGGCGGCGGCACCTCGACCTCGATCCGATCGCCCGCGCGCACCGCGTAGCCCGGCTTGCGCACGGCGCCGCCGACGCGGATCGTTCCCGCGTCGATCAGGTGGCGCGCCTGCGAGCGCGAGAGCTCGATGCCGGCGGCCGCGATCCAGGTGTCGAGGCGCTGGCCGGCGTCGCGGTCCGCGACCACGAGCTCGTGCCGCGTCATCGCCCGCCGCTCGCTCTCAGGCGGAGGGGTCCGCTTTGGCAGGGCCACCATTGGCAGGGCCACCGTCGGCAGGGCCCCCGTTGGATGGATCGCGCGGCTCGCGGGCCAAGATGCCGCGCGCATCGTCGGCGTCCCGCGCGATCTGCGCGACCAGCGCCTCGACGCCCGGGAACTTGATCTCCCCCCGCACGCGCTCGACGAACGCCACCCGGCAGCGCCGTCCGTAGATGTCGGCGTCGAAATCGAAGATGTGCGCCTCGAGCGTGCGCGCGTTCTCGCCGAAGGTCGGATTGCGCCCGATGTTGGCGACGCCGTCGCGCCGGATCGTCTCCGACGCGGGCCGCCCGTGCGCCGGCGATATCTCGACCCGCACGGCGTACACGCCGTCCGGCGGATGCAACCCGGCCCGCACCGCGACGTTGGCCGTCGGGAAGCCGAGCGCCGCACCGCGCTGCTTGCCGACGACGACGCGGCCGATGAGCGCATGCGGGCGGCCGAGCAGCGCGGTCGCCAGGCGCAGGTTCCCCTCGGTGATGGACCGACGCACGAGTGAGCTCGACACCTCGTGCCCATCGGCGCGCACCGGCCCCACCACCTCGACGTCGAACCCGTGACGGCGGCCGAGCTCCGTGAGCAGCGTCGCGTCGCCGCGCCGGTTGCGGCCGAAGCTCACCGAATGCCCGACGACCAGGCGCGACGCGTGCAGGCGGTCGACGAGGAAGCGTTCGACGAAGGTCTCGGGCTCGAGCGAAGCGAAGGCACGCGTGAAGTGGCGCAGCACGAGCACGTCGACGCCGGTCGCCGCGATCCAGCGCACCTTCTCGCGCAGCGGCGTGAGCACCCCGGGCGCGCGTTCCGGCTTGAGCACCGCCAGCGGGTGCGGATGGAAGCTGATCGCGACGGCCTCGTCACCGCGCGCGCGCGCGGCGGCGACCACGCGCTCGAGAATGGCCTGATGGCCACGATGGACGCCATCGAAGTTCCCGAGCGTCACGACCGGAGCGACGAAGCGCCGCGGGTGGGACTCGATGTGGCGGATGCAATCCACTTAGGCGCCGAGCGACTTGAGCTTCTCCCTCGCCTGCCCGGCCTCGGGCGAGCCCGGATAGTCGTTGACCACCTTCTGGAACGCCAACCGCGCTTCGCTCTTGTTGCCCATCTGGAGAAACGCGAGGCCGATCTTCAGCAGCGACGGCGCGGCGCGATCGCTCTTCGGATAGTGCTGCCGCACCTCGTTGTACTGGAGAATGGCCTGCGAGTAGTCGCCGAGCGTGTAGTACGACTCGCCGATCCAGTAGTGGGCGTTGCCGGCGTAGGGTGAGTCCGGCGTCGTCCGCAGGAAGTCACGGAACTGCTGGATGGCGCGGTCGTACTCCTTCTGCTGCACGAGCGCGACACCCTTGCGATACGGCTCCGGCGCGTCGCCGCCGTCGCGGTCGTTCGGCGTGCCGACCTCGGTGCGCGCCACGTCCGTGCGGCCCTGGTCGGGCCGGCCCTGCTCCACGCGGCCTTGGTCGGGCGCCGGCGTCGCAAGCGGCCCGGGGGTCGCCACGTCGGAGCTGAGACCCGTCGCGGGGTGTCCCTGCTCGAGCGCCGAAAGCCGCTGCTCGATGGTGTCGGCGCGATCGGCGTGCCGCGCCTCCTGGACCTTGCCGTGCATGGTCGCGAGCTGGCGCTGCATGCCGTCGAGCGAGGCGCGCGTGTCGGCGAGCTGGCGTTGCATGATGCGCTGGTCGTGGCGGATCTCCGCCAGGTCGGCCTGTGACGCACACCCCGCGCCCATCAGCCCGGCCGCCCCTACCAGCGCGACGGCGCGCAGCGCTCTCCCGTACACCCGCACGCGCGCCTCTTACCATCGCCGGGGCGGGCTCACAAACCGGGGGTGGAGGCGGCCTCCGCCTCTTTGAACGCCTCGCCCTACTGCGGGGGTACGAAGTGCACGCGGCGGTTGCGCGCGTAGCACTGCTCGTTCTGCTCGCGGCAGAGCGGCAGCTCTTCTCCGTAGCTGATCGTGGAGAGCCGGTCGCCCGAGATGCCGAGCGTGACGAGGTAGTCCTTGACCGCCTTGGCGCGACGCGCGCCGAGCGCGAGGTTGTACTCGACCGTGCCGCGCTCGTCGCAGTGGCCCTCGATCTCGGTCTTGGCGCGCGAGTTGTCCTTGAGCCACTCGGCGTTCGCAGCGAGGACGTCGCGCGCGGTGCCGTCGAGCTCATAGGAGTCGTACGCGAAGTGGACGTCCTTCAGGACGCCGCCCTCTTCCGGGTTGAGACCGTGCTTGAAACGGTCGAGGCTGCTGCCGGCCGCGAGACCGCTTTCGCCGCCCGCCCCCGTGACGTCGGTCGACGACTCGTCGAGGGTCTTCTTCTTCTTCGCGCAGCCCCCGGCTGCCAGCGCCACCACCATGAACAGGATCGTCGCAAGACGAAGCGATCGAGTCATACGCACCCCCTCCACTCGCAGCCAACCATTCATTCGAGCCAACGCGACCAGGATGGGGTGCTATCATCGCCCCCCGATGGGGTCAATCTTTTCTGATGCGCACCGCTCACATCGGACATGTAGAGCGCGGCGCGACCCTCGCGCGTCGAGCTGAAGACGAGGTACCGGCCGTCGGGCGACCACGTCGGATCCTCGTTGTCGCCGCCGGTATCGGTGATCTGCTTGGCGTCGCCACCCTTCACGTCGACGACGAACACCTGGAAACGGCGTCCGATGCGCGCCGAGTAGGCGATGCGATCGCCTTTCGGCGACCACGCGGGCGAGGTGTTGTAGTTGCCCTGGTAGCTCACCCGCCGCGCGGGCCCGCCATCGGCGCTGGTGGTGTAGATCTGCGGGCCGCCGCCCCGATCCGAGCAGAAGACGAGCGAGCGTCCGTCGGGCGACCACGAGGGCGAGACGTCGAGCGCGCGGTCCCGGGTGACCCAGTGAAGGAACTGTCCGCTCGGGTCGATGAGGGCGATGTCGGTCTGCCCGCCGCTCTCGAGCGCCACCGCGATCGCCTTGCCTGCGGGCGAATAACGGCCACCGAGGTTCAGACCGCGTTGCGAGGAGACGAGGCGCGGCGTGCCGCCGCCGAGATCGATGCTGAAGAGGCTCGGGTTGCCGGTGCGATACGAGGTGAAGAGGAACGAGCGCGAGTCGGGGCTCCAGTTCGGCGAGAGGGTGATCATGCGCTCGTGCGTGACCTGCTGCAGGTCGCCGCCGTCGAGTGACATTGCCCAGATCTCCTTGAAGCGTCCCTCGCGGCGCGAGGCGAAGGCGATGCGCGAGTCGAAGGGGCCGCGTTCGCCGGTCAGAGCCAGCATGATCTCGTCGGCGAAGCGGTGCGCCACCCGCCGCACGTTGCCCTCCTCGAGACGATAGCGCTTGCCGGCGATCTGCTTGCGCTCGACGACGTCGAAGAGGCGCGCTTCGATCACGACGCCCTCGCCGGAGCGCTCGAGCGTACCTTTCACGAGCGCGAGCGCGCCGATCGTCTTCCAGTTGTCGAAATTGATCGTGTCGCTCGTGACGCCGGAGCTCTGCGCGTTCTCGATGTAGGCGCCGCGATCGATCACCTTGAAGAGACCGGCGAGATCGAGATCACGCGCGACGATGTCGGCGAAGCGCCCGCCGTCGCGCTCGTCACCTTTTAGCGGCGAGACGGCGATCGGATAGCTGGTCGAGCCCGGACCGACGATCGTGCCGCGCACCTGCGCCGCCGCGTCACCCGCGAGCGCGGCGATCAGGCTCACGACGCTCAAGCTCACGGCGGTCAGGCTCACTGCGCTCGAGCTCACGACAGCCTTGGCCGCGAGCACGCGGCCGATCCGCGCCCCGCGGGGGCGCCGCGCCGCCCGGGACGCCCAGCTTACAAACGCCGCAAACGCAGCAAACGCTCCTCCCATCACGCCTCCTTCACCATGCTAGATCGTGACTCTCAGCCCGACGGCCGCCGCAGATCGGCGGGACGGAACGTGAGCTCGACGTCCGCGAAGTCCTTTCGGTACGCCTGCGGCGGCGGCGCGAGCGGCCCCGCGCGTTTCACCGCTCGCTCGACCGATTGGTCGTAGCCCGAATCGCCCGAGCGCTCCGTCAAACGAATGTCCGTGATCTCTCCGGAGTCGAGGATGCTGAACCGCACCGTGACGCGCAAGTCACTGCGGTCCCCGACGTAGGTCCAGCTCTCCTTAATCTTGGTGATCATCTGATTGTAGTAGACCACGAACTCGAGGCCGCGCACCGCGCCGCCGCCGCCCGGTCCCTCGCCGCCGACCCCGGCCGGCCCGTTCAAGGTGCGCTCGGTGCCGCCCTGCCCGCCGCCCGGCCCGGCGCCGGAGAGCCCGGGCGTGCCGGCCTTGCCGACCCGCGTCTCGACGCCCTTGATCGCCGCGGCAAGCAGGTCGTCGACGCTGCCCGCGGGCGTTGGCTTGCCGCGTTCTTTGGCATCGCCATGCGCTTCGTCGTGGGCGCCACGCGCGGGCGACGGCACCGGGCTCGGCGCGCGGCGCGCGAGCGCAACCGGTGTCACGGTCGCCTTGGCGTTGGCGCGCAGCACGGGGCTCGGGCTCGGCTTCGCCTTGGCCGCGGGCGGCGGAGTGGCCACGGGCTTCGGTGTCGCCCGCACCGACGGCGCGACGCGCGTCGGCTGGGGCACGGGCGTCGCCTTGGCTAGCGCCACCGCATCCTCGTCCTCGGGCGGCTCGGGCTCCGCCGGCTCGGCTTTCGCGACCTCCTCCGGCTGCTTCTCCTCGGGCTCGGGAGGGGGCGGCGGTGGCGGTGGCGGCGGCTCGACGCGCGGGGGCGGCGCCGCTTTGCGGCTCGCCGAGCCGCCGCCGATCGGACCGGCGAGTAGCTTCCCACCGGTCGCGCCGGGATCGACGAGCTCGACGGTGTACGCCGTCGGCGGCGCGGCGCGCATGCGGTGCGGCGCGAGCAGCGCGAGCAGGATCGCCGCCGCGTGCAGCAGCGCCGACACCAATGTCCCGCGGACCAGCGAGCCGTCGGCTCGTCGCCGCTGCTCGCGTTCGCGGCGTCGATCGGACACGGCTCAGCGTCCTTCGGGCGGCGGCTCCGTCACCATGCCCAGGCGGGCGACGCCCGCTTCCTTCACCGCCGCGATGACGCGTACGACGTCGCCGTATGGCACGTTGCGATCGGCGCGGAGCAACACCTGATGATCGGGCTTCGCCTGCGCGACCGCGACCAGCTTGGCGCGCAGCTCTGCGAGCGGAATCGCGTTGTCGTTCAGATAGATCGTACCGTTCTGCGCCACGCCGACGACGAGCGGCTCCTCCTGCGCATTGAGCGGCGCGGCGCGCGTCTTCGGCAGATCGACGGCGACGCCCTGCTGGATGATCGGCGCCGTCACCATGAAGATCACGAGCAGGACGAGCATGACGTCGACCAGCGGCGTGACGTTGATCTGCGCGATGCTGCCGGTGCCGCCGTTCCGATTGTCGAATGACGCCATGGCTCAGCTGAGGAAGTGCCGCTCGGCGATATTGAGGAACTCGGAGGCGAAATTGTCCATCTCGGAGGCGAGCACACGCACCCGGCCGGCGAAATGGTTGTAGGCGATCACCGCGGGAATCGCCGCGGCGAGACCGATCGCGGTGGCGATCAGCGCCTCGGAGATGCCGGGCGCGACCGCCTGGATGCTCGACGATTGCGTCACGCTCAAGCCGCGGAACGCGTTCATGATGCCCCACACGGTGCCGAAGAGGCCGACGAAGGGCGCCGCGCTGGCGGTCGTCGCGAGGAAGGTGAGCGAGCTCTCGAGCTTGGTGATCTCCTGCGAGGTGGCGCGCTTCATCGCGCGCTCGACGTTCTCGACCCCGCCGAGGTCGGTCGACATGTCGTCGCCGCTCGCCGCCTGGCGTTTGGCGCGGGTCAGGCGGACGAGCTCCTGGTAGCCGGCGCGGAACACCTGCGCGACCGGGCTCTCCTTGAGGTCGAGGCTCGTGGTGTTGATCGCGGTCAGGTTCTTCGCGTCCCAGAAGATGTCGATGAAGCGCTCGGACTCACGCTCGGCGCGCCGCATCTGGCGGCGCTTGGTGAAGATGATCGCCCAGCTGACGATCGAGAAGCCGAGCAGGATGAGGAGGACGCCCTGGACGACGGCGCCCGAGCCCGTGACCATCTGGAGAATGGTCTCCTGGGGACGGGGAATGGCGAGCGGCTCGGCCTGGGACGACAGCTGGCGGACGGTCGACAACCACATGCGTCTTCTCACCCCCCCCGAGCCCCTACAAACCCGCCACGCGTTAGGACGTCGCGAACGCTAATATAGGATGGGAAGGCAGTCAATCTCGCGTCCTCATTGAGGAAGTTGGTTGACTGTCCCCCGGGCGCGTGCGATACGCACCGCTTACCCGCGGCCCCCCTCAGGGCATTCCCGGCGGTCGCTCATCACATCTCCAGGAGGTTACTGCCATGGCGGTGCGTGTCGGCATCAACGGCTTCGGTCGCATCGGTCGGAACGTGTTCCGAGCTTGTCTCGGCGAGCGCGGGCTCGACATCGTCGCCGTGAACGACATCACCGACGCCGCCACGCTGGCGCATCTCCTGAAGTATGACTCCGTCCACGGCACGCTCGACGCCAAGATCACGCACGGCAAGGACTCGCTCAGCGTCGACGGCAAGGAGATCAAGGTCGTCGCCCAGCGCGATCCCGCCCAGCTCCCCTGGAAGGACCTCGGCGTGCAGATCGTGGTGGAATCGACGGGCTTCTTCACCGCGCGCGACCAGGCCGCCAAGCATCTGACCGCGGGCGCGCAGAAGGTGATCATCTCGGCCCCGGCCAAGGGCGCCGACCTCACCCTCTGCTACGGCGTCAACCACGAGACCTACGATCCGAAGAAGCACCACGTCATCTCGAACGCGTCGTGCACCACGAACTGCCTGGCGCCGGTCGCGAAGGTGCTGCACGAGAGCTTCGGCATCCGCCGCGGCCTGATGACGACCATCCACTCCTACACCAATGACCAGCGCATCCTCGACCTGCCGCACGAGGATCTGCGCCGCGCCCGTGCGGCCGCGCTCTCGATGATCCCGACGACGACCGGTGCCGCGCGTGCCGTCTCGCTGGTGCTGCCGGAGCTCGAGGGCAAGCTCGACGGCATGGCCGTGCGCGTCCCGACGCCGAACGTCTCGCTCGTCGATCTCACCGCCGAGCTCGACAAGAAGACCACCGAGAAAGAGATCAACGCCGCGATCGAGAAGGCCGCCGCGGGGCCGCTGAAGGGCATCCTCTCCTACTGCACCGAGCCCCTCGTCTCGTGCGACTTCAACGGCACGTCGTTCTCGTCGATCTTCGACGCCGAGCTGACGCGCGTGATCGACGGCAACTTCTGCAAGGTGCTGTCGTGGTACGACAACGAGTGGGGCTTCTCGAATCGCATGCGCGACGTCGCCCTGCTCCTCGGACGCAGCCTCGGCTGAGCCGTCGCGCCCGATGGCGCTGCGCTACATCGACAGCCTGGATCTCGCCGGCACGCGGACCTTCATCCGTGCCGACTTCAACGTGCCGTTGAAGAACGGTGCGATCACCGACGCTACGCGCATCGACGCCGCGCTGCCGACGATCCAGTGGGCCGTGGCGCACGGCGCCCGCGTCATCCTTGCCTCGCACCTCGGCCGTCCGAAGGGCAAGCGCGACCCGGCCTACTCGCTGCAGCCGATCGGCGAGGCCCTCGCCGAGCGCCTCCATCTCAAGGTCATCCTCGCCCCCGACTGCGTCGGCCCCGAGGTGGAGCGCATGAGCCGGAGCCTCGACCGACGCGAGATCCTGCTGCTCGAGAACCTGCGCTTCCATCCGGAAGAGGAGGCCAACGATCCCGCGTTCGCCAAGCAGCTCGCGGCGCTCGCCGACGTCTACGTCGACGACGCGTTCGGCGCCGCGCACCGCGCGCACGCCTCGACCGAGGGCATCGCGCACGTCGTGCCGGTGAAGGCCGCGGGCTTGCTCATGCGCAAGGAGGTCGAGGCGCTCTCCAAGATCACCGAGACGCCCGAGCGCCCGCTGGTCGCGATCCTCGGTGGCGCCAAGGTCTCCGACAAGATCAGGGTGATCGAGCACCTGCTCGACAAGGTCGACTTGCTGCTGATCGGCGGCGCCATGGCGTACACCTTCCTGCTCGCGGCGGGACGCAAGATCGGCGACTCGCTGGTCGAGCGTGACCGCGTCGAGGTCGCGACCGCGATGCTGGTACTCGGCAAGCGCAAGCTGCGCCTGCCGATGGACCACCTCGTCGCGGCCGACCTCTCCGGCGCCGCCGGCGCGGAGGAGGTCGGCATCGACATCCCCGAAGGGAAGAAGGGCGTCGACATCGGCCCGAAGACCGTCGCCGCCTACCGCGAGGCCGTCGCCGGGGCGCGTACCATCTTCTGGAACGGCCCGATGGGGATCTTCGAGGTCGAGCCGTTCAGCCACGGCACGATGGCCATGGCCAACGCCCTCGCCGACAGCAACGCCATGACAGTCGTCGGCGGCGGCGACTCCATCGCCGCGCTCAGCCGCTCGGGCCGCGGCGACGACATCACCCACATCTCGACTGGCGGCGGCGCTTCGCTCGAGTTCCTCGAGGGACGCCCGCTGCCCGGACTGACGGTGCTCGCGCAATGAAAAAATCGGCGCAACGCCGCCCGCTGCTCGCGGGCAACTGGAAGATGAATCTGACACGCGGCGAGGCGACCGCCCTCATCGACGGCATCAAAGAAGCCGCGGCGAACGGACGCGATCGCGACGTCATCGTCGCGCCGCCCTACACCGCTCTCGAGACCGTCGCGCGCGCGATCACCGACACGACGATCGGGCTCTCCGCGCAGAACCTTCACTGGGAGGCGAAGGGCGCCTTCACGGGCGAGATCGCCGGCGACATGCTGAAGGACGTCGGTTGCACGTACGTCATCATCGGCCACTCCGAGCGCCGCCAGTACTTCGGCGAGACCAACGAGATCGTGCGCCAGAAGATCGAGGCCGCGCTGCGCGCCGGCCTGAAGCCGATCGTCTGCATCGGCGAGACGCTGCGCGAGCGCGAGGGCGGCAACACCCTGCCCGTCATCGAGCGTCAGGTCCGTGACGGCTTCGCCGGCTTCGGCCGCGACGTCGTGCGCGGGCTCATCATCGCGTACGAGCCGGTGTGGGCCATCGGCACCGGCAAGAGCGCCACGCCCGAGGAGGCGCAAGAGGTCCACGCCACCATCCGCGTCCTCCTGCGCGAGCTCGCCGGCGAGGCCGGCGCCGAGACCGTGCGCGTCCTCTACGGGGGGAGCTGCACTCCGGACAACATCGATGTATTGATGGCCCAGGCCGACGTCGACGGCGCGCTCGTCGGGGGCGCCAGCCTGAAGGCCGACGCCTTCAGCCGCATCATCGCGTTCAACAAGGAGCCGTAAAGCCATGATGATCCTCGTCACCATCGTGCACGTCACCGCGTGCCTGATTCTCATCCTCACCGTCCTGCTACAGGCGGGCAAAGGCGCCGACATCGGCGCCGTCTTCGGCGGCGCGAGCACGACCATCTTCGGCAGCAGCGGCGCCGGCAACTTCCTGACGCGCCTCACCACTGGCGCGGCGATCGTCTTCATGGCGACGTCCCTGACGCTCACCTACGGCTCGAGTCACCACCTCGGCGGCTCGACGATCATGCCGGAGAGCGCCGCGGCGCCGAGCCGCAGCGAGCCCGTCGCCGGCGGCGCTGCCGAGGACGAGGGCGCGCCGCCCGCGGGCGACGAAGCCGCACCGGCCGCCCCCGCCGCACCGGAAGCGCCCGCACCAAACGCGCCCGCCGCGCCGTAGGGGTTGAGGCTAGGGGCGAGTCGCAGAGAGCTCCGTCGTATCCGAGCAGCGTCGGTCACCGACGAAGGCGAGGAGCGGCGGACCGTTCGCGCGGACGCCGAGTTCCCAGCGGACGTCGCGTGGTGCGGACCCCGCCGCGCGCACGACGCCCTCGTGGATGCCGTGCAGATGGTGCGCGACGCAGACCGCGACGCGATTCTCACGTGCGTTGCCGCCGCCGCGTGAGCGGAACTGCAGGTGATGGTCGTGCAGGTTCCGCCGCGAGCTGCATCCCGGCACTGCGCAGCGCCAGCCGTCGCGCTCGAAGATCGGATCGCGATGGCGCGGCGTCGATTGCCAGTGGACGATCACGTGTTGCAGCACACGTTCGAGCGCCGACCAGCGCGGGG
>Ga0157379_10000727_pt1 | contig 26661 bp, 43 predicted proteins | sample S25metaG_FD_121802 | JGI IMG/M metagenome (GOLD analysis project Ga0157379, IMG submission 121802) | Switchgrass rhizosphere microbial communities from Kellogg Biological Station, Michigan, USA - S2-5 metaG | ecosystem: Host-associated > Plants > Roots > Rhizosphere > Soil | place: USA... | reverse complement strand
TTACGCATTATACATTGGTACTTCTTTCTCGGATAAATTGTGGTTGGGATTATTGGAGATTTGCAAGGTAGATTATGTTACAATAGTAAAGTCAAGGTTTCTATTGTATATGAATAAAAGCAAACATCTCTTCTGTCCATATCCTGAACCCTCTGTCAGTCCCAGGAACGGTGGTCATGGGAGAACGAATATTTCGCCTCCATTCAATTCGACCAGTTCGCATTCCGAAAGGCTCGCCTTCAATTTTAAGTTGAGATGTGCCGTCAAAGTAATATTAATGTGCTTTCGACCTGTCTCGCCATCGTTTAATTTGAACCAGGGTTAATTGGTTCGTGAATAGGACAAGGACTTCCAGTCACCTTTCAGCCGTTGCTGTGCAAACATGGGATAGCGTTTGGGAGACGAAGAGCCTTCCAATGCAAGATCCATCCATTAGAACACGGGTGTTTTCCACCAGGGCGTGGCACGGCACTGCAGTTAATATCTTCGTGTGGTAAATCTTACATCGCTTTGGGAAGAGGGATGTTCCCCTTGACGAGAAGTGGCAAATGGAGGTGGCCGTTCTGATTTTATGTATAGACATTTGGATCCAGGAATAGATGATCCCGTGCTTTTATTATCCGCCCCAGTTTTTTGCTGTTTTATTTGGGTGTGTAGGCAATTGCTGTGCAATCTGTAAGCGTTGACGACTAAGGTGGATTGAAGAGCCCTCACGTCGACTTGGGCAAGATGAAACGTTGCCTGGCGAGGTATTAGACACCTGTATAATGAAAGGCAAATCCAGACCTTAAGTGCGCTGTACACATTGCGGCAAATGTCCCCTCCGCTCGTGGACGCGCGCACTGCTAACTGCACTAGCACAGGTCTCATCGTCACATTTGGCATGGAAGGCTATAATAGTAGGTCTTCGTCTAACGCCTTATTTCGATACAGCCTCATATCGATATGCATACCGGACTCACTATAAGAGCATCGTATCAAGAGACCCGAAGCTCTCTCTCACCCCCTTATACACTATAGATGTCTTCTCGTGATTACACTTGCTTCGAACATGGGTATGTTCCAGTCCTAGGATGAGCTCAATAAGATACTAACGCAAAAATCTGATAGTACTGGGAACATAATTCCTTGCTCTCGTCTCCTGCCTGGTGAATGCACCGTTGGTGTCTTTCTCGGTAAGCATTAAAAAGGCCCTTCTATTCAATGAATATTTAGGAGGCTTTTAGGTTTTTTCTCAAGTGCTTTTCCACTATATCTAATCCTCTGGGCCTGCGGAAAATACTGGCCCGTAAAAACTAGCAGGACGAAGGGCCCGAATATTCAGTCCAATAACCACCATCGCTTCAATACCCTCATTCCAACCCAAACGGTGCCAACTATAATGGTGCCAAGGCCCGTTCAGCCAGCGAGGGCGATGCCCATTCATGTAACCCTTGAAGAGGCGTGCATAAAGACAGTGCCAAATGCGGGGAAGGAGACAGATCACCGTCAGATGAGCCAGCCTGAGGATGATGCTGTTTCGATGTTGTCGTCTGTTCCGCCTGCGTACTCTCCTGCGTCGTCGACTACGAGTTTGATTAGGGCGGGTGATAGACAACGTGGATATTAGAGAAAGGGTTTATTGGAGTTATCATTAGCCATTCTAGCACATGTAGCATGTGGGGTTCCGGATTTGTCGACTGTGCCAGTGACACAATGTATCACGCCTTACTTGCCTTGTAATTAATCATGTATCGTATAGTTATTATCTGGTAGCCATAATGCAGATATCGAACCATACACGCTCATCACTCGGCTTCCAAAAGTACTCCCTATATCGCCTCACCTAAACGATTGCCAGTGTGGAGGCAGTGTCAAAGAGAAGAACCCAAAATGGACATCGCCTCCAACGCCCGCTCACTCCCATAGCTATACCCCCACGTGCCCTATATGCAATGTACATCTGGTGTATGGATGAGGCGAGTTGGGTACAATAGTCTCAAGGCCTGTCTAATATGAGGAAGACCGCTCTGAAATGGAAAATACTGTCCGCCCAGTGAACAGCCATGGACAACTTAGACGAGTTGCCCCCTGGTTTTAAGTTGGCCACACCACAGCCAGGAGGATAAAAGGAACTGTTATAAGAGGAGGCCTTCTCCTCTCTTTCCTCAGCTTCTCAGACCTTTTAATGATTCATTCGGTGCTCCTCTTCGCTCTCGCTTCAGCGCTCCAAGTTGCTGCTGCTTCAAGTCCACGTCAAGCTTCATGCGTCCTCACGTTAGTTCCATCGTGAACCAAATTCCATTTATTTTATACTCATCCCACTTCTCCCACCTTAGTGGCACCTATAAGCCATGCCCTTTCTTTTGGAGTGAGAAGAAGCTCATCAGCTTTTTCGTTGGTCGTGAGTGTGATAAAATCTGACTTTTCATGAGTCTCATGAGTAGTCTCAGTTTCTTTACCACCACTTTTTATCTTTTTTCTGTTTATCTACTGTGTGGTGGCATCGTTTCTTCAACCATTGACAAGACGACGGAAATCGACTCAGAAGTAGCGTGCGTCGGCGACGACTCGGAATATTGTGGATAGGGTAGAAAATACCAGTTATAATTCGGGGCGGACTCTCGACGATAATGAGAGAAGATATCGAGTTGAATAATGGGTTCGGGCTGGTAAAAAAGATCTTCCTTCTGTAAAATATGACAAGCTCCTTGTATTGTGGTATTATGTAGCCTTTAGTCATTCATGTCTCCTATTCTAATTTATTATCAATAATTCAAAAATGAAAATATGGATTCACAAGAAATTTAACTGTCTTAATTTTTTCAATGTTGACTAGGGCTACCGTGCGAACGTTGTGCCTGTATACTGGTGCGAGATAGCAGTCTTCCCTCTCACATCGTTCACGAATATGCTTTCTGAGGACCTCTGGCTGTACATTGCGCAAACCTATCTAGTTAAGGAAGATGTTTCTCGTCTGTCAAGAACCTATCACTTTATTCACGAAGGGACTCTGCCAGTTGTCTTTCAAGACCTTTGTGTTACGGGCTTCGCCTCCCACCAGGTACTATTACGCCTTCAGAATCTCTCCGAAAAATTCGAATGGCTCGAAAAACGACTCACAGTTAGTTCAGATAATCCACGTATTTCCGCCTCAGTCCGTATGGTGACGCTTCGCAAATTAGTTGTATGTCCCAGCACTGTATAATCGTTATTACCCAAGTTATCACCCGCCACCTAGTCGCTTCGGCTTCCCGGGAAGAAGGAAAAATGTCAAGGAGCTACAAATCCGTTGGAGGTATATATATCTCGGAGTTATTAAGATTATTAACACCTTCTTGTCTCTTAGGTTCATTGCCTTTGCGAGGCAGGGTGGGACGATTACATCTCAGCAACCCCCCTTTTGACATCGAAGGGAGTGCGGGATTGGAATTGAATGTCGAGTGGCCTATCCGCGATTGTAATATTCACCGCCGAAGGTATCTCCAGTCCTCCGTACCTAACTCCGGCCACGTTTATAACCAGGAGCGAGGTTCTGGGTGGTGACCCACACCGTTGGGAGGATTACTTTATAGATCTCATAACGAACACTCCACTTCAAGTACAGACAGTGGCCCTTAGTCTGTCCATGTTTTCCCTACTTCCTTTGCCGACAATTACAAAGTTTAAAAACGTTCAGCGACTCGCTTCGTTAGCACTTGAAGTTGGAGATATGATTCTTCCAATATTTCGGCCATCCTGAGTCAGTCCCTCGAACTCCGGTATCTTACAGCGTTTTGGTTCTACCCAGAACTCGATGATGTTGATTTTTCGAGGTTATATCGCTGCTATCATCATTCAATGGAGCACCTCGGTACATGGAGAGATTCCCCAGGACTCCGGTGATCGCTAGCCTAAGTCCTTTTGGTGATATTGGGTCTTGCTTCACCACACTCTATGGTATGGAAACTTTAGCGAGAGAACAGGTTAAACTTTTGGAGCGCAGTATCTACCATATATGGGAATTTGACTATCTCCCGAAATTCTCCATTATGTTCCCAAATGTTTAAACCCTTCGTCTGGAGCTGGTCAGGGTATATACCACCAGTGTATGTTCGTTTCCTTCTCTCTAGAATTAATGACTCATTTATTCTAGTTGATGGATCATATATTTACTTATATTGTTGTATTTAATTTACTGGAACTCCTTCAAGAAATGAGGTTTCCTACCAAGATTCCAATGGACCCGGATTTACTATCATTGCCTCAGCATCTCAAACACAAACGGCCTGTCCCTCATCTCACTGAGATAAAATCTCTCGACAGAATATCCTATTATTGGTATTTTGATAGAGGATGGGCATCTATTATATTCATGCAGTATGACGCCGAACAAGAGGGTTCTCAAGGGCGATTTCGCCGGCAGACTTCTGCCCCGACTTCCCCCCATGAGCCGGATCAGTGATATTTACAAACGACACAGAGTCGATCCCACTTCTTTAGTCCCAAATTCAAAGCTCCCTTAAGTCTCCAAATGTTTGTCTCTCAAGGAACTGCCAACTTTGCTGAAGGAAGAAGAAGATATCGGGACAGCTGAGCAGGAGAATGCCTCCACTCCTTTGTCGCGCTTTTGTTATTCTGACCCTCCCTCATATTCCCTGCTTTATCCACTACAAGTTTGTTCTAAATTGTCAGTAAACCAATCAGATAAAGCGGTAGAGTCTTTCTTCATTGAGTTTCAGTAGCATGTAGTATAAGAAGCTCCTTGTGTCCACTGACACTGCTTGTCACCCCCTTCTTGTAATTAATGGCAAATCATGAAAACGTCCTTTAAAATATTATCTGGTAAGGTCTCGAAGTGACTTTTCCTCTAGAAAGATACACATAAATGTGACCTTTTAATGGAGTCTCCGACGTGTTCAATTTGGACCAAACTCACTGGCAGGAATCCTCGCGGTATTGAAAAATACTTTCTCGATTCATAGAATTTCAGATGGGAACAATCCCGTAAGATCCACGAGGCCCAACAAAAGAGATTAAGCGTGCTATGGAGATTACCGCTTTTGGCCGACAACACTGTGACTGCAGCTTGCACTACCGGTGTGTTGACTGCAGATAGCCATGTGGTTTCCTCAACTCTATCCGAGACGTTCTTTAATGTGACCTTCTAAGCCTGAGCAAAGCAAATAAGCATGGATGGGCCTGACGAGATCACACAAAGTACCTCGTGGTGGACATGCATTTACCGTCTGGCCCGTCTGAACTTTGTAGACATAAACAGAGAGAGCGCAATCGATGATCCTATGTATCCTTGTTCTGTTCATCTTACTGCATAGCATTCTGTTTACCTCAAACCATGGAATCGCCACTTCACAGCGGATCAGGACGTTCGGCAAGTTTCACAGATGAGTCCGGAAAGTAAGTCACCTTCATTCTGTATAGATATTTTTGCACATAGTTGAGTATGGAATTCCAGTGGCAGAGCGGCATTCTTTACACATTTGAGGGAGGTATCACAGACCCCCACGCCTGTGGGAAACGTCCTCACGGATCCCAAGTGGATACGAGCTCTCACCCCAAGACCAAAGAGCCGTTCAAGCAAGCATGCGCATTCCTCCAAGTCAAAAGAAGGACCCGACACTTCCGCGCTCATACAAATGGTTTTCCACGCTGAAGAGCGTCAGACCAACGAGCTAAAAATGCTCCTTCGGACAACGGGGGATCGTCTCGAATTTGAAATGCAGAGAGCTGATGCTGCAGACATGCGTGCCAATTTCATAGAGGAGCGCATGAGAGATTGCAATCAGCGGATTGCGGAGCTTGTGGCTGCTCAGCACCAATCACAACTCAATATCGCGAGGTTGACAGAGGAGGCGAAACGATATAGTATGGTTATCGATAGTCTGGAGGCAGAGATTGAACGGGCGAACACTATCATTGATGAGGCGAAGCACCGAAGACGAAGAGCAGAGAAAGAGACGAGGGATGCGAACGACTTGTTGAGGAAGTACGAGCAGGCCTTGACGGAAAGCAGGATCCACGATATTACTCGACAACAGGAACGCTATGTGAATGGTGTTGTCGAAGGTCGACAAGAAGGATATGAGTCGGCGAAGCGAGTGGAGAGGGAGAAGAGAAGAGCAATCTATCTCCAGGGATTTGAGGCCGGAAGAACGACCGGATTCCAAGAGGGGAAAGTGTATGGGCAGTATTACGATGCGCCTGTCGGTAAGGCGAGTTATGTGACCGAGTAAGTTTCTTTTACACAATATTGTTGATACTTACTGAAGATATGGCGCAGGAATCCGTTGGAGACAGACTCTGTCACAGAGCTTCCCGCCGCATAATGATCAACATCACAACTGTTACGGTGTTCTGGTATCATATATTGCCAAGATAAACTTGAAGCTCGAGTTAGTTGAGCCAGATATGTCGATGTAAATACGTGCGTCCTGTAGATTACCATGATGTCAGTATGGTGTACGGACCCGGCGATTAGATCCGTTGCAGGATCATGTAGGTGTTGCGGATGGAGCCATGTGTGAAGACAAAATTAGTAGCCGAAAAGTCATTTAGAGTTGAGCTGCAACTATAACATGTTGATGGGGACATGAAGTGGGAGCAAAAATTGGTTTGAACTTGTATATACCGAGATGGATTAACCTATTTGGCTGCATATCCTAAAAAAAAAGACTCTAGGGACGCTGAATCGTCCCTCCTTCCGTAGTGTCCTGGATACAAGGGTGATAAGCTGTGTTACCCTCTCGGCTTGTAGTTGAGGTCATTCCGCAAACACCGCTTTCGGTCTTGAAGAATCAAAGAACTGTACGGTAAACATGGAATTAGAGGTCGTCGTGAAGGTTTCTCGCCACCGATTTCATCGTTCGGTGTCTCGATATAAATCCATCCGAAAGAGGCGAGGTGCAGTCGATAGATGGTGACCAGGTACTTTCCTGTTCACAGCCCCGGCTCCAATATTGGAGAAAACGATGATCTCTATGCGGAAAATGGGTTTATGAACCGTAAGGCATGCTGTCGTTTGGAAGAGTGATGAGGAAAATGTGCCGGGATGGACGAACAATCAAGTTAAAGATGGTGGTTGATCACGACCAGCGCTTCTCTCGGCCTTAATACTGATTCCGTCAGGCTTATAAGGTGCCCGTCAACCTCAACTCCATCATCTATAGTCTCGACGACGACCATGGCAGATACAAACGGCCCAGCTCTTAGTGTCGGCGCCCGTCGCAAAGGCCCAAAGACGCTGCCAAAGTTGCCATTGTCGGCGTTCAGTCCTCCCAATTCAAGCACTTCAGAGACATTTGCTTTGCCTCCCGATCCTTCCCATAACCATCCCGCTGCCGTCATTGACACAAGTTTGTCGGCTGTTGAGGCATTGAAAGGCTGGTCTCCGGAAGTTGGACGAGCCGAATCAAGGAAGATCAATGGAGTGGTTATCGCTCTCTCTGGGGATTCGCAGGTCGACGCGATCGAACGGTATGTGACCGTCCAGCTGCGCTCATACTCTGATAATTACTCCTTCATGAAGTCTTCAATCAACCTATAAAGACATCAAGATCTTGTCAGCCATTACATCTGTCGATCTTGAACAGGGAGCACCTACCCAAGTTCCCAGTTTCGGCAATGGCGTCAGAGTAACTTTGGCTGTGTCGCTGACCAAGAGCTCACCCAAATTGGTGGCGGGCGTTCGATGGGCTCTGGAGAATGGTCATATTGTCGATTTGGAATTGGGGACTGGATTGGACGCGATTGAGGAACTGTTGAATGGTGTATTCGCGCCAGTTGAAGTAGAAGGTGCTCCATTCAAGCCAGCCACTGGTGGTGCAATCATCTTATGTGAGAAAAACATCTTTCCAAACGAATTCTTCTCATTGACCATGTGTATAGCCAATTACCTTCCTCCTCCCCATGACCTTAACATCTCCATTGTCAAGTTGATGAACCACCCTAGTTACCATGCCTTCCAAGCAAGCACGGCCGCTCTTTCACTATTCCCTTCTGTATATGTTAGATATACCCCTCCACGCTGGGAGGCACCTACACCGCCGACCCCGAGTAGTCCTACCCAGAACACCGAAGAAGATAGCAAAGAGAAGAAGGAATGGAAACGGAGAATTAAGATGTTTCGTGAGTATCTCTTTATAATATTTTATGGGCTCAAATTAATGGAATAATAGTTGGTCCGATCATCGAGGCCTTTGGTTTCGGACGAATCATGTATGGCTCTTCCAGTTCTTCTGGCTCATCTTCTGGCTCCTCTGCGGACTGGTATGATATCGCCCGCGAATCTTTAGCTGAACTTGGCGTAGACCAGGAGGATGTTGACCTTGTCTTTGAAGGAACTGCCAAAAAGGTATACGGAGTGTAAATTCTTGTACAAAATCGTGAAGGATATGTTATACCAATGTATGTCGGATTCCGGATTTCCTGCTTCTCTTCTTGTTATACAGAGTAAAATAGCGATAAGGATGTGATACTTTATATTTATATGAAATTTTATGATACCACATAACCATATAGAATTTCTAAGAATTACGCAGTTTCCCGTGGATGCGGGACCGAAGCCCAGGTCGTGTGACGTTCGTGACTTGAACCTCATTAAGCACTCCTCGACTTGCCGCTTTATCCCCGACATACAGAGCGTAATTCACCCAACTTCTTGTATGTAAATTTGACGTCGACGACGTTGAATGGACTCCAACGATGCCCCCACCCCAGCTGCGCCGACGACGAAGGAGGACGAAGAGATTGCGCGCCGGCTGAAGCGTACTAAACTTAAGCAATTAAATGCCGAGAAGCAAGGTACATTTGCATACGTTTAGCGAGCGAATATACCTAATAGCTTTAACGAACACCATGTAGAACCATCGAAAGCTTTGGATTCATCCCTCAAACGACATACAGCCCTGATCAAGCGCATGCGCCAATCCATAGGCAGCGACAACCGGGACCAAATTCTCAAAGACATCGATTCGCTTTCATTAGAGAAGTACATCGAAGAAATAGCGAGTGCTGTTGTTGAAGGTGTCGGAAGATGCAAGACTGAGAAAGACGTCTGGAGCGCGACAGAGGTGTGTTCGTGTCGTTCGCGCCACATGTTGTATTCTGACTTTGGTGTCTATGAAGGTGATCTCTGCTCTTCATAGACGGTTTCCTCAGACGTTTACGCCTGCTATAACTGCGCTGTTTGTGGGGATACTCGCCGCGCCGTCGCGGGCTGCTTTAGCTGCGATGCCACCGGAACAGAGAGAGAAGGATGAAAGTGCGAGGATATCAAGACAGCGTCCCGTCTTGCGCGTATGCTCAGAGCTGGTCCTTGTAGGTCTCATTAGAGATGCCCCTGATAGGAGTGGAGGAGAGTGGATTATGAAAACACTGAAAGAGCTCGTGAGTCTCCCTATCCGCTCATATCACCTCTCATCCTAACTCCTATGTTTTAGCTATCCAACGATCCAACTCTCACCTCCCTCCCTCTCCTCACTACATTTCTGAAATATTTCTCGCGACCCTTCATGGGTTTAGCCCAGCCTGCCGCGAAGCAAATCTCAGCGTCCTCGGAGCCTGGTACTTTATCCTCGGCAACAGAGACCGCCGCATCGAAGGGAAAATCGCAGGCATTTGATGAGACGCAGGAATTAGTCGAAAAAGAAATTAGGGACCGCTTTAAGAGAATGTGTGAGGGGTATTTTGAGAGTGTGTCGAAGAAGTTGCTTGTGGAGCATCATGTTTGTGATCTTTCGATCTATTTTATTCGGTCTAATAATGGAGTTTCTCTTGTAGCGCCTTCAAGAGCAGGATAGGAGGAACCATGAAGCTTATATTCGTTCAGGTGAAATCTTCGAAGATCGCCAGCAGGCATACGAGAAAATGACGAAGGGTTATGAGAAACTCTTAGCTGGTTGCCAAACGTACGTATTCACTTTCGCCATCTATCCCTTTCTAATAACTGTATTCAGCCTTTCTGAACTTCTCTACCTCCCAATGCCAACCCTCCCCACCAACACCCAGAAGAATGAATCTGTTCTCCTCCTTTCAACAGGGACGACCCACCCCGATTCTGAAGAAGTCTATCCAACTGGTGGGAAATGGGAAGATGAAGAGGAACGCCGATTCTATGAGGATTTGCAGGATCTCAAGGATTTCGTGCCGAAGAGTGTGCTGGGTCTTGATGCGAGTGATAAGGATGGAAAAGGAGAGAAGGTTGAAACGAAGGAGAAAGAGAAGGAGAGGAGGGAGGAGGAAGAGCAGGCAGAGATTCAGAAATTAGAGAAAGAGATTGAGGGATTGGGGTTGAATGGGGTGGAGAAGCCTATAAATGGGCATGTTGATGCTGAAGAGGACGAGGACGAGTACGTTCTGACGATGGTACACATAGAACGTAGACTGAATGCCTTTCTAGCCTTCCAACACCAACGATCTCAAGATCTGGGACACCAACACCACCCGGAACACCCACCCTCGCAGCTCCAGGTCCTTCACAACTCCTTACAGCACTTCTCACGCATCTCCCAGACGCGACGAATCGAAGCTTGATTGACCAGGTTGCTGTGGATTTCGCGTTTTTAAATTCGAAGGCTGCGAGGAAGAGGCTTGTCAAGGTGGGTTCTTTCCGTTTATTCATTACGCGTTCATAACTGAGGTTTTTTAAATCAGTTTCTGGGTCAAACACCTAAGAACAGATTGGACCTTCTTCCCCATTACGGGCGATTAGTGGCAACGCTTAACAAGTACATGCCTGATATTGGATCTGATCTTGTTGCCATTGTATGTCTATCGTTCACGCATTATCTCCCCACTAATATTGACATGACCCACCCACCCAGCTTGATGAAGAATTTCGCTACCTACAGAAGAAGAAAAACGTCATCAAAGAACTCACCGAAACCCGCCTTCGTGTTCGTCCCTTTCATGCTCCTCACAATATCTCATACACTAACCTGTGTCAACCCAGAACGCAACTTTCATCTCAGTGCTCGTCAAATTCCGCATTGTCCCTTCCCATATCATTCTGCACATGTTCAAAGTGTGCTTGGACAACTTCAGTGGTGTGAATGTTGATAACCTTGCGTGGTTACTTGAAGGGTGTGGGAGGTTTTTGTTGAGGAGCGAGGAGACTGGAGCGAGATTTAAAACTATGGTGGGTTGAGTTTCATCTGTATGTTTGCGTCAATGAAGGGGACTGATTTGGGTTGGTTGGTTTGGGTAGATTGAGTTGATGAGACGAAAACAGAGTATGCAGCATTTTGATCAAAGGGAGTTGTTACTTTTGGAGAATGCCTATTACCAGGTCAGTTATGCTTAATACCTTCTGCGTGTTTTATCCATCATTTGTTTTAAATACAGGCCAATCCTCCCGAACGTGCACCTCGCATCGAGAAACAACGGTCACCGATGGTGCTCTTCATCCGACACTTGATTTATGACGTCTTAACCAAGAAGACAATCGATAAAGTGTTTAGGTTGATACGTAAGCTTGACTGGGAAGATGAAGAGGTTCGTTTTGCCGCATCTCCCTCTTAACTCATCTCATTAAAGCACCGTCAGACCTCGCGTACCCTCCACAACGTCTTCACAAAACCCTGGAAAGTCAAATTCAGCAACATCCCCCTCCTAGCCACCTTAGTATACGACCTCCAACGATACCACCCCTCCTTCTCCGTCGCAGTCGTTGACCAACTCCTCGAGGATATTCGACGTGGTCTCGAGCAGAACGTATACAATACGAATCAGAGAAGGATAGCGACGATCAAGTATTTGGGGGAGTTGTATATTTATAGAGGGATTGGAAGTGGGATTGTGTTTGATACGTTCTGGAGTTTGGTTACGTTTGGGCATCGTGAGCACACTTGTTTTCCTCATGTTTTTTTTAGCTGATAGCTTGTTCTTTTGCAGCCGAGGGACGACCCTTACCAGGACAAGCTTCACCTCTTGACGCACCAGATGATTGTTTCCGGATTCGCCTGGTCTGTACGTTGTTGGATACGGTTGGGATGTGTTTCGATCGCGGGACACAGAAGAAGAAGTTGGATAATTTTTTGACGTTCTTCCAGGTATACTGATTGTATCTTGATTAGTTGGAAGTTCGCTGACCAGTCACTACAGCTGTATACGCTATGTAAACAGCAGCCATTACCTATGGATGTTGAATTCATGCTTTCGGATTCGCTTGAGGTGCGTTTCTTGTTCTGGTTGTCAATTCTACAGGTGCTGAGACGCGAATAGGCCATTCGACCTCAACTGGTGCGGTTCAAAACGTTCGATGAAGCTGCGTTTGCAGTGGACGATATGATTAGCAGTGTGGTTTCCCAAACAGCGCCAGGTAAGCAATGCAATCACATCACAATATTCACATAACATTAACTTTGGCACCGTAGATGGTGCAGATGGTGATGACAGCGGGGACGAAAGTGGCGATGAGGAAGACGCTGATCGTCGTGGACAACAAGAAGATGATGACGGCGCATCAGTTCCAGATGAGGTAAGTGCTCAGTCCATACACATCGATCAGCATAACTTACATCATTCTAGAACGAGGATCGCCCAGCCTCCCCTGCTGACGAGGTCGTCGTTCTCTCCACACATGAGAACCTGGGACCGTCCGAAGAAGCAGATGCGGAGTTTGCCAAAGAGCTCGCGAAGATGGTCTCTGATTCGTCGACTGAATCCCGTAAAGTGGATAAGCGCACTGCGTTATCGCTTTGGGATACCTCGACTGCATTGCCCGCGGGTCTAGGCAAGAAGCGTGCTGGCGCTGAGGATGCGGGGGATTCGGTGGCAGAGGAGCAAGAGGGGGTTATGAAGTTTACTTTGATCTCCAAGAAAGGAAATAAGACTCAGGTGGGCTTGATGTGGTTATGTTCATATGGTCAATTGCTCATGGCAGGTTTAGACAAAGCAGCTTCCTATTCCAGCAACATCGGCTCTCGCCGTGCATACTCGCTCTGCACAGTTGCAGGACAAGGCGGAACAGCAGCATCTGAAACAGTTTGTGCTTGACTATGAGCAGCGTGAAGAAATCGAGGAGATTAAAGGTAGGTCACTTTGGTCCCTGTCTGTGGAATGGGCCCTAACAATGTCACGCAGCCTTGGAACGCACGAAAGGGATAAAGATACGCTTTGCAAGCTAGCACACGAGGGTATTATGCTTGAGACATTTAGGAGACACCGTCTGCAAGGACTGTCCGTTCAACCCTTGGTCGCCGTCAGCGATGAGAACGCCAAGGACATGTCAGGTCGAGAGAGACTCAAAGGGTGGATTTGTAGTAATACTTGATGAATAGATCCAGCCTGGGGAGCCCAGCCTCCTGCGTCATTCTCAGTGGAGCGCTCATGGTGCGCGCGTCTACCGTGACTACGGCTCTCCTGTGCTGTGTCTATAAAGCCCACCGTGTATTGTGAATTGATCTCTGCCTTCCACCTGAATATTCCGCACATTTTATGCACTCGAATCAACATCCAACATTATCTGGTATGAATACTTTCGCTAACACCGCCATTTCATTCACGCACCGCTATCCAGACGAAGACATGCGGGAAGCCGAACAGACACAGCCTGATGGCGTGCCAGAGTGCGTGCAAGGGCTCGTTCAAGTGAGGCCGTCCTCTTACCACCATTACAGCGACGTTGTGGCTACCCCTGCGAAACACCCACACTCGATGCCTCCCACATTCTCAGAATCGCCAAATGCACGCTCGAAGACGGTGACGACAGCAGCAGGCCCAGATACACATGGTGTGAGTGGCACCCTTGTGGACGCTGTGGACATTGAATGGCGAGACTTATGCTCCCCATAGACTCTTAACCAGCTTCCGGCGATCTCAAGCTCGTATACGATAGGCATCTCTGAAGACAAAGGATCGAGACGAACGATGGAGGATGCATACGCCTTTGTCGCAGATTTCGCCAACATCCGCGGTCAAGGCTATTTCGCCATCTTCGACGGCCACGCCGGGAAACACGCGGCTGAATGGTGCGGTCAGCATTTCCACGAAGTGAGTGCGCATTATCCCCTCTACCCCTAAATCTAATAATGCTTCGCAGTACCTCCTCGACTCCCTAAAGGAAACGTCCCTATCTATTCCCCAGGTTCTGAATAACACCTTCCACTCTGTCGACCAAACTCTCTCGCAGCTCGCTGAAGATGGGCAGACCCACTCAGGCTGTACCGCCGTAACTGCCTTCCTCCGCATCGAAGACGCCTCAGGCGGCCAATCATTCATCTCCGGTCTTTCTGACTCACCCTCTCAATCCCCTGTGGCTAGTTCCCCTGGAAGCGACGACGACTCGAGTCTCCGCAAAAAGAACGGCAGTGGAAGTCGCATACGCAGCGTCGTCAAGAGTCTTTCAGACCACCTCACCACCTCAACATCCACCAAATCCTCCGTCCCACCTACATCCCTCACCCAAGTCGTCGAGATCCCCTCATCGCAGCAAGGCTCCTTACGACGTGTCCTATACACTGCCAACGTAGGCGACGCACGTGCCGTGCTATGCCGTGGCGGAAAAGCCGTCAGGCTGACGTACGATCATAAAGGGAGTGATAAGCAAGAGGCGAAGCGGATCATGGATGCGGGAGGGTTCGTGATGAATAATAGGGTGAATGGCGTGTTGGCGGTGACTAGGTCGTTGGGTGATTCTTCGATGAAGGAGTTTGTAGTGGGGTCACCGTATACGACTGAGACGGAGTTGAGTGAGGAGGATGAGTTTATTGTTATTGCTTGTGATGGGGTTGGTCAAGTCTTTTCTTTGCACCGTAATTGTTATTGACTGTATTTTGCAGCTTTGGGATGTAGCAGATGACCAAAAAGTCGTCGATCTCGTGCGAAGCATCCAAGATTCTCAAGAAGCAGCAAAGACGTTGCTCCGCTATGCGCTCGACCACTTCACAACTGACAATGTCACAGTCCTCGTCGTTCGCTTCAAGCATTAAACGATAAACCAAACCCTGCTTGATTTGTACAATAAATTCAGCCCTGCAACAATCGCTAATCTTGAACAACGCTTGCTACACAAGTGCAAACCCAGCCAACACAACACGCTCTATATAGTCCGTCGCCCCAGTCCAGTCTCCTCATGCAGACTCATAACCACCCAAACCCAACAAACTTAATAAATTCAAACCCAATGTATTTCTCTGACCGCCGGTCGCACAGTCGCAGCAAGAACGTTCCTTCCTCACTTGGTGTAGTATTTCGCTTCACTGTTTTTTCTTTGTAATGCTTCGCGTTTATTCTGATGTCTATTTCTTTCCTCTGTTTTTTGTTCTTGATGGTGCGCGTTACGTGTATTAATGATATCGGTATATATATATTATTACAGATATACAGCACGTTCATGTTCTTTGCAATAACAATTAACATCGGGGTTTACGGCTCGTTCTATTTTATGAGGAATCGTCAATGACTCGAATTTATCACTGTTACTGCGCGGACTTGGTCATAAGGACCCTAACATTACATGCATTGGAGAGCACAAGACTAGAGAATAACAACGGACAAGAGAACATGCATTTGAGAAACACGGTGGAAGCTAGAGATACAACAACGGACAACAAGAGGATATGCATTTGAGAAACACGGCGGAAGCTAGGGATGCAACAACGGACAATAGGAGGACATAATCGACTAAGAGGTTGGGGGTCTTATACCATAAATGCGCCACCTAGGTAATCGGTCAAATATTGTCTTTTCTTACGAACATTCACCACATCTTGCGGGAAAGCAACACCGAGACGGTTAGCAGCTTCATCACATCCAACACCTGTGGCAAGGGCAGCGTTAGAATGAATCGGATGTACTAAGAGATATGATTTACCGGTATAAGAGAGAATGTTTGCCTTTGTGATAGGAAACGGTGCAATGCCTGGAGGCATAGAGAGCGGTGCGTTGATGGAAGATGTTGCATTAGTCAAGCGCATAGGGATGAGTGTCATTCTGGAGATCATTTCGATCAGAGTATGAAGCCACTGCAGATAGAAAACCGTACGCGTTGTTCAGATTTTGAAGCTGGTTCCTCATGACTTGTTGGTTGTTTTCAATATTTTCAAGCCGATTCATTATGACCTGGAGTTGAGCAGTGATGATTTGGAGTTGATCATTGTTTTGTAGTCCCGGAAGATTATTCAACAAGGCAAATTCTTTGCCTGCATCGTGAAGAGAATTGGCAAGGCGTTGCATGTTGGGTTGAGGTTGTGCCATAATAATAAGTGGATGTTGAGGTTGAGGTTGAACGTTGAGGCTTGAGGGACAGTTGTTTGGGAACGACTTGGACTTCACCCTTTGAGACACACGTGACTTCAACGCGTCTCACCAACGACACCTCTTAAAGCTTCCCTTATGAAGATCATATCACACCGGATTTGTGAAACGCAAGTATACAGCCTCAAGAACTCTTCCAGAGGCGCGGAATAGTCTTGAGACGGTCGCGCGAAAAAGAGTCTCATTGAGAGGCAGAGTTACTTTGAAATCGATACGTCAATGTCGAGACAAGTTGGGACGAATTAACACATATGCATCTTTGTGAATAACGGAGAGTGATCCTGGATCCCTCTAATAATTTCTCGGCCAACAGTACAGGACAGAACATTATTTTCTCAGAGTCAGACGTAGTGAGCTCGGTACGGAGAAGGGTGCCATTTCGCCACGGGATGCGAACGGTGGAAAGGCGGTGAAGTATTATAAGCATAGGGACAATACCATATAGGGAATGAGCAAAGATGATCTATTGGTTAACAGCAGATTCGATCTCCTCGAAAATGCCTGGTGTTACAGGTGGCGGGTAATCCTTTGGTGGCTCACTGCAAGCATTCGAAACAATTGTCAGATTTAGATAAAGAAGAACATCTCTAATACACACCTTCTAATATCCCAAACGTCCTCACTACTCTTATCCAGCCTCCGTCGAGCCCACCACTCCGCTCGTCTCTGGATCCACGCTGTCCGCCTCTCCTCCTCCGACAATCTCTTCAGCGTCATGCAGAACTTGAAATCTTCAAACTTTTGACGACATTTGGCTTGTTCGCCAAAGCGGTATATGGAGCGTACTTGAGAACCTAGAACTGTGAAAGGGAGAGTACCATTCAGTAACGTCTACCCCAGGAAAGAAAGACATACCGTTGCAGCGAAAAAAATCATCAAGGAGAGATAGGCATCCTGGGATGTCATTCGATGTAGGGTGGACAGCAGAGAGATAGGCGACTTCCTGCTTTACAGCAGTGTCGAAGTCGACGGTCATGAAGGAGTCTCGCGAGTCGTCCCGAAATAGTAGCTAGGTAGAAATAGGCGAGATCTTCAACCCTAAAGAACATGTATGGGCCCTCTACATAATTGGGCGTTTGGTTTAGGGGTATAACATTCGTTTCGCAGTTTCAAGTCCCATGTCTTCCCCCTTCTCACCATCACCATCACTCGCGCTGCGCTGGACACGGGTATATTCACCGTATACCCAAGTGTTGTTCGTGATTTTTTAGAATCACATTCGACGCTTGTTTCCTCCTCAACGCCCGTTGATTCTCATCAACCCGAGGTCTCAGCTGCACTCGTGATTTTGTAGAATCGCTTCTGCACTCGTCCTCTTCCACATCCTCTTCCACATCGTTACCTTTATGATCCACCAGGCCTGAGCCGTTACCACCTCTGCACATGGGCACTATCTGGTAAGTCTTTTATTCATTATTCTTATTTTGATTTATTTGTTTCAGATATCCCACCTGATGCAATACCATTCGTTTCGAAGTTTTCCGACTATGAATGTCCAAGTGAAGTGCCAAAAGAGGTTGTGGAAGCAAATTGTGGACCGAAAAAAATGGACGAGCGGCGAATCGAACGCCGGACCTTTCGTAATCACTTTCACAATGCGAAACGAATGTTATACCCCTAAACCACACGCCCCTTGGTAAATCTAGTTAAGCAAACCATCCTGAACATAATTGTGATGACCAACTGCAGACCACCAATCACAGTTGTGAACTCCTTCGGTGGAAGTGAAATCACCTACTTTTCAGGCATATTCACGATGTTGAAGCAGTTAAAGCCTTGCGAAATGAGATTGTGTGTAATGTTTAAGAAAGAATGGATCCAATATGGCGGTCTCAGGTGGATTAAAATCACACTCTAAGAAGAAAACTTGACGAGAAGGTGGTGTACCCACTGCACACTTCCCAGGCGGAAGGTTTGGAGAAAGATGGGTTGAGGGGGTCGCGACGGGATTATATAGCTGGGCGCTCCTTTTCTTACCCGTCGCGTATCTCAAGGGGCGCGCTAGGTGGTGCAAGTGAAGCAAACACGAAGACGTCTGAAAGACTTGCTCTCAGCCATCATGGCCCCCGCCAACAATACCACCAAACGATCAAGTGAGGAAGTCGAGCTAGTACCAGCAGATATATTAGATTCGAAACGCATCCGTCGTGATTCTCTCGTGAGTCTCCCCCTGGCGGTCTCTAACAAACGCATTTAACCTGGGCGAACTGTAGACCTCGACATCCCTTCCTCGAACCCGTATTCAACTTCCAGTATCTAGGCCTGACACTACCTCCTCGAGCTCAACCCAGTCTCCCGCTACCATCAAGCCTGTGGTCGATTTCTCGTCCCATCCTATCGATCCTGATATCCCTGCTCCTAAAGGCCTTCCGGCAACCGGCCCCAAGACTTACAGCTCGCCTTCTGTTCCGTCTTCTCTGCAGGATCTCCCCATCTCAGGCGCGTCCACAATACCATCCAATTCCCTTTTCTCCGGTAGTTTGAATGCGTTGAAGGATGCCCTTGCTAGCACCGCATCGAAAACCGCATCAACCTTGAGTAAACCAGCCAGTCCGGGACGCAAGCTGGTCCCAACCCTTCCACCTTCTTTGTCGATTTCAGTCTCACCTGGTCTCTATACACCACCGAACAAGAATCCGAATGCTCAGCTATCTTCAATACATTCATCTTCCACATTGCTACCCCAAGTTGCGCCGCCACCAACACATGGTTTACTGGAGAGAATGGTTAGTGCACTTGAACATAACCGATCAGCGGAGGAGCACGCCCTGCTTGAAAGGAGTGTGATTGCTCAAGAAAGAATTGCTGAAGGGATCTGGAGGCTTGTGGCTCTTGAGGAAGCGAAGCGTGCTTGATGTTCAATTATTAATGTAATAGCTGTGTCTCGATTGTAAAGATAGCAATTTTATGGCAGTGGCAATATCAGCAAAGACAAATACATCAATGTCAGAGTTGTAGCAAAACATATGAAAGCCACTATAAGGTTATAGCAGCAAATTTAAAACTAGGATAGCAAGCGGCTCAATCACTGAATTCACTAAGCTCGCTGAAATCATAATACTATAAGGTTATAGCAGCAAATTTAAAACTAGGATAGCAAGCGGCTCAATCACTGAATTCACTAAGCTCGCTGAAATCATAATGCAGCACATCGTCCAGCTCGGAGTGAAATGTCACCCCATCAGCCAACAGTCTAGCTCTCTCCATGAAGTCTTCAATATGTCTACGACCTGAAACGTCCAACGTACCCTGTAGTTGCGTCAAGGGATGCCTAACAGAGATACTATCAACGTACCTCATCAAAATCCGATAAGCTCATAAGTGATAGCACGCGCAGCTCCTCATTATCCTCTGGTGGATGCGTAAGCTCGTGCTTGGGACTGGATATAGATGCGGAGGTGCCATGCGACTCGTCGACCAAGTGTGTAGTGACAGTTGCAGGTGTTGCGAGTTCATGAACCTCCTCTTCAGAATCAGAGGAAATGATTATCTTCTTCTTCGATGTCAAGGGCTGGCGAACAGCATCTTCAGAGTCGGAAGAGTCCACAATTGTCTTCTTCGGGGTTGAGCGTTTGGTGACGGTGTCGTCGAAATCAAATGAAATAGCAACTTGCTTTCCTTTGCCACTCTTTCCGGGTGTTGTCTTTCGCGTGCTCTCCCTGGGTCCATTTTTCCCTGCATTCTCGGCATGCATTTTCTTGAAGCGTGCACGGTCCGGACATTTTTCCAAACAATGCTTCCGAACACAGGCTGTTGCATTTCGTCGACTTGCTGGTGGAAACCTGTATCAAGATGAGACTGAGTCGTATTAATGATGCCATAGTATACGCACTTTTCACCACAGCTAGGACATTTGAACCACTTTGGATCGGGAGTGATCATCTGTATTTCCAAATCATTCCATTCCGTATGGCATTCACTACATTGATATGTCAATCTGAATACAGTATCAAAGTTTTAAAGCTACATTACCTATGGCAGATGACATCATAGGAAGATTTATATTTCTTATTTGCCAAGCCTGGTCGATGAGTATACTCTGAACAACAAGGGCATGTAAAGGAGTCCTGTGAAAGTAGACAATCAGCAAGAGAAAGGACGCCAATGGAAAGAAATTACTCTGGCCATACTACCTGCCAACTGATCCAGAGCAGGTTTGGCGATGAACCTCATCATAATCTCCCTCAGCACTGAAACATCCAGGTTAAGCGCATCCTCCTCTTTCTCATCATTGAATGGTTCTAGTTCTTGATTCGTTTGGTCAAAGGATTCTGCCACTGGATTCTCTTCACAGATCGACACGTCATTGTCAAATTGAAGGGGTGGGGGTTCAGCGCCCAGCTTCTTTGCTAACTTCAAGCCTTGTTGTGAAAGATATTGATGATCTTCCCCTGCCTCCTCATCTGATTCAACTTCTGCATAATCCTCCACACTTAAATTCTTGACATGGTCCGATATCTCAGCAGGCGCATAAGCGAATTCTTCTTCTGGTTGCTCCTATAAGTGGTTAGTTTATTGCGAAAATAGAGAATCCCTTATCATACTTTGAAATTGTTCACAGCAGACAGAAGAATTGTTGAGGGTTCCTTGAAAGAGCTAAGAGTCTCAAGTCTGGCCTCAGTTGTGTCCACTCCCTGGGGCAGCGGAGCATCATTCTTCGCCTGTTTAATCTTACGCACACCTTGTCTTGATGACTCCTTCCTCCTTGCATTGAGCACACTATAAGCCATTTTAAGCTTTTCACTGGCCTACTATAATTTCAGTTGAGATGAACAAAATGATAGCGACAATCCATACCTGCTCTGCCTCAGATTCTGTTACTCCAACCAAGTTGATTTTATGACTGGCGTAATACTTCCAAATCAAACGAATATTTTGAGCAGTCTTGGAGCGATATTTCTTTGCATTTTCTGTGAAGCATGCAAGGAATGCATCCCAGCAGTCATTGACTTTTGCTTGGGCAGCTTGATATCCTGGATCATTCTGACAGAAATGAGTAACTGGGATCGTGCATCAAAAAGGGAGATTTCACACCTTAAGTACATCTTTAACGTCTTCCTTTGGAACAATGATACTACGAGTATTTGTTGCAAAAGGAGCTGGTTTCATATCTGTGTCTTTATCCAATATATCTTGGGCATATTTGCGCCTCAATAGACATAAGACAGCCGCATGGTGAAAATCAAGTTGATGAACAGAATCCTAAATGAATTCAGGTAACAGATGGGTACAATGAAAGAAAGACCCCTACCCCAGTTCCAAGAAGCTCATTGCCCTCCTCTAAACGTATAGCAACAGCAGGAAGATTCGCTGAGCCTGCAGAATATGAACGCTCAAATACAGTAAGATTAGAGTCGAGATGTTTCAGAAGTCGTCCTGCCCGTTGGACACCAAGCATGTTCCCCCACTTCAACCAAAATATTTAGATTCAAAATAATAAGGAGAGAGAGAAAAAAAATTGTACGTGATTTCCAGTACCATGGCGGAAATAGTACCAATTGGCTGTGGGGAACCCAGCGTTACGGGCCAAAAATTGCAGCTGCTGTGTCAATTGGTTGGCACGCATAGGTGCAAGAGTTTCCTTGTCCATTCCACCACCTGGTAGTCCTCTCACGAATCTGAGATTTTGATAAATATCTAGCGACAAAACAGAGATGTAAAAAGTCCTTACACTGGCTCCTCCAACTTCTCCTCATTTAATGGGAGCTGTGCTGTAGTCGACGACAATAATTCCTCCAAACTCTACAGTGGACCTCAGAGGAGAACACCATGTAAAATAGAACTTACATTAAATGCAAAAATGCCACGAAAAAATGCCAAAAGCACAATCCAACAGGGATCAAATGTGACATTTTGAGATTTAGTTACACCATCGAGTATGAATGTTGATTCGGTTCCGAAGACTGTAAGATTATGGCCCTAAATCAGAGATAAGTCAGTGTACCTAAAAGAAAGTGAGACTCTTACCTTGAAGTTGATAAAGCGAATCTCAACACGCCAATTGCAATGCCCCAAGCGATAAAATTTAACTTCCTTCCACTTCAGGTACTAGAGAGGATTTACGCTCAGATTATATGGAAACTCAAATTGAATCCTCACCTTTCCCAAGTCTTTATACATGGCCTCAGAATAGCCCAATGTACCAGGTCTCACACCCGTATAGAACCCAATAAGCAGCCCAACCACCAGTTGGATTGCCATGATGCGATTATGAGTCTCTGAACGTGAAAGTGCCATCTCAATTAAAACTTGGAGTTCTGAACGACCAAAGAAGACTTTAGTGCTGAAAAACCTGTCCAGGTTGTATTCAACCACAACTGAAAATGCATATGAGTGCAGGTGAGAGGTGAAATTGAATCTACTGACGGCTGCGGACTTCTTGGTCCATTTGGCGATACAACTCATGGTCCATGAGAATCAAAGCACCGCACTGAAGGTGAGTACTTGCATCTCGTCCATGCTTAAGAATTGCATAGGTGAGGCAGCATAGCCATTCAAAAAGTGTCCGGGCTTTCACATGTTCTGCACCAAAGCGTCCTGTGGTGTTTGCAACCTGATAAAGTGTCAGGGAAAGCTGGGTACAGGAAAGGTCAAAACTTACCCTCCAGCGAAGATAAAAACATGCTGATTCAATGATGATATCATGATCCCATATCCTCTGGAGATCAAGACCTTGGTGCATATGCGATACAAAGAGCGACCAGGAGTCAATTGTTCGTTGTCTCTTGCGGAGGACTGAAGGGGGTACAACATCTTTTGGCTCTGCTGCCTTAGCACGCATAGCTGCATTGGCCTGCTGTTGGGCAAGTGGATCACCACCTTGAGCATTGAGGAGAGCATGTCTGAGATATTTTGCTCCATCAAGGTTAAAGGTGGGTGGCTGGAGTTTCTTGGGAACAACAGGCCCTAGAGTAGGTAAAGTGAGCTGTTCCTGTCTGCTTGTCAGAAACATGGGATCGGCCATGTGTGCATATTTAGATGTACTGGCTAGGCTCTCGGGCTGGTTGATGGTGGTGGACGTGAGGTCACCTTCACGAACTCTGTTCTGCAGTGCATTGATAGATTTTGGTTCACCTCCAGCCTTTTTGACCTTAGACTGTAGACGATGTTCTAAGGAACCAGCAGGCATGGTGGCGTAAGGAGCGAGAAAGACTGACATGTTTCTGTCACAATGTGACCAATCCTTAGCAAGTGCCATCCCCAACTCCGTCAGAGTAGTAATAATATTCATCTGAATGATGCAAAATTTAACTATATTTGTAGTTTATGGTTGCAAATACATTTAGACAACAATAATAAAAATAATCTTTTGTCTCAACAGTTCCACTGCATACAAGGATATCTGATATTTCATCATTCATGGTTTTAATACCCGCTGGCAGACATGCTCCCAGTGCTAAACTCGATATGGCTCTGTGTGCACTTGACATGCATGCCCCAGCACTGGATGAACTATTCTCTGGCCCGATTCGAGGTCGTGCCGCTGCTATTGAGCACGATGTGAATGGTGAATCACCATATTTGGATCCATATGATTGCACTTGCTCGCCATTCATTTTCAAGAGAGCATGGAGAGTGTTGCAAAAGCAGGTTGTGGATGGTGGATGGTCCTCATGTTGAGGAAATGAAGAGGAGTAGCTGAACGCGTCGGTGTGAGCTGCCTGAGTGTATTCTGAATTTGTGCCAACATCACATGTTCATTCAGTAATCCAGTGCTTTATTCTAGATCAGCCTTCGTCCACTCAGTATTCATCATATTAGAACATGTAGAACCAATGTATTATAGATTCCATTAATTCACATATTTTTATTTGTATTTTTATTGGACCCGATTCCACCTACAAGCCCTGGCTATCCACAGGATGCGGCAGGACAGGTGGATGGTAGCCTGCTAAAAGTCGGATGAAATCTTGCCAGACATCCAAATGACACCTATTCGTCACTTGGATGTGCGCTGGATGACATTCAGACAAAATCTTGAATGTCTGCTCAACGGTTGCCCCCCGATATCTAAGATGAACTTGAAGCACGGTGTACACAAACCTCTTCCTCCTTCATCGGAGTCAAGGATTGTACAAACAGTGAAATACAAATAGCACCAGACAATGATTATAGTATCTACATGATCATCCTTTAGTATATGTCCCCACGAGAGCCTCAATGTCTGAAAGTACAGTTAAAATACGTTCAAAGACATCTGTCGTCTGACCAGAGTTAATCCATGCTGACACCGCTGCCAATACCTGTTCCTGTCTCTGCAAAATTTCGTTTGCGAGCAACAAATTTCTTTCACGAATAGCCTCACGTTGCATTTCATATTTGGCTTGCTTGGCTGTGGCTTGAGCAATAAGTACGTCGTGAGCATATTTGTGTTGCAATGAGTTGAGGACACGTTGGACAGTAGCAGAGACTGGTACTGGAAGCCCACAAAATTGGAGAGTGGGGGTCAGAAAGATGCATCTGAAAAAAAAAAACTTGGTGCTCACCATCTGCAAAGGTGATCCAGCCGTCTTCCTGGACCACTGAGTTCAAGGTTGTCGGGGCTACACAAAAGGTAAGCTAAATGGTGAGAACAGATACATTTAATAGCACACCTGAGTGCCTAAACCGCTTTGAAGGAGACTGCACACCTGGATGGACGCGTTTCATTATGTTATGGTAGTGTCGAATAAGGATACAAAACACGTCTATGCGTGACAGCACGTGTGTAACGACGTGTCACGCTAACGTCGAAATCCTCATCACCGTGACATGTCACGTCTTCATCACTACTCCAGCCGTAGTTGCCATATGGTCCTATCCCCAGTTAGTTTCATCTCCGGTATTGCTCCCGAATCTCAGTAGGTATTTAAGTTTAGATTTTCATGTATTTACTTAGCTTAGCTTTTCCCCTTCGAAAACACGTTGGAATCCGCCAGTTCTGACTTCGCTCGAATTAAGTTCTCGCGATAAATCTAACTCTACTGTGGACCAAAGTGAGTCCTGTATTGGGGTTTACAGTGTACCTTTCACGGCATAGTTTCAACACCTACCTGTCAGGCACTGTGAACCCTAGGCACATGTAAATTGCCCAGAAAACCTGTTCAGGTTCAACTGAGTGCACGGTTAAAATCGACAGATTTCAATAAAATCAACAGGTAACCTGTTATTTTTAACCCATCGATAATACGATTCAAATACACGTATCTGCTTTCTATTTCAACGGGTCGGATTTGCAGGGACATCGGTTGAATATCAACGTGTTACCGGTGTATTATGATATGGTAGGAATCCGTAGGATCACCAGGTTCCCAGTTGATTGTCCACAGATATCATGACGTTTTTGTTCAAAAAGTTTTTTATGTTTTCACAAAAATACTACCAGAATTGTACATAAGTAACTACTAATTCGGCAAGTAAAACTACAACATCCATGGCGAAAGTACCAGCAGGCCGTTTCCCTCCCAACCGAGGAACAAAGATCATCGACCACAACTCCCGCCTCCGCCTCGGTCATAAGCAGTATGAACAGTAACGATAAGGCGGCATAAAAGTTGTTCAATGATCTGGAATTGGCAGGAGGTATTAGTTTCATCGCAGACCCAAAAGGCCATGACATGATACTCACTATTTTAGGCGTCACCGTCGGCGAAGGTAGATGCTATTGACTGGATAGAGGGGAAGTAAGTCAAAATGTTGCATAATAAATAAAATTTGTTGATACATACGAGAACCAGAACGATGACGCTCGTACATCCCATGCGGACTGCAGTTTGACTTGATCCACAAATGGTCAGTGATAACAGTACGGCGAGAATTTCTCACCTTACTATTGAGCGTGACGATGATCACAGTGTGTGCGAAGATGGAGGGAGTGTGAGGAGGGAAGAGCCGATGATGGTTAAACGTTGAAGATCAAAAAGTTCAAAAATCCTGCGCGCTAAGGTTTAGTTCAATGTGTTGCATTTGGTTGCTCGGCGCTTACGACTCGAACACTGTCGCAAAGCCTTCAGGCCAGAATCAACGGGTCGTTTTTCAGGTTAACCGTCGATTTGCCATGGGTAGGGTCTCAAAATTTTAGCGGTCGAAATAAACGGGTCCAAAATCAGCGGGTAACCTATCAACCGCATTACATCGACGGTTATGTTGTCGAAATTACACGGATCCAGGGTTCCATGTAAGGTGACCTGTCGTTTCTGCAACTTGTGAGTGAACTGACAGCATACCTTTCAAAGCTTTCTTAAATAGCCTTTTCTACAACTTCCTAGTGATGTACACCGAGGAAAACCAGCATGAACGAGTTGCTCCCGGGAGCAGGTGTCAACTCGTTGCTCACTATGCTGGAATCGGTGGCATGACTGGCATGGATAAACATTTGAATCGCGTGGTTATTAGGCGTCGCGGCATTAGAAGTAGAAACTTGGAGGCATAGGTAGGGGTGCTTCCGGG
>Ga0157379_10000726_pt1 | contig 26711 bp, 25 predicted proteins | sample S25metaG_FD_121802 | JGI IMG/M metagenome (GOLD analysis project Ga0157379, IMG submission 121802) | Switchgrass rhizosphere microbial communities from Kellogg Biological Station, Michigan, USA - S2-5 metaG | ecosystem: Host-associated > Plants > Roots > Rhizosphere > Soil | place: USA... | reverse complement strand
TAGGTCACAACTCTGAAAATACATACGCTGGCGTGAGCCACGAAATCAATGATATTAACGATTTCACCGGAATGAGCATCGACGAATGCTTCGAACCAATGGTCGTTGTTCTGGACCTGAATGACGTGTGTCAAGGCAAGGGTTCTGTCTTCTTTGGCAAAGAATTCGAGGGAAGGAGGATGGTCGTTGTGAGTTGCCACCAATGCCTTCTCAGCTATAGAGATGGCAGAAGCCACGCTGATGGAAGGGGTCGTAGAAGGAACGCTTTCTGAATATTGATGAATAAAGAGGGCCCCAGGAGTTTATAAAACTATTTACTGGGCTTTACGAAGTTGTTGCCGAAACTAACAACCTTGTTTGCGTTATTAAGTGCAACATTGGCAACCGCATTGGCCACAGGAATTCCGTTCTGGTGAAAACGGAATTAATCTGGGTACTACGACAGATAGAAGAGAAACCATGGATCTTACCACTTGTTGTGAAACGAAAGCGTGTTTGGAAACTTCGCCATCAAAGCTCGATTTGATCACGACGTCATTGTCCGTAACACCCAGATGTGACTTGATGAATGAGATGGCCGCATCCTCGGTATTTCCAGAGTTGGCTCGCTTATCCAAGGGCAAATCAATCCCGTCTCCAAAAGTCTGAAAAAAAGCGGGAGCGAAAATCAGATTATCAATGGCGTCCCCAATATTTCGCGGAGTAACGTACCTCGAAAGTGTTCTCGGGATGGAAGGTCGTTAATTGAAATCCTGGGGCTACATCCCTTACACGGTGTGTAGTGTGTCTCTTGGAATTAATCGGGGCGGATGGGCGAATGGCTACGACAGAGCTAGTGTAGAGAAGTAACAAGGCAGCGCCGAAAGAACCACGAGCAGACAGTTTGCTGAAGGCTACCATCGTTGAATTAATCAAAGAACGCTTGGAATGGGGAGGCTTGGCTCTTGGCAGGAGTTCAGACGAGCTTGGCTTTCAGCGTAGCACATTTTATGCTACTAAGTAAATGGATCTTTAGAAGCCTGCGTATTCCTAGGGACTCCTGGGTGGTCAAGGGAAGAAGATTCACAGACTTCTCCACATGCTCGACATGAAAGAAGATGAACTGTAGAATCAACCGTATGGTGTTAGTAGCCTATCCACCCAGTCGCAAGAAATTACCGCCCACGGAGCTTGACGGTTCATGCATAGACGAGAACCCTGTACAGTATGTGTTTTGAATACCATGTGCAGCAAGAATACTGTTCAGCGAAGGGAATCCTACTTTTAACAGTTATTTTTGTGCTGTGTTCCAGATATACCAGTCGAAAATAACTAGTGGGAAGACATGTGAGAAATCCTCTCAGTCATCCAGTATGCAATTCGCCGATAGCAATGCTTCTAGAGCAAAAGGGATTAATAGGATGAAATATTCTCTTGGCAATGCCATTTAAAGCGAAACAGTTCCCCAGGTTCTCTAGAAATGCTCCGGATTAGTCCCAGAGGAGTCGAGAACGTTTACCAGATGGTGTGTTTGTCTTCTCCACGATGCGCCACGTCGAAACAATCAGATAAACTATCATGTGTATCATAGGGAGATAGCAATGCAGTTACTTGTGCAACAAGAAGTGAGATAGGAGACGTGCGACAAGCGACAACAAAAATACTGTTTGGAAGTCCGAATGGCAATTGCTGGTCAAGGGCGTGAAGTTTTGGAGCGGCTTATACCTCTCCTGACCGCTTTACATAAAACATGAGGATTATTTGCAGAAAGGAATTGAAAGCATGCAGTCATCCTGAAACCACAGCCTCCTTATTCAATATAAACATACGGAGAATTTTCTAAGTGAAACAACTCAGGTTCGACTACTCGAAAAGACAAAGAATATTGGTAGTATAACAAATTGTAGAATTATTCACAATAATGGTTTCTCCACCAATAAATTCGACTAAATTGCGGGAACTCAGTTTCGAGCTGGTGAGGGCATTATAAGCAGAGGAAAGTCGAGACTTACATTGACCCAGTACCACGTATCATCGTTCTCCGGAGTCAGCATCTCTGAAATCGAATATCCAGTGAAGAGCCGACTTACGGTCATTCCGGCAGCTAGTAATTTTAAATCAGCAAAGGATATTCTACATGGGCGGAGTATGCGACGTATAGTTATTGTAGTGATAGATCTGATTTCTGATACACTGAAAAGAGAGATGTTAACGCCGATTTAATCCAGAAAGCTCTGTATGATCCAGTAGATAGATCCAAGTGCATGCGACACGTTATTGACATTTGCGTCTGGTTCAGGAAGAGGATTGGTCAATACCAGCGCGGGAACGATAGCCATGAGAGCTGCGATAGTGGTTAAACGCATGATTCGATCGATTTGTGCAAAAAGAGAGGTGGGACAACAGGTTTTATGGACATTCTGTTCATGTCCTCGGGGTGGGTTCGGAGTCGTGAAACTGGGGGCTATGTAATCATGAAACAAAGTAGACATATCAGGTTAAGCTGAAGGACGAGAAATTATAAGCTTCATATCGAAGGTCCACTGCCGACTGCGATTCTTGTTCAAAATTCGCCGATTTACAATGGTTTAGGCAGGTTTACGAAAAAAAATCAGCCAGATTATTAACGCATAGGTGAACATAGTCACTTTTATTTAGGGGTTTGCCTATAGTGAATAGAAATCTGGGTTTGACGACCCGTTATTGAAGTATCGTGGAGCTCGACTGGAACAGCACGTCTCCGTTCCCTCGACCATCGACGTCCAAAGGAGATAAACATCTGGGATAGACAGTGAACTCGATATCCTGGATCCAGTACGCATCGAATTAAGAAAGCTGTGGTCTGTGCATCAAACCTCGTCCACCCCTCACAGTCGTCCACCTTCTGAGAACCTTATATGACGGGCATCTAAGAAGCACCTGCAGAAAAGATCCGGTCATTAATGCTTAGGCATTCTCTTACCCATAGATTCCATAAATTTCTCTTCGCTTTCTCCGTCCTTGACCACGGGAACAAGTATCCTGTGCTCCCCTTATCACTGACCTACCTGATTTAGATGCCTTGGCGAAGAAAAAAGAGAAAATATGTGGATATCCGAGCGTTGTTTCTAAGCCAAGAACTTCATAGACCGTGCGCGAGCTCGAATTCTCAGGGGGTGTCATCGGGTTATCCCACTCATTATGGTAATGAATGGAAGAGAAATCCTAAATTGTCCCGCCTTATCAGAAAGTAATAATAATAGATTACGCAATAAGATTGGCAATTAAAATCATATCAACATCGATCTTGGAGAAAAGGGTAAACATCATTGTAACTGTATGATATAACGAGTAAGCATCACGAGACTCACAGCAGTCGTACTAATATTTTTAATAGCCTTCATTCGATACTAGAGTTTGAGCCGGGTTCCTCGAGAGTCTTAACTGCTCGAGATGAAGTTTGATGTCCCAATCCCAAACTTTGCGCGAGTCTCCAGTCTGAGTCTTGAGTGTGGCATAATCGAGATCATCTTCGTCATCATACTCTTCATCATACTCGTCGTCCTCATCCTCATCGTCGTCCGAAAAGTGGTGCATTCCGCATAGACACATCGATCTCTTTCGTTGATAGATGGGGATCCGTTCACACTATAACAAATGTTAAAAGCCGTGCCAACCGACATGAAACCTCCCTACCGTCCAGGACCGATTACCGCTGATGATTTTGGAGAGTTTAGTTCGGCGGAATAATTCTTTAATGTCAGAGGCTGTAAGGAAGCTTTGTGGCCCGTGCGTTGTATGTGCCTCATTTATATCGACAACAGTCTTCAAGCTGTCCGAGAGAGAAAGAGCTTCAATGAATTCATCCTTGGGAAAAAATTAATCCGAGGTAAATAACCATAGAACTGTGATATTTACCAGATGATCCGAACGCTTGGGAATAGGAAGGGATAATTGTTCCAGAAAGGAACATGCTCTAGACATGCTCTCCAAGCTCAGAATAGTCAGGTCGACGTTGACACAATTAAAGCGAGTGAGGGTTCCCTGATGCGCACCCACTAGCTGGAATATGAAAGGGTCGGCCATTATCATAGCTTCCGATAATTTGATTGTAATGGCTTTCAAAGGAGACGTCGAAAGAGCACCAAAGATGGCCAGATAGAGAGTGGGTATGGCTTGTTGAGAAAACGAGTTGCGGGTATCGATGCTGAAATGACGGAGCGAAGGGAGGGAAAGTGGCTCGGGTAAATCTGTGGACGCATTTTCCTGTACAATATTACTTAGCCCCATTATACACGTTTGTATAGGAGCAATCTTACCCAAGTCGTCACAGATAAAGAAATTAACTGCCGGTTAGAGTTGACCAAACGGAGGACTGCCTGATGACTGATCTTTGCACAGCCAGTGATATGCAAGCCCTGTAGATTAGGCAAAGAATAGACAATGGACTCTAGGACACGCTCATTGAAGTCTCGGGAATTCTATACAAGTTTAGCACGCATAGTCGAACTTTTTGATACAGTCCTTACCGAGACGGTGACGTTTGTCAAAGTGGTCACCATTGTAGGTATCCAAGTTATCATCGCATGGCATACGGCTAAAGATGCGTCCAATAATGAGACAGAACGAAGCCTGGTGATCTTTGGAAGAGCTTTGGTCTGTTGCAGATTTAAAGCAGCGGAGATCTTGAGGTCGGATAAACGGGTCATTGATGAGAGAAATGGTAGGAATGAGCCGACATGCATCAAGCAGGTAAAAGCGGTGAGGTTCCGGCAATGTTTGATGCCTTTGACACATGAGGCGATGAATGTCGGGTGGGGTTGGCCTTTGACTTTTGGCATATATTTAATCTCTGTGAAGGGTGAATACCAGCACAAAATGGCACGAGATGGTACATACCACAATGACGTACGTGTGTGGCCAATGTAGGATGCTCGACTAGGGTATCGAAGGGTGACCTAACCTAGTAAACATCGGTCAGATATCAGCGTGCTAAATGAACATGTAAGCTCACCTTTGGCCACTTTTTCATTTGGTCAAGTCGGAAAGAGACCTTGCGATACAGCAAAGGCGTAGCGCTAGCTCGGAACGACTGGCTGACGAGACATGCAGACACGAGATCATAATTTCCGAGAAAAGAAAGGACCAGAGTTAAAACATCAAAGTTGAGGTTGTCTGCAGTGACCATTGCGGCCTAATAGATGATAAAAGAAAGAAAAGTCAGTAAAGTAAAAAATCGCGTATGAATCGACTCTACTTTTTACAACAGCTAGAGTAACAACCAGGACGTATTGAGATTCGCCCTACAAGTCGCAACGGTCACTGTGGAACAGTGCACGGTGTTGGAACACAGCGTGGATGACGCGACGCCTACAGTTGCCCATGCCCCCTGCTGATGTCATCCACCACGAGGAAATGGGAACTCGACTTCTTGTCGGGAAGCGATGCAGAACCCAAAGAAAAAACAGCACTTATCATCTTGAATCAACCCGTTAATGATCATATTCTGAAAATGTTATGGAATGCTTGTAAGATCTGCCGTTTCCATTCACTGTCAGTGTAATAATTAAATTGTAGCTTCATGGCATGCTTGTGCAGATGGTGGAGCAAATAGACTGTATGATTTTTGTGGATATGAGGAGAGAAGAGCCAAGTAAGCTTTGTGGTTCCATCACGTTACTATAAGTTTATATTCGTACAGATACCTCCCCGATCTTGTAAAGGGCGATTTTGATTCGATTAGACCTGACGTCAAGGAATACTATGCGAAGAGAGTATGTATATGCATTATTTTCATTATACTTACCTTTCAACCCAACCCTCAGGGAGTTCAAGTAATTCAAGACGAAGATGAGGATTCCACTGATCTTCAAAAATGTCTGGCGAGCTTATCGCAGCTCGAAGTCGAACTGGGAGAGCAGGTACGCATGTAGAACGCGTCCTGATACTCCTTCTATAACAAAAACTCTATTCAATCAGTACACTGTTCTTGTCCTCGGGGGATTATCTGGTCGCCTTGACCAAACTATCCACACACTCTCACTCTTCCACAAACTACGCGGGATTCGTCCAAAGCTATTTGCTATTACGAATGAGAATATAGGATGGGTCCTGGACTCTGTAAGGATCCTCTATTCTCGTCTATATTCTTATGACCAACTTTATTTGTAGGGAGAACATTGTATTCACATTGACCATCAACAACTCGGACCTACCTGTGGCCTCCTTCCTGTAGGTATACAGGAAACCATTTTATCAACCAAAGGGTTACGTTGGAATCTAGGTTTGTTGTATCTCAGTTCTCAAGGGGATTTGACCGTTATTTCTTTCTCTTACAGATGAAACACCCTCTTCCTTTGATGGTCTCATATCCACCTCTAATCACATCGTTGAGCCCGAAGTTTTGGTTAAGACCACGAAACCCATTTGGTGGTGTGCAGAAATACGTCAGGTGGATTAATATGTTCGGTTTACTATACACGCGTGGATGTAGTTTAGAGAGGGCATAGGAGCATATTGATACAGGTTTTTAGAGTTCATGCTGAATTATTCCAGTTCAAAGGATCTTTCTTGTGTTACTTTATGATTATTATAAATTAATCTATTTCCGTGCCTCTTGAGAAACCTGAGGATCATTGACCCAAGTGGCTAAGTAAATGGCTCTGGTTACGGATAGAGCCATCTTCTATGGAATTTCGGTAAAGATGGACCGCAAGTTACTCATCAGCCACTACAATAATAACATTCGCCCTGTTGTCCCCCTTCGAGATATCTTGGCCCGCCTGCTCCGAACGCTGGTACCTCTGCTCACTATACTGCATCTCACCCTTCGCAAGCCTCTGGGGGATAACTGAATAGAACTCTTCCGATAGGTCCATGTGATCGCCGACAATGAAGCGTTGTATCGTGGTAATACTGCCAGGTTCTTAGCAGACCTTCTTAGCGTTGGAGGATAATTTCCACCCAAAATAGGCCGATTGACCCGTATTCACACAATATCATCCAGTCCATCTGTAAAAGCTCCCCTTTTCCTCCTCAGATTATGATATATCTGCCCCTAGTCACATCTTCCGTCTCTTCCTCTAATTTCCCAGGTGAGGTGACGTGCTGGTGGTGCGGGGAGTTTTGACTGCCGCTGGGAGAACGTACCAGCGGCGGGATCCCTGCGTAGTAAGAGTAACATCCAGTCGGACAGAGCCGAAGGACGGAGGTTTAGAACCGCGCCATCAGTCCAGCCTATGCGGGACCGGGCACGTCATCTCACCTACATAAAAGTATGTTTATAAACCCTCTGTTCACACCAGCCAGGCAGATCCTTTTTACTCAACGTAGATATCGTGCACCATAAGCGCTACGGCGCTTCGAGCACTTTAATTGAATTCTCTCTCTCTCTCTCACACACACACACAATATCATTAATCTCTGGAAACCCAATCTCGAGGAACCCAACCCACCTGCCATTCCAGCGACACCACTATACACAGACCAAAATAACCCAGGAATATTCGGAAGAACGAGCACTTTGGATACGTCCTTATAGATGGCATAGGTTTGGAAGACTTTCCTAGGCATTAATTAATACTTGTTTTACAGATTCTGACAGACGTACCAAGGTCCCCGTAGAAGTGATCTCCCTCTTTGAATTTATCATTTTCTGAGCGGAGAACGAGACCTACACCGAAGTTGGCGGGGCCGAAAATTCGATTTAGGTGGTATTTTCCTACATTCGGGTATAAAACTTATGTTCGCCCAAGTTTATAGCCCCACTGTGGATTGAACGACCTCCAATGAGTCCATACAGCTATTAATACATTGCATGCACATTGCAGACATACCATAACTCCTTGATTGGGAGGAAGCATGCGACCAGCCTGGAAAAGCTCAGCACCTGGATAGAGCAACTTCATCAAGCTCCCCCCTTCAAGAAGGGCTCCAGGTCGATCTCTTCTGTGGTGTCGTATGTGACTGGTTCGCCGGGAATAGGGTATTGCTCTGATTCGATGTATTTGTTCATTATGACACGGGGATTTTTGATGTTTGCCATGGTGAACTTTGGATTTGAAAGAAGGCTTAGAAACGACGAAATTGTTTCCGAAGCTGACACTGCATTATCACGAGTCTTTGAGGGAGTTTTTATATCATTACATTTCCTTGGATCACGGACCACACATTGGGGAGCAAGGGAGTTATTGATACGACTCTTTATTATTGGAGAAATTCTTTGGTAATCTGGCAGATTTGCAATGTAAGAAAGAGCGTAGGTTCCTTCGACTGGTGGAACTACTCACTGACGGGGGGACGCGCAATACCATGCCGCGCGTGATGGAAATTATCCAGAACTCCAAACGACCTGCCGACCATCCACGTCAGTTAGCACCACAATAGATCGTACCTATTAACCCAGTTTCGCCTGAGGCCTGGCTATGAGTCATTTATTATACCATTATCGTGACGCCTTCGATACGCCGTTTCTTGTTCTTCAGGGGGAACCATGTGAGTGAGCTCTTCACCCAAGGAAAGGTTGATGTCGCCGCAGGAAGAAGAAAATCAATGATACGTGATGTTCAATTACGACTATGCCTTAACTCTCTTAGCAAACGGTACTTTCGTTAAGAAGTATTCCATTTTGTGCATCGAGAGATAACATTAACTATAGAGTCCATAATGAAGAGAGTAGAGTGAAAAAAAATTACCCAGAAAGGGCACGAAAACGAAGAAACATCTTCACCTTGTGTCAGTAGATCTAGTAGGGCATATCCTTCGGGCCTTCCCACTCCCTCTGCTCAATGGCACATTACGAACCGTAAGTATAGGCTGCGGAACGATCTTTTGAAGCATGCCGCGGGATGTATAAGTCGAAGCAGTCACCGCGAAGGCAAGACTCGGGGGCAGCCTTGGTAGGAGCAAATCCGAACAAGAAAAAAGAGAGAGATGAATAACCGCGAAGAAGCTCAAGTATTGGAAGGAATGTCGTAGGCTTGAGGTGAAGAAATGATAGATAATGTGCGTCGAGGGAGGTAGTACGTGGCCTGTTTCTTGCGGGCACTAGGTTCGCGTTTGGGGAGGCGTCTTAAGGTATTCGAGAGACAGGTGGAATTGAAGGTGGAGACGGAGACATGAAGCGGTGTTGCGCGAGGGACTTTAAAGTAATTAAAAATGTAGGGTACTGAGTTTATTCGCAACTACCTAACGGCTTTTATAGCCGACAGGAAATATTAGTAATAGACTTGAATTAGTAGAAAACGAGTCATATGGAAATATAAAGAATAAATGAAACAGCTAGAAAACGCGGGGAGATGGTAGAGTTAATACGGATCAGCATATATGCTGACTGATCCGGTGGTAACGATCTCCGTATTACCAACAAGAGGTGTGACTATAGGAGTAGAAAGAAAGGCCGGTGTCACGGTGGCATTCAAGGTATAGCAGGCTGGTGCTGATCAGACGGAGACTGGATGGAAGATGAGTGGAGGGCGAGGGATAGATGCGACAGGGGATAGAATGTGGGATGGCTTTGTTTCAGGAGCCAAATCGTCGGGATGGGATTGAGCTGCGAGAGTATATGAATGGATGAGCGGCTGTGTTTGAGCAGGTAGCGACAGTTGGGGTGAAGGTGGCTAAAAGAACGGGTCAAAAACACGGAGTCTGGAACAGCAACAGAGGTCGGTAAGGAACCGTCACATTCATGAGTATCGGACATAGGTATTAAGCAAAGTAAGTAAGTAGCTCGGAAACAAGCTAGATGAACTGGCTGATGGTAGTGGTACGGTGTAAAGGGTAGCTTGCTAACAGGATATCCCATTTATCCGCCTCGCCAGAAATCCCCTTTTGCTATTTAATAAGGTGATCTGCTCCCCTGCATGAAGTTTAATATCTGGATACATAGATTTTCCGTGGTAAAGACGGATACCTTTACCAACGCGTGGTAGGCACGCGTTACAATACACGATGCGATAGAATAAGATTAAGGTTTGCCAGGGCAGCGTTCATTTAGGGCTCTGACGACCAGCTATCGTCGCAAATATTTATTCTCTCCCTTCTTAAACGAAGTTGGCATTCGTGGTTTGCGCTGTCGTCCGGAAATGTAGTCATTAAACTTAGCTGTGTGACTGCCAATTAGCTTACGGTAGAATATTAGGGTGTTATTAGGGAACATTGCAAAGTGAGGTCAGGACGAACTGTTTCCTCTTCTATACAAATAATTAAATAATGTACCTATGTAGGGGTAATACAGGAAAATGAGGGGCAAAAATTAAGGATTAATTAAGGAATACTATAGGGATACAACGGGTTTAAGGAATTACAAAAGTGTGACAGGTTTACAGATTAGAATTGAGGATATGTCTATGAATCTATGGTTAAAATTGGTTCTAACGATACAGAAAAGAGTATGAGGGAGACAGGAGTTTGAGACAGGATTGGAGGCAGGGGCTTGTGTTCTAGCGTAGAGAAGAGAGACTAAATGAAAACGGGTGAGTGACATAGCACTGAGGGGAATAAACCGAAGAATATACACACGGGACTGCAAAATCTCGTGTACCAAATTTAAGCTGAACCCGAACCCCTGTGGTTTTCTAAAATTAGGGAAATATTTTTATAGTGCATTTATATGAAGGAAACATAAGAAACGTACGCCATCGTTGAGAACATGTTCAGTACGAGTGATAATGCCGAGTTTGACAGATTGAGTAGTCATGTGGAAGAAGTAAATTTTGCTTCCAATCTAGAGGAATATATTCAGTAAGTTTCCGACAAGAAAATAGTATTGAAACTCACATCAAAAGGCATTTTGAAGTTCGGTTGAGGCGATGAGTGGAATTTGAGGTGAGATTTGGAGAGGCGAGTTGAAGATGGGGTTTCTCTTCAAAATTTCTCCATCTTAAATACGGGTAGATATTCGCCCACATGACTGTAGTCGAAGTTCATCCAAGGTGGACGAAGGTCCATGACCACCAAGGCTTTACACTGCTTAACAGGATTTCCAATGACCGCCCATCAAAGCAAGATTTAGCTTTCTGTGAAAATGAAAGCACTTTAGTAATTTTTTAAATACTTCTCCTTATGGAGGGTAAGGCATACCTTCCTTTCCTTACATTTCATCATGTTTTGGGATGCCCAGCTTCGTGAACGTAAAGCCTCTCATCCATCGACCATTGGACACAGCACCTCCCCACAACTCCGATGATGCGACATATTGAACCATTACATTTAATAGAATTGACATTTGATCAAGTTTCAGGATTGAAAAACCCTTTGTTACCAGACAAGGCCCACTCTGCGTCGTCCGAGTACCCTTTACTACCTTCGCCCATCTCACTGATGTACGGTGACTTATATTTAAATATCTGTATTCATGGGCCATTTTAAGTGGGTATAAGGACATTTTGAGAAAAGATACAAGGCTTTGTCGCCAGGAGATGTACCCATCATTTCTAGGCGCCTCTCGAGCTTTCAGAGGGACGCCCATATTCAGAACCAGGAGGGAGGATTAAAGGGTACATAAGGGAAGGAGTGTGTGGAGGAAAGCCAAATAAGGCGAAGGGAATTTACCTTTGCGGGTTCAAAAATGTTAACCCCACATAGAAATCAATAAATCTATTGCATTTCGTAATTTCAGCATCTTGTTGTTCATTTACAAATCATTAAACTGGAGAAAAAAAAAACGGTCGATACAACAACGAGAATTAAACTATTGTAGAATATAACGTGAGAGGAAGGTTCCCCTTCATTACGAAAATGTCAACGTTTCCGTATTATCCTTCAGACCGTTGACCCCTTCAGCTTTTTTGGAAACCTGTTCTTGAAGAGCAGCTCGGACAGCCCGCTCTGTCTTCAGCTGGTCCTGCACTTCATGCAGACTTCGTAAAAGCTCGCTACTAAGGCCAGCAACTTGACTCGAATTCTTCTGATTCGCCAGTTCCATCCTTAGAATTCGATTGTTGGCCCTCTCTTTTTCAAGAGCGAGTTCGAGAATCTTGAGCTCCTCTTCTGGACCAAGAGTGACCACGACATTCTGTTTCAGGGCATCCCGCTCAGCGATAAGTTTTTCCCGCTCCACAGTGAACTTCTCTCGTTCGGAGACAAGTTCGCTATTGAGGCGAGAGGCTTCAGCTCGAGAAACTTCAAGTTCTGAGGAAAGTGTCGCCTCGGTTCGTTCTAGCTTTTCGGCATATTCCACCTCCAAAATCCTCAAATTCTCCTCGGCCATTGACTTTTGACTTTGCTCGTCCTCCAACTGCTTTTTCAAAGAGTCCCTGTTGGCAGTAAGTACCGTAATTCGTTTTCGCTCCACCTTGAGGCTGGAAATCGCGAGGATTAAAAGCGACGTCTGGGAATTATAATCTAACGTCACCGACAAAAGCTTCCCTTCAGCCTCGGATACTCGATCCGTCAATCTCTTGACCGTAGAATGTAGAGAAGCGAGTTCAGTTTCGTGTGCCTTCTTTTCCTCAGAGACAACTTGTCTTTCAAGCTCAAAAGCAGCAGTCTGCTCCTGTAGGGCTGTTTGGGCCAGTAAACGTTGATTATCAAGTTCGCCAACTTGTTTCTTGAGGGAGGAGAGATTATCGTTAGACGCGGATAATTCGGCGGAGAGCTGTTCGCTGTCACGTTTAACTGAAGTTAGCTCCCTTACTAACTCTGCCTCCTTTTGATCGCGTTCGTCCATAATCTTCGTCAATTGCTCCTGAAGAAGCCCGATACCATCACGCAAACTATTGAGTTCGGATGCCATTCGATTCTTCTCGGCCTGGAATAATGCTGCTTGATTGGATGCCTCCGTGTTGGCTTTCCCAACCGCTTCGCTAGCCTCTGAGATTTGCTTTTCGAAATTTGCACGCTCATCTTTAATGCTCTGTTCGAGAACGCACTGACTAGACCGTGCAAGCTCCATCTTGGTACGTGCTTCTAGCAACTGCTCGTCGAAGCGTTTGGTTGCCTGGGCAAGTTCCAAAGCGAATCGTTGGCTTTCTGCCTGTAGATATGCTTTGGCCTGTGCGGTCTCCGCTTGCCTGGCAGTAAGGTTGCGAGAATGTTCGGCGAAAACAGTACTGAGAGAAAGCAACTGTTTGTCTAGTTCACCGCATTTCCTGGTAGATTCGACTAGCTCTTGACGAAGAAGAGAGTTCTCCTCGGTAGATTTGGCTCGTTGAATGGCAAACTCTTTTTGCATTTGTTCCGCGTTCGAAGCCATCATTGTTTGGAGCTTTAGGTAGTCAGCACGAGAAGCCTGCAAGTCCTTGATCGTGACAACAAGTGTCTGCCGAAGGTTCTCTTCATGCGTCCGCGACTGTGTAATCTGAGCAGTATAGCGCTCGATTTCGGCCAGTAAACGCTGTTTCTCCAATTGAAATCCCGTCGTAAGGGATTGGTACTTGGATGCAGCATCTTTGAGTTCCACCGCCTTTTCAGTGAGCTCGTGTTGAAGCTTCGGAATCTTTCCAGAAACTAAATCTGCGAGGCGTTTCCGTTCGCTTTCAGTGGAGGCCAGGCGCCGCTCAAATGAGCTTGAACGTTCCTTCAACGCATTCGATAGCGATGTGAGCATATGAAGCTCTCGAGATTTCGTATCCACATCATGTTGAAGAGCCCCCACACGCTCGGCTAGTATTTCTTCTAGTCGCTTTCGCTCCCGGTCGCTTATCGCGACAAGATCGTCCAATTGCGTCTTCAAATCCTGCTGAGAAGTCAATTGTGCTTGAGTTTTCTTCCGCGACTCCTCAATAAAAACGATAGATTTTTCGAGCTCCTTGATTCGCTGGTCCGCTGATTCGCCCTCCTCGGAGTGGGTACGCTTCAGTGTCTCCATCTCGGTCTGCATTTCTGAGATCTGAGATCTAAGTGCCTCGGTCTCCGCTACAGCGCCCGCAGTATTTTGTTGACTGACAACTAAGGCTTCTCGCAAGCGCAGGTGTGCAAAGTGCCCCTCGTGGTTCTAGAATACTATATTTAAGAATAAAGGGGAGAAAAAATAAATATCCACTGACCGATCTTTTCAGCTGTACCATTTCAGCCGTAATGCGCTGAGAAATTAGTTTCTCCTCAAGAACCTTAGCCTCCGTAGCCTCGACCTCGGATTCCAACTCCTTGACCCGTTTCTCCATAGTATCTAAATCGGCTGTTAGTTTGGTAGTGCGTTGCTCGTTCGCTTGGAGTTCCTTGGAAAGCTGTGAGATAATACCCCGTTGTCGAGCCTCAGACTCCTGAGCGGCCGTCCGCTGAAGCTGAATAGCTTCCTGAGCTCCACGTAATGAGCTCTCAAAATTACTAGCCCGTCGTACATGGTTTTCCATCGTTTTGAGCGTTTCCTCTAGACGTCTCGTCTTCTCTGCCTCTGCTCTAGTTCTGGATTCCAATGCCTCCATCAACGAATCCCGTTCCTCCTTGAGAGACTTGACTTCATGGGACAACTCCTCATCAACGCCTGGACGAGAGCCCTGGAGTTCCTGAATCTTGGCCAGTGCCGCCCCATGTGCGATGGTCATATCTTCAAAACGTTTACGAGCTGCCTCAAGATCTGCTTCAGCCTGGGCTTGATACGTGTTGAGTGAGTGGCGAGATTCGTCCCGTTCTTTCATTAGCTGCTCCAATTTCGCTTGGTATTCGGCCGCCAAAGGACTATTTGCCTGTCGTAAATAGTCGACTGGAGAGGTAAAAGGACGAGGATCCTGTGTCTCTAACTTGAGAGGGGCGGAAGAGGACAATGGATCAGGGGGAGGTAATTGTGACGAACCCGGGTGACCAGGAGGCGAGCTCTTTGTGGATGCGGAAGACCCCTGCTTTTCCGGTGCCAAGTTCTTAGTTGTCGGGGAGCTCTTGTTAGGAGTAGCCGAGGGCTGTTGACGTGGAAACGAGACGCCGGTATTAGTGGCAGTAGATACAGACGACAGCGATGTGGTACCATCCTGCTCTGGGACATCCAATTTCCTCTTTTTGGCAGCAGGCATAGACGATACGGAAAGGGGTAATTTCCGTCGTTTGAGCTGTCCAAAATCAGATTTCACACTTGGGGGTCGCAAGGAAAGGAATGGGACAGAAGGAGCAACTGTAGTAGGGGTACTTTGGTGGGAGGACGAGGAATGCCTGGTCTCTCTTGTTTTCGCCCTTTTATTTGGTAGAAAATTCAAAATAAGTGGTAAATATTGGCTGTTTCAAATAATATGGGGAGAATTACCTTGTTTCGCGTCGACTTAGTGACGACTGGACATTCGTCGCAGTGGCCTCATTACCCCGAGTGACAGAGCTAGTTTCTGTCTCCGGAAACTGGGATATATAAGATGACGGAGAGTTACTGCTGTTACAGAGGCTTAGCTGTCGATTAAATACAAAGATAAGTATGAAACCTACACAGAGCGGAAGCCAGCGGAGCCGTCTGGTGTTATGCTTCTAGCAATAAAATTCTGTGTCCTGATAAAACAAAACAAAACAAAATAAAATGCGAGTTAGAGATGATGAATGATAAAATGCGGAAACGTACGACGGTGATCGGAGCCCATTGTTTCCATCCGCAGCGCTTTTCCCATCCACAACACTTCTGGTAGTTGAGCCCGTCCTACTTCGTCCATTTGCGCGCAGGGGAGTCGAATCGGGTGTTATCAGTGACGCATTTGGATTCAGATCTGGTTTTAATTCCCATTTCACATATGGACCAGACACAATTACAAGTCGGTAATCTGGATGAACGGGATGGTCCATCTGAATGTCCGAGCTTGATACTTGTTTGACCCATTGCTTCCCATTAAATACCCAACATGCATGGACAAAACACGCCTTCTTACGAACGCGCGAGGCCCAAATTAACACGTCGCCCGACTTGCTCTGAATCTCTGGCGACTCGAAGTGGATAGATGCAGGGGGTGTCGCATCCGGTAGGATGGGGGTACTGGATGTGTATACGATATTCGTCTCCTCTGAATCTTCAAGATTGATTAGATGGGCCGTGAGTGTCGTGGAGAGTTCTGCTACGGGGAGGGTGCCCAGCTTTTTGAGTCTGGATACGAATGGCATTAAATGTGGTGGAGTGAGTACGTCGAGTTAGTGATCCAATAAAATCTAACCACCAAGTGTTGTGTTTAAGGAGTGGATATCATGAACTGTTGTGGCAGGAAGCAGGGACTAGAGGTTGTGGAAGAATCGAGCAAGGCCCGAATTTGCTTCCGTGATTCAAGTGCCGACCTTGTGGGCACCCAATTGCCGATCCCGCCCCTGAAAGTATCTCTTGTCGGCGGCCGCTACTTCAGATTGGTTATAATCAGTGATGTACTGTGGATAACATTACTGGGTGATGAGAATAAGGATGTGCATGTACAGTACACGACTACTAATGTATAAATGGGTATAGAGCGAAATGGGGATATCCCCGTACAGCCTTAGAATAAGGATCTGTACAGATTCGGAGCGTCTAACTCGAACCTTGCTCTCCCTTTTCCCGTATACTCTCCACCCCGGAAATTGCAATAAAAGCATCGATTAAGCTTGATACAATGAATGGTGACACCAGCTCTCTCCTGACCTTCTTCTCCAAGGCTTCCGCTCGGCGACATTTCTCTGTCGCTGTTTCCAGCAATTTTTGAAGCAAAGAAACTTCTGCCTTTTCAGCATCCAACATGCGACTACTTGAATTGAGCTCCTCTTATTTTATGCCTAGATCAGTCTGCAATGTATTGATCTTTCGTTGCGAGCTCGATTTCAAGTCGCTGAACCGGGTGAACATGATCCTCCGATATGTTGTTTTCCGATTGGGTGGATGGAATGATAGAGTGAGAAAGCAATTCCCTCGAAAGCTTGGCTTTTTAGACGGGGGACTATGCGAGACTGTTTCGTGGGTCTCCGTTGCTGCACGCTTTAGAGAAGCCACAAGGTGGGATGTGTTACTTTGAATTGCCGCGTTTAAAGTATCCTCGGAAGGTTCAATGGGAGTTTGATTGGCCGGGGATAATCCTCTCTGAAGGGAACTAAGGCTCCTGGGGTAGAGATGGATGGTGCGACTGACCGCCTGCCCGAGAGACGCATTCTGGCTGGTAAAGCCGATTGCTGCCGGTATAAGCGTGGATTGTTGCCATTGCTTGTGTCCGGATTCGAGGGGCCAAAAGAAGAGGATGTTCTTGGGTACGGAGGAATGGGGAGTTGATGCTGCTGGGGACCGGATGTTTTGCTCCATGATGCAGGGCTATTAAAGATGGGGTATTTAATATCGGCACCAATACCGTGAAGAGGGGTTAGTCCGAGTTTGTCCTGGTATTCGTTGGAAGACGCAGGGCCAGATTGATAAGAACATGATGCAGTGATAGAAACTGGAACAGCAGAGGATGGGGTCCGACCAAATTTTGGTTGTGAAATTTGGGGAAGATTCGTCGATTGTCGTTCATGTAACGACTTCGCTAGGCGATCTTATTTCGGAAAATCTGCAAAATCTGCAAACTCCACTGGAGAGATAAAAATTCTATCGTATCATCAGACGCGTTGGAGAAAATGAATGAAAATAAATACAATCCAGAGTCTTGCAGTTGCATCAAACTATCACGTAGAGCTTTAGCATCAATCTTCAAAACCAATGTGCACTGAACGTGGGTAATTAAATAGAAGTCCCAACAAATACAGCTAAAGCTCGAGACTTATATGGGGAGTGCATGGCATTTGTTCAAACCATACCTCATTCGCACCGATTCGTCTAATATGTCTCTTAGCGGGCATAGGTAGACCCAGTTGAATCGTTGAGATAATCGATGACATGGCCTGAGTACCTAAGAATCACAGAGGAAATTGTGTTCTTAGGTGGGGGCGGAGGCTTCATCAGAAGCTGGGTGAAATGCAGGCGGGGCTTCGGGGTGGCTACTAGTATGCTGTTGCCTTTGGGCGCCGTCCAGAACTTTGGCTCGCGATATTTACACTTCTTATATCAAGTTTAAGTTTTGACCTTCCGTATCCTCGAATTTGATTAGAGATGAGACACACTGCTCATACAGGTACCCTATATACGCAAAGTGAATAATAGGCTCTTATCTGAATACAGCGAAAACATCCGTGGGTTGGAGATATTTAAAAAAACTCAAAACAGCGTAGACATCCATAATATCATCAACTATCGTACAAGACAGCCGTTAGTATGTCAAGCTGTAGCTGCCACTCCTGGTTCTGGTGCGGTATATTTTCCAGGACCCTTTGAAAGAATATCCTAAGGCGAAAGAAACCCTTGCTCACTGCTATCGAATAATCGAAGGGCTTTTACTCGCATAACTATTCCCTTGCCCACGAGCAGCGATGCCACACGCTTTTCCGTAACGGATAGATAACCATGGTGAGGGCAGAGCCAAATGCCTACACAATGCCGACACTGAATACTGAGTGAAAAATACAATAAGAGTAAGGACGTACATGTATATGACTACTGATGTATAAACAGGTATGGAACGAAATGGGGATATCTCCACAGCATAAAGATCTGTACGGATTGGGCGCGTCTAACTTGAGCCTTGCTTGGCCCCTTCCCGTGTACTTTCCACCCCAGCAAATGCAATGAAAGCATCGAGTAAGCTTGGTACGAGAAAGGGCGATATTATCTCTCCCCTGATTTTCTTCTCCAGAGACTCCGCTCGGCAACGTTTCTCTCCTTCTATCTCCAGAGATTTTCGAAGAGAGAGAACTTTTGCTCTTTCAGAATCCAACATACGTCTACTTGATTTAAGTTCCTCTTCTTTGACTCCTAGGTCGGTCTGTAAAGTATTGATCCTCTGTTGCATTTCCTTGAGCTCGGTTTCAAGTTGCTGGATACTGAGAAAATGATCTTCCAATATCTTGGTATTCGATCGGGTGGATTGAATATCAGGCTCAGAGGGCAATTCCGTAGATTTTTTCAACTTTTTGGACGGAGGACAACGTGCGATCGCTTCGTTAGTTTCCGCTGCTACACGCTTTAGAGAAGGTATGGGGTTGATAGAAGCGATGGCATTTGAAGTATCTTTGGAGGGATTAACGAGTGTTTGATTGGCTTCCTGAGGCTCTTTTTGAAGGGAAGAAGACATCCGAGATAGAGATGAACCTCCTACCCGAGACGGATTAGTTCCAGTGAATGAATAGCGGTTGCTACTTACTATGGATATTTGATGATGGTTTGGGAGAGGGGTTATTCCTTTCTTGGGTGGCATCAATGATACGTGGAAAGATTGGCTGATGGCTGGAGATGTGTGAGATGTTCCTATTTGTGGACGGGTTTGACAAGCTGAAAGCAGAAGGGAAAGAGAATGCGTCCGAAAAGCTTGGACCCGAAGGGAATGTAGGAAATGGTATCGGTAACCCTGGAGGATGGAAAGCCTGGATCGGAGATGGATTGGCGCCAAAGATGGGCCTTATAATATCAGCACCAATGCCATGAAGAGGTGGTGGCCCGGGTTTGACGCGGTGCTCGCCGAACGATGCTAGGCCATTTATGGGAGGGAATAGAATAGGAAAATGAAAAGGCACGGCAGAGGATGACCCTTGAGAATTTGATTGCGATTTTTTCAAGCGTTTCTTAAGCAGCAAGCTCGCTTGTAGATCGCATTTAGGAAAATCGACAGGTTCCACAGAGGAGATGGAGCATCTAAAGTAGCATGTCAGATGGGCTGGATAACATGAGTGAAATTTAATACAATCCAGTCTTCTGCATTTGGCTCAAACTCTCATGTGAAGCTTCAAGAACCTTCTTCAAAGCCAGTACACCCTGAGATGGAGGGTTGTATGGAGAGCCTAATAAATTTAGGATTAAATCTCAAGACGTACAGTCGGGGTACATGACATTTTTTCCACCCATATGTCGTTCGCACCTATTCGCTTAACGTGCCTCTTGGCAATCCCAGTTGACCTACCGTTTTTGCAATGTGCTTGTAAAGGAGAATATCATTAAGACTTTCAATGACCCGTCCAGAATACCTAAGAATTACAGAGAATATCTCATTCTTTGCAGGCGGAGGCGGAGACTTCATCTGAAGGTGGATGTCAAGGGTGCGGGCAGTGCGTGTGCATGGAGGCAATTGGACGCCGGTCCAGAACTTTGGCTCGAGCGTGTGCTTGAGTTCTTAGTATAACCATAGACCTATATAGGTCCACAGTTCCGTGAAGTGAATAAAAGATTCGAATTTTACAAAGTAAACACATCCATTTATGTGGAAATGTGTTGGAGATATTGAAAAAAAACCAAAGTAATGGATCATTCATCACGTCATCAATCATCGTACAAAATAGGTGCTAATATGTCAAGCTTTAGCTTCCTCTCCTGGTTCTGGTACGGTATATTTTCCAGAACCCTTTGCGAAAATATCCTAAGACGAGAAAATAAAGGCTTGGCTATTCCTATCGAAAGGTTTCCACTCACCTTAACTATTCCCTTGCCGACAAGCAGCAATGCGACACGGCTCTCCCACAGCGGATAGATAACCACAGTGAAGGCGGACCCAAATGCCCACGCGATACCGATACTAACCCACGCAGTCAACCCCTTTGTACCATAAATAGTTTGAGCAAAGAATAACGGCAAAGGAATAATGATGATGAAAATGAGGAGCTTTTCGAAAGTAAGATTTATTGAGGCTGAATCCAAAAGAGAAGGGAGCGTACCAAAATAAGCGATGACCATGCAGCAAATTTCCATGCTTTGTGGAGAGCAACTGGGTCGAGGTCGTCTTTTCCAGTAACACCGAGAGGAATGACGTGATGCTCTGCCTTTTCAGATATAGATTCCGCATCATCCTTCTTATCTTCATAGCGCTCTTCTTCCGATTTATGGATTTTGGAGGGTTTCAAATCGTCAGGAGAGTTGATGGCACGTGTGATGTCGAAATCGAAATCTTCTGGCCACTAGAATATTGATAACTCAGTTCCAATCCCAAATATTCACTAAACAAACTCACAATGTATGATGTAGTAACGGCAATTATACCACTGACGCAGATGGAGACAATATTGCCGGATAACATCTCAAAATCACCTGCAAAATATTAGCGGGAGTGAGGCAGGCCGAAGAATGAGTGACTTACTGCCAGTGGTCTGCGATCAGATGATCAGTATTATGTAAAACATGGTAAGAACAAAATGGAGACGTACTGTAACGTTGATTTGACCGTCATTTAGAGTTGCCGTCGTAACGAGCCATGTCATAATGGCGAGGAAAAGGCCAGCAATGGCACCACCCATGCATCCCCATTTATTAGCCTTCTTCCATGTAATGCATAGAGCAATAGGAACGACAGCAGAGCCAAGGATTACTCCCATCTGTAAAAGCGTGAGAAAAGAGACATAAGTAAATCCCACAGAACTTACGAATGTCTGGGAGGAAGTAGTAAGCGAAAGTCATCATAACGCGAATACGGGCACGTACGTATAGCCATCCCATTGAAATACCAATATAGAAGAAGATCATTCCTGCGAGACCCATAACGAGGGCAAATAGAGCAACCTGGTGGCAGAGTTTCAGTCACTATCAGAATGCTGGCCTTCGTTGAATTTACCATCCAGTGGGAGACCTTCATGATTTGTTGTTCAGTTGCATTAGGGTTGATATATTTCTAAAGGATTATCATAAATAAAACCCCAAGAAAAGAGGCATAGAAGGATGCACTGACTTTGTAGACATCATAAGTCAAAACCGCACTGACCGCAATCAGCTCGGCAGCAGTCGCACTGGTGACGGCCAAGAACAATACAATGAGCAATGCTGCAGCTCCAGACTTCCCTAACAGCGCCGTGGCAGCGGATGGAGCAGGTAATCCCGCAGAGACATCGGCAGGACTTAGAATAGCCATATCAGGATCTCCACGGAGCGCAACTGCAGAAAGACCGAGTGTGGTCGAGAAAACCTAAGAGTCCTGGCGAGTCAGAGGAAGTAATATTTACCACGGGAGGGTGGAGTACGTACGAAGGGGATCGCAAACCACGCAAGGCCACCATAGAGATACGCTTTGACACAAGTAGCTGGCTTACTCGCAATGGCACGTTGCTATAAAACGGCCTATTAGTTTATACAATGCAATATGCCAAGGGAAATGATTTCGGTACCCAGTACGCTTGGTCGTTGAACTAAGAATACGAGAATCTCAGGGATATCGTCACAAGATATAAGAAAGTGATACTTGCCACAGTAGCTGTCAAATAAAAAGAGGTGTGAGCAGTAAGATATGAACATTTTCCAAAGCTAGGTACCAAAATTTCCGATAATCTAAAGACCAATAAGAAGACTTCGTAGGACGGAATAGAAGATACGTACGTTAATCACACCAAATATCAAGCCGTTCTTTGATCTCATCGTGATATAGCTTCCTCCAGCATTACCAGGGACGGGGGAAAGTTCTGCGGCCTAGGAGGGTAATAATTGTCAAGTGAGAGAGGAAGGGAGGAAATCAGGCCTATGAACCTTGCTAAGTAATTCATGCATCTTTGCTGGACTTCCGATTTTGGGACTGGTTCCGTATACTGTAAACACAAACTAGCTTCCATTTAGAATCAGAGGAATAAATCTGCCTAAAGGAGAGCCGTACCACAAAGATAATTGCAAACAACACGGTGGTATGAGTACTTGAATATTCGATTAGGAAAGTGAAATAATTAGGTATAATTCGAACTTACTAATCGCAAAGCAACGTGGCACGCATCCCACCAGCCACGACATAAATAGCAACACCGATGGGAATGAGGAAACAAGCCTGATAAAAAGTATGAAATAATAAGAATTTAATTTACATTTTAAATTGAGCACTACATACCGCGATAGTATTCATGCCAGTCAAGTCCGTAACAGTTGCTGAACCACCCAACACTAGCATTGAGCTGACAATAATATTGGTAGCGAGACCAAAGAATAAGAATAATCCATGTGCAGCTAATCCCCAGCGAGCTCCAATAATTTCGAGGAAGGTGTGTGCATTAGGTGAATTGAGTTTCAGTTTAGCAGCTAGTTGTGCAAAGAGAAGGACTTGAATAGTAGCACCTACAGTATTTCACGGGTGTGACGATGCGTTTATTGCACAATGGGATTGACTCACCACCAGCATACCACCATGGACCAGAAATGCCGTATTTGTAGGCAACAGCACTAGATTGCAACTGGAGATGAAAATATTAGATGCGAAGTGGGTCGCTTGGTGAAATACAAACCAGAGTCGCAGCCCATGTCCATGCCGAAACGATGCCAGATGCAATAAGACCAGGCTTCACATTACGAGAGGCGCTAGTGAATTCTTCTGAGTTAGAGGGTGACCATGGTGTATATCGAGCTTGAAGCCACGTAAGCCCAAGCATAAACACGCTGAAGAATAAACCAATTCCTAAATCGATGTCAGTTAGTATCAGAGATTTATGTTGATTATGTCTGTGCTATTTACCAACAACTTGAAGAAACGGTCGGTAAATTAATTAACGATGAACCTGGGTCTCAACTTACCAACACCATAGCCTGCACCTTGAGGCAACACTGGGGAAGCAGCGTCACTGGACATGAAGGAGGGGGTGAGAACCACGGACAGCGAAGTGCAGAAGCATACCAGGTCTTTTAAATGTACAGGTTTATCTAATTCTGCAATAGAAGCTGGAGAACGCCCCAGAAATTCCAAAGCCAGTTACATCAGTCAAAAATAAGCCCTTATCTCCAATGGCAATCATACGTCCAGTCTACAAGCACAGTCACTTTCCTATAGAAGAAATTTTAGGTTCACCTGGATGACAGATATGCTGATTTTCGGAATCGGGATCGTCGATGAACGCAAACTACTGAGATTTCCAGAAGCTTTCTATTGAAAGGAGGAAAATCACCCGAACGTTCCGTAACTGATAGGGGAGAAAGTGCCAGAGCCAAGCGAGGTCGACTTGGTCCACGTTTAGAACCATCGGACTGTTCGTGTTCAGAAGTCCTTTACCGGTTGCTTTCGTGATCCTGGATGGACAGAAGTTGGAGAGAAGAGGCTCGCGCGACGTAAGTGACCGTGACATTTATTTTCCTAAGTTCCTACTCATTGAGGAGAACTTTGTTGCTGGTCATTTCGGCGAAATAGATAGAAGAATAAAATCTACTGAAGGTAGTATGTCGAACAGCACAGAAAAACGACGCAAACTAAAGATCGGCCGCTCCGTTCCGAGATCGCCAGAGATAAACGGCTATGGCTGGAGATAAGCACCGCATAGCACGTTGATCCCTCTTGTTAGCTGCTTCTTTCTCAGTTCTAAAGGAGAAGGGCGTGCTCCGTTTCTCTCAGGTTTGCAACGGGTCAAGAATTTAATAGGCGTCGGGGAATTCAAAGGGAGCAACTGCAACAATGAACAATGTAGTGTTTTTGTAAGCATTTTGCAAAGCATAATAACCACATCTTGAGGACTTAAAATGCCCATGATGTAGGATCACCTATTATCATCGTCTTAGATTCTTGAACATTAACCGGTCCTTCTCGCGATCAGACTCGGAAGAGCTTGTAGCTAATTCATATCATCGATAACGCAACAATTCTCTGAGTCGATCGGGGTTCTTTCGGATGATATTTCTCTCATGATTTACGGCACTTTTATCCCACCCAGCATAAGCCACAAATAGAGGAAGGGCAGTAGGTGGTGTGACTTTGAGAGTCTGAAGAATCGCAAAGGGCCTTAGGGCCTGAGTAAAGATCTGGTCGACTAGGTATTGAAAGTTTACATTTCTCTCACTTGCTTCTTCTTTGCTTCGCCGAAAGAGAATGGCTCTTTTTCTGTGGTGGAGTGAATAAAATAATGGAGGGTAGGTGGTACCCAAAGTATTTTTTCCTCTAGAGTCTACCATAAATGTTAAGAAGATCGAGCATACCTCGGAACTCCGACTCTGCGATTCTTCTATTCGCCAAGTAATCCGTAGAATTTGTTTGTCGGAATTACCAGCGGCCCATCTGTTGACATTCCGTCATTGCATCACTTATTTTCTCATCTGATGGCCCAACTAGTGAACAGCGGGATGGACTGCAATTTGTTACTCACTTCGATAGATTTAGTAGGGTTATAGAGTAATATTCAGGGGAAGAAGGTTGCACAATAAAAAGTTCTTCAAGCTACGATTTTGGGCAAAATTCTCAGGTTCATTAAAAATTTCGCTTTCCAGGACGTTCTGAACCTCTTCTGTTGGCTTTTCTTGTCAGACCATATTGAAGCACCCTCCGAACTACCTATGCCAGAAGGTCATAATTCAATATCAACTCCGATGGTGGCGAAGGGTTCAAATGTAGCCAGCATGTCACCACTCTCCTCATCGAAAAATGGACAAAATATTGTCGTATCTAGGAATTCGACCTTTCTCCCCACTACCGACGGATCCCACTTCAATCAGGGGAACTCTATCCGGCCAGTTGAAGTTTCAGAGTCGGTTCAACAAAGCTGGCGGTCAAGAGAGATTTCGAACAGTTCTCGAGACCATTCCCCTAACGTTTCAAGCCTGTTTCCATACCCAGTAGACTCCCCGAAACAAATTGACGTTGAGAGAAATATTGAGAACTTGGAGACACAGACAGTGGCTACGGGTGCCAGCAGTGAAGTTACGTAGGTGCGTCGAATCGCGTTTTAACCTTTGGGTCGGTTTGCTCATGCATAATTGGTGGGATTTCACACAGAGCTCACTGCAACTGGAAATACAAAAATTTCGTCGTGAAAAAGAGATCATAATGGATACCTGTCGGGATCAGATCAATGTGCTCACCAAACAGAATATGGACGCAAACATCCGGGAAGCAACACTTCGGGACGATAAAGAGAAGGCGCGACATGAAATTGAGGCTTTGAAGGGGGCACTTTCTGCCAAAGAACAAGAGTGCCAGAGTTTAGAAAAGGACTGTGAAAGGATATCGGTTGCTTGGGTGTCTCAGGAAAAATATTTGCAACAGTACCGCGTCGAAGCAATGACACTGAAGGATATATTGGCAAAGATGACTGAAGAACTCGAGTCTATCCAATCAGACATTATGCCGAGACCACCACATTTGGCAAAGAAGCTGGAAAAAGAGATACAGGAATTGGAGGGTGAAAACGGGCTTTTGAAAGCGAGTCTCAAAGAATTGGAACAAAGGTGCAAGAACACACACGAGCAGAATGCAACCTTGAAATCCGAATGCTCGAGACTCAGGGAAATTACTCGAGCTCCACCTGGGGATACTGACAGACAACGCAACGAATTTCAAGGCACAGGACCCAGGCTAGGAGTTAATAGCCAACAGCAGATGTGGGTTGAAGGACATAGGCTGGACGCTCTTCAGAACCACAATAATCAGTTGATCGAACGGCTCCACCATGCAGAGGGATACTACCATTACCACCTTTCCAATTTGCAACTAGAGCTAAAGAACCTCCGACTGGAATGTCAACAGACACGCGACAACCTTCAAACCGCTTCTAAGGAACGCGTGGATCTTCAGTGGCGGCTTAGTTCCGAAAAATACCGCCAGGCCAATCGTGTACTAGCGTTGGAAAGAGAGGTGTCGCAGCTGTAGCAACAGTTGGGACTACGAAGAGTGATATGAGGGATATTGCCATTCTTCAAAACCAGAGACAAGTAAGATTAATGCGAAGAACCAAAGGGTGTGCCATAGAGGGAAAGAGAGGAGGAGTCAGAATGAGCTTAGAGGTTAGGCTCCTGAATGGCTGGTTGAAGAAGTGGTTGGGTCTGTCGCAAAAATCCATTTTACCTGACCGGCTGAAGGTCCTGATTTGGCCTGATTTGGCCCAGATAGAACTTTCCCTCCTCCGTCAGAATTTGTTTACAGCATTTTTAGCATAATCTAAAC
>Ga0157379_10000725_pt1 | contig 26722 bp, 18 predicted proteins | sample S25metaG_FD_121802 | JGI IMG/M metagenome (GOLD analysis project Ga0157379, IMG submission 121802) | Switchgrass rhizosphere microbial communities from Kellogg Biological Station, Michigan, USA - S2-5 metaG | ecosystem: Host-associated > Plants > Roots > Rhizosphere > Soil | place: USA... | reverse complement strand
TCTTCGTCGCCCTGACGGCTGTCGCCTTCACGACCAGGGCCCGCGCCCAAGGCGCGCCGCGCTTCGGGGACAGCGCCTGGGTCGCGCCGTCCTACTGCGTCGAGCCCTTGCGCGACGACGCGCGCGTCGCCGCCCCCGATCACGAGCGCACCGCGGAGACCGTCCTGCGCACGCCGTTCCGCGTCCTCTTCTTCCCGGCGCGTCTCCTGGCGCGCGGGACCGAGGAAGCGGTGGGGTTCGCGAGCGATTACGTCGTCAAGCCGCCCCAGCGATTGGAGTGGCTTGGCGTGCGCGTTGGGCCTGCGTTCGGCGTCTCGGGGACGTCCGGTCCCGCCGCCGGCGTGAGCATCCAGGGACACGGTGGGCTGGGTTCGCGCTCGAACCTGGTCGCGACCTGGTCCACGAAGGACACGCGCAAGATCCGCTTCCACGCCGGCGTGACCGATCGGCGCATGCCGCTCGGGGTCGACGTGAACGCGAGCTATGACTATCTCCCCAACCGCCGCTTCTATGGCATGGGGAACGACGCGCCCTACACCAAGACGATCTTCCTCCGGCGCGAGAACGCGGGCGGCATCGGCGTCCATTTCGGAGCTGACCCGTACCGTCGCGTGTACGGCGTCGCGGGCATTTCGGACGTGAACGTGGGGCCCGGTTACAGCGGTGTGCCTCGCGCCCAGGACGTCTTCACGCCTGACGAAGTTCCCGGTCTCGAGTCGGACACGAAAGTGATCGCTTACGGACTGGGCGCAGACTTCGCGTCGACCGACTCCCGATTCGACCCCACCTTCGGCTTCCATCTGAGAGGACGCGTGCTTCGCAATCAGAGCATCGACACGCACGACCTCGATTACTACGACTGGAGCGGCGAAGCTCGGGCCTACGTGCCGGTGCTCTCGAGGCGGCGCGTGATCGCGGTTCGGTACGTCTACAAGGGCGTCGGCCCCATCGGAGACTCAGAGACGATCCCGTTCTATCGCATGCCGACGTCCGCCAATGAAGTGCGTTTCGCGGGATTCAAGGGGAACCGCTTCGTGGATCGAGAGCTCATGCTGGCGCATGCGGAGTATCGGTGGATCGCCTGGCGCCGTCTGTGGGCGGATGTCTTCCTTCAGTACGGAGAGGTGGCCCCGGATATCGAGTCGTTCAAGGCGACCGAGGCCCACCGCTCCATCGGTGGCGGCTTTCGCATGCGCATGAGCCCATCCACCTCGGCGCGCCTCGAGATGGGCCACGGCGACGAGGGCAATGTCGTGTACCTCGACCTGAAGGGGGATTTCTGATGGCGCGCCCGCCGATCGTCCGACGAGGCGCGTTCGTGCTCCTCGTGGGTCTCGGACTCGCGCTCGCCGCCGAGGCGACGGCCACGCCCCTGCGCGGGACGGGCGCACCGATCGATTCTTCGGTCTGTATCGATGGCGACACCCGCCCCATCCCGATGCCCAAAGTGCGCGACCCCAATCTCGCGGAGAATCTCTACCGCGAGGGGCTCATGGACCAGCTGAGCACCGCGCTCGACATCCCCGACCGGATCCTCTGGGCGCTCCAGCCTTTCGGCGTCACGGAAAATCAGCGTGCGGCCAACATCAACAAGTACGACGAGGTGCCGGCCTCGAGCTGGTTCACGCCGCGCAACCACGTGCACGCGCTCCGACCGGATCAGATCCGGAATGGTCCCGACGGGCCCATCCATCCGCAGCCGCCCTACACGATCACCAGCGCGAAAAGGGGAGGCGTGACGGTGGGGTGGCAGATGAAGGACGCCGCGGACCATCGGTGGATCGTGAAGCTCGACCCGAAGGGGTATCCGCAGCTCGGATCGGGCGCCGCGGTCGTGTCGGGGCGCCTCATCTGGGCCGCCGGGTACAACTTCTCCCAGGACGAGGCGTTCTCGTTCACGCGGGACGAGCTCAAGATCGACGACGAGCTCCTCAAGGGCAAGGACGGCGACAAACCGTTCACGGAAGAGCTCCTGGACGCGCTGCTGCGCGAGGGGGCGACCGCGAACGGCCGCTACTACGCCGCGGCGAGCCTCTATCTCAAGGGAAAGCCCGCGGGGCCGCTGAGCTTCGCCAACCGGAGAGACGACGACCCGAACGACTGGTACCATCACAAGAACCGGCGCGAGCTGCGCGGGCTCTACGTGGTCTACTCCTGGGTCAACAACTGGGACGTGAAGGACCAGCAGTCCCTCGACATGTTCCATGAGGACGAGGGATCGAAGGAGGGGCACCTCGTGCACAACCTGCTCGACGCGAGCGGGTCGCTCGGCGCGGCCGGGCAGGGACCCAAGCAGCTCCCGACCGGCTACGAGGAGCGGATCGACTTCGGCTGGACCATGAAGCGGATCCTCACCCTCGGCTTCGTTGTCGAGCCCTGGAGGAAGGTCAAGCAGGAGAGCGGCATTCCGTCCGTCGGAAACTTCGAGGCGGAGGGTTTCAAGCCGAAGGGTTGGAAGGCGTACCAGACGATTCCCCCCTGGCGCGAGATGACGCGCGCCGACGCCTACTGGGGGGCGAAGCTGGTGGCGTCCTTCACGGACGCCCAGATCATGGCGGCGATCGACGCCGCGGGCTACGAAGACCCGACCGCGCGCGATTATCTGTTCCGCGTTCTCGTCGAGCGGCGCAACCGGATCGCACGGACCTGGTTCAAGGAAGTGACCCCGCTCGACTTCTTCATCGTCCAGGGAAACGCCCTTCGGTTCCGCGATCTGGCGGTTGACGTCGGCGCGGCGAAGCCGCGCGAATACGAGGTGGTCACGGGGAAGGACAAGGACGGAATCGCTCACACGGTCCATCTGACGACTCCCGAGCTTCCGCTCGACGAGGGACCGCTCGCACGCGTCCACAACCCACTCACTCTCGAGATACGAGCCCAGGGCCTGGATGCGAAGCCGGTCCGGGTCACGCTCGCGCACCGCGGCCCGGACTGGGCAGTCATGGAGGTTCGGCACGAATGATCCCGGCGGACGGTGTGTCGCCGGGAGGCGTGGATCCCGTCCGCGCCGGCTTCCGCTTGCCCGCCGTCCTCCTGATCCTCTTTGTTCTCCTACCCGCGGGGTGCGCGAAGACGGGGCGCCTCCAGTACGTGGAGCAGCCCACCGCGCGGGTCCCATCCGGTCCGGGCGCCCCGGTGCCGCAGCCGCCCATGCGCGCGCTCTTCGGCAGCGACAGCACGATCGGCTTCACGCCCCAGACGGGAGATTCGACCCGGCGCTACCTGGGCCGGCTGAATCGCGGATTCACGGCCGACACGCTCAACATCATCCTCTGCGGCGACAACCGTCCCGCGTATCGCACGACGCGGCTGCGTCCCGAGTACCACCACCTCAAGAACATGGTGTCGCTCAATCCGCTCAAGATCGCGAGGGGCCTCGTCGCGATCCCGATCATCCTCGTGAAGGGCATGATCCCGGACGCCGGTCTCGTGCGCGACCTGGTGCCGGCGATCCGCCACATGCCGACCTACGGCGGGGAGAAGGACGTCAACAAGGCCATGATCGCGAAGGTGGACAGCCTGGAGCGCGGCGGGGAAGCCGTCACGGCGGTGATCAACACGGGGGACCTCGTCAAGGATGGACGGCGCCCAGCTCACTGGGAGCGGTTTCTTGGGCTCATCCGGCCGCTGTCGAGCCGTGCGCCCTATCTCGCGGTCGCCGGAAATCACGAGCGTACGGACACCGAAGACGGACTCGCCAATTGGTGGGCGGGCACCGGCCTTCCGATCAGCGGCGACCGGCTCTACTACTGCTTCGACTCGGCGGACGGTTGGGTCCGGTTCATCGCGCTCGATTCGAATCCGATGACCGATCCCGGGAACTTCTATTCGCGGGAGGTCGAGGTGAAGTACTCCGACGAGCAGATCGACTGGATGGTGGCGCGACTCAAGGAGCATCAGGGTCCGGCCTTCGTGTTCCTGCACAACCCGCCGTTCTCCGCGGGATACCATCGCACCGAGTGGCAGAACGACGCCGTGCTGAGGGAGCGACGGGAACGCATGGTGCGCGCGCTCTACGAGGCCAAGATCGGGATCATCGCGAGCGGACACGAGCACGCCTACCAGCGCGCGATCTTCACGTGGCCGGACGCTGTCCTCATCAATCTCGTCACGGGAGGGGGAGGCTCGCCGCTCCACGACATTCCCGGGCCGGCGCAGAGCGCCGCCCTGTACTCCGAGTACCATGTGGCCGGATCGGTCGTGAAGCCGGAAAACGTCTACACGGGTCGCTTCTACCATTTCATCCACATGCGCCTCTGGTTCGGGGGAGGAGAGTTCTACACGTACGCGGTCGAGAAGGGGGGCAAGGTGCGCCTGGCCGATCGCGTGACCATCGACCTCGAGCGCTTTGGCGTGCCGGAGGTCGACCAGCAGAAGATGGTGGTGCCCCAGGGGAAGTCCGGGCCGCAGTCCGAGGATCTGAAGAAGTCCAAGGCCGCATCCAACGACTCGACCTCCGCCGCCAGCAAGCGGATCGAGTCGAGTCCGCCGCCCGCGACGAAGTGACGCGGGCCGGCCGCTTTCGAGGGGGGATGTCATGAGCACTCGAGCCGATGCTGTTTCCAACGCCCGCCAGGGCGAGCCGCCTCGCGGCGTGCTCGACCGCGCGCTGAGCCTCTTCGCCGACGTGCGCGGGGGGGAGGGAGTCACCGCCGTCCTCCTCATGCTGAACATCTTCCTCCTGCTCGCCGCGTACTACCTGCTGAAGACGATCCGGGAGCCGCTCATCCTCACGGTGCAGGGCGGAGCCGAGGTCAAGAGCTACTCCGCCGCCGCCATCGCGGGACTCCTGATGATCCTCGTGCCGGTCTACAGCGCGCTCGCGTCGCGCGTGTCGCGCGTGCCGCTCATCAACGGGGTCACCGCGTTCTTCATCCTGTGTCTCGTCGCGTTCTTCTTCCTGAACCAAGCCGGCGTGGCGATCGGGATCCCGTTCTTCATCTGGGTGGGCATCTTCAACCTGATGGTGATCGCGCAGCTCTGGGCCTTCGCGAACGACGTCTACACGGTGGACCAGGGCAAGCGCCTGTTCGCGATCGTTGGATTTGGAGCGTCGCTCGGCGCGATCGCGGGCTCCTTCTTCACGGGGAAGCTCGTGTCGCAGTACGGTCCCTACCCCTTCCTCATCGCGGCCGCCGTGCTCCTCGGTCTCTGCATGCTCCTCACGAACCTCGTGAACGCCCGCGAGAAGGCGGCGAAGCACGAAGAGAGCGAGGGGGAGACGGAAGGAGATCGGGCGGAGCGATCTGGAGACTCCAGCGTGAAGGGTCGCTCCGGCTTCGCGCTGGTCTTCGCCGACCGCTATCTGCTTCTCATCGCGGTCCTCATGCTCCTGAGCAATCTCGTGAACACGACCGGGGAGTACATCCTCGGGAAGACCGTCGTTGCGAATTACATGGCGCACGCCGGAGCCGCGGCGGGCGGGTTGGACGAGAAGAAGATCATCGGGGAGTTCTACGGCAACTATTTCACGTGGGTGAACGTCATATCCGCGATCCTCCAGGCGTTCGTCGTGTCACGCATCCTCAAGTACCTGGGCGTGCGGACGGCTCTTCTGGTGCTCCCGTTCGTGGCATTGTTCGGTTATCTCTCGATGGCCTTCATCCCGCTGGTCGCTTTCATCCGGGGCGCGAAGATCGCCGAGAACTCGCTCGACTACTCGGTCCAGAACACCACCCGGAACGCGCTCTACCTGCCGACCAGCCGCGAGGCCAAGTACAAGGCCAAGCAGGCGAACGACACCTTCTTCGTGCGGCTGGGAGATCTCGCGTCGGCGGGGCTCGTCTTCGCGGGCACGACGTGGCTCGCGTTCGGACCGCGACAGTTCGCGCTCACCGCGGTCGGGCTGGTCGCGGTCTGGCTGGTCGTCGCGTTCGTGCTGGGGAAGCGCTTCCAGTCGCTCGCACACACCAACTAGGCGGCCGCAGGGACGGGATCAGGGCAGCGTCTTCTCCTCGGCCGGTGGCACGATGGGCTTGGAGATCGGTACGCCTCCCGGCCCGACGGAGGGATCGGGCGCGACCGGGGCGGCTTCAGGCTCGGCCGGGGTCGGCATCGGTTTGCCAAGCGCCGCCGCGGCCAGCGCCGATCCGGCGGTGGGAGGCACGGCTTCGGGAGTCTGCGCGGCCTCGTCCTCCTGGACGAGTGCCTCGGGCTTCTCGATCCCTTCTCCTTCGACGCGCTGCTCTTCCTGCGGACGCTCGGCTGTGAGGGCGCGAAGTCGCTTCGCGAGAACCCGGACGAGCTCGGTCAAGAGGGTCAGATCCGCGGCCGCAAGGTCGTAGAAGTCGTCCCGGTTGAGCGCCAGCACGCGCCCCGGCTCGGCGCACATCGCCTGATGCCCCCGCGCCGATTCATCCACCAGGGACCAGGTCCCGAACGCTTCCCCCGGCCCGACTTCCGACATGGTCCGGCCGTCCGTCGATAGGCGCACACGCCCCTCGACGACGATGTAGAGCGCGTCGGCCGCGTCCTTTTCCTCGTAGATCGCGTCACCGTCGAAGATCTCCACCTCCCGCGCGACGTTCGCGAGGCCGAGGAGATGACGGGGCCCCACGTCCTTGAGGAGATCCACTCCCTTTAGGATCAGAACGCGCTCGACCGGTGTCAGCATGTCGTCCTTTCCTAGGGGGAGAGGGGCCGCGGCGTCAGGATCCACGACGGCGCCTCCTCCGATTGGGAACGAACCGCCTTCAGCTCCGCCCGCACGATGGAGCTCGAATCGGGTTCCGGCGTGTCGAACAGGCCGGGCTCGAGATCGATGGCCCAGCGGGACGCGCGCACCGCGCACGCGCGGAGCCAGGCGTCGCCCGACCCCCACGCGCTCGCGACCCATCCGGCGAGCCCTCGATCCACGTCGGCCGCGTGGTCCTCGGAGGGAGCGGTCAGGGTCTCGAACTGCGTCTCCAGGTGGCGGAAGATGGACCGGGGCAGGACGTGGCTCAAGTACTCGAGCGCCGGCGCGTCGTCCACGGTCTCGCGCGTCTTAAGCCGCTCGAACGCTCCGGAAAGGGGCTTCGGATCGTACCAGCACGAGAGCGCGCGGAATCCCCGCTCGAGGGCCATGTCCGCGTACTCGCGGAAGCTCTCCCCCAAGAGCCGCACCTCCGGTGCGTTGTGCTGGGCCATCGAGTGGGAGGGCACGATCCACTGGCGGTACTCGCGGAGCTCCCGGAGGAACAACTTGTGGACGCGCGAGCGGGACATCACCGGACGTCCGACCGTGACGCGGATGCGGCTCGCGCTCTCGAGCCCGAGCTGGCGGTGCGCTCGGTCGCTGCTCCGCACGAGGCTGAGGAGGGCGCGGAGCGCGGCGGGCGTGGCGATCTGGGCTAGAGTGCGCGCCGCCCGGGCCTGCGGACGGATCCCGCGCACGCCGGAGAGATAGGGCTGGAGTGCGGGTATCGCCGCGTTCCGAAGCGCCGCGACCGCGAGCAGGGCGTCGTAGCTCAGATCCGCATCCATGAGGATCGGCACGAGCGTGTCCAGGAGCTGTGGGCTCGGCCGTCGCGTGGCCGATTGGAGCGCGGCACGGCGGATCTCGACCGAAGGCTGCTTCAGGAGCTCGAGGAGCCGAGGCACGCGCGCGGAGGACGTGAAGGTTCCGAGGGCGCGGGCCGCGAGCACGCGATCGTCGGCATTCTCGGACTTGATGAGCCGGTCGACCCACGCCGTGGTGACGGCGCCGGGGGCCTCGCTCGGGCGGTCGAGCAGGGCGTCGAGCATGAAGACTCGCAGCCGAGGGTCGGTCCCCTCGAGCAGCGAGCGGGCGTACTCGACCTGGCGGGTGCTCATCGCCAGCTCGTAGCTGACCGCGGCCCGGCTCACCCGGTCGTCCGTATCGGCGAGCATCTCTTGCACACGATGGCGGTCGTCCCGCAGGCGCAGGGACTCCATCGCGCGGATCGTCGAGGCGCGCACGGCGGGGGATGGACGGTCCAGATTGTCGAGGACCGCCTTCGCGATCCTGGGATGGTGGATGTAGCGCGCGAGATCGAGCGCGAGGAGCGCGCGCGGCTCGTCGGGCGAGCGGAGCGCCGCCTCGAGCGCACGGCGCGCCCCGGGGACCCGCATCGACTCCGCGGCTCCCTCCGCGTCGAGCCAGCGGCTGCTCAGTGCCTGCTCGAACGCGCGTGCGTACTGGCGGTTGAGGCGGTAGATGACGAAGAGCCATCCCGCGGCGATCACGATCGTGGCGACCGCGATCGCGGTCAAGGCGGCTCCGGCCACGCGCATGACAATGATCAGGAATACCCCGACGGCCGCGTCCGACCATCGCTCGACCAGCGTGTCGATCGCCGGCTTGATCCGGCGCCGCTCGGGCGGGCGGACGGCCATGTAGTAGATCTCCGCCGAGGATTTCCCGATTCCTTGAAGCACGACCCCCTGGACCCACCGCAAGGCGACGACAGCCCACCACCCCGTGCTCAGGGCCACCCACCACGAGAAGATCATCACGAGCGCCGGCTGGAGTCCCGTGGAGGCGACGAGCCCGATGCGCGTGAGGAGCCAACCCACGGCGCCGAACTGGAAGACGAGTGCGAGCAGATTGAGGACGAGATAGAACCGGCCGAGGAAGCGCGCCAGCGTCTCGGTGTCCGGGTAGATGTCCTGGATGAAGAACTTGAACTGGAAATCGACCAGGGTCGACACGATCACGGAGAGCGCGAGCGCCGCCGCGAGGTACTGGAGGTAGTTGGAGCGCCGGATGATCTTCCAGCGAGAGCCCGCCATCGTGGCTGCGGGTGCGCTCGTGGCCCGATCCTCGCGGTAACGCTCCACGACCCGCGTGAGCAGGAAGGACACGACGAGGAGGAGGGCAAGCGCCCATTCGAGCGCGGCGCGTCCCAGGATCGGCGCCACCCAGCCCGCGAAGGCGCCGCCCACGAGGCCTCCGACCAGGCCGAATCCGCTCAGGAGCGGGAAGACCCGGCGCGCGCGCCGTGAATCCCACACGTCCAGCGCGAGGACCCAGAAGTGAGGCAGGAGCATCATGGCCTGACTTCCGGTCCACACGTAGAACGCGGCGGCGGTCCAATGCGGCGAGGCCGCGAACGCGGGGATGGCAAGCAAGCTCATGGCGATCGCCGAATACTGGTTGACCCGGTTCGCGGCGAACCGGGAGAACCGATTCGCGAACAAGCCTTCGATCCAGACGAACGCGGCCGAAGCGATCGCGACCGCCACATAGGCGATCGGGAGTGCGCCCGCGCCGAACTCCGCGATGAAGGTCGCGTCTCTCTGGACCTTCGCGATCGTGTACGCGGTGAGCAGTGTGGTGATGAGCGCGCACATCAGGAGGAGAAGTCCCCGCTCCTGGGGCTCCAGCCCAAGCCGCCGGGTCAGTGCGTCGAGGTTGCGAACTCGAATGGCGAGCTCCTGCGTCGGCTCCGCGGAAAGCGGGCGACCCTTGGTGGTGGGAGTGCCGGGACATCCCTGCCGTGGGGCTCTATAGCCAGATCGGTGCCATGGGACCGTGGCGCAGGAGGAGGGCGCCCTGGGCGATTGGGCCCGAATGATTTACGAGACGGCCTCCCATGGGTGGTGGGGAGGCCCATCGCGTCACCTGGAAGATTCTACAAAACCACCCCTCTGTTCGAGGGCTGCCCGTCCAGCAGGCACGACCACGACGCCGCAAGGGACGCTCCCGAAAGGGATGGGTGGGTTGTCACTGTTCTTGCAGTAGGCCCAGAACATGGGACGAAAACGTAGCGCAAGCGGCTTCAACCGGTTCGCCGAGCGTCTCTCGGGCGCCGTGACCGAGTGGGCGGGGGGCACCATGGCGTTCTCGATGGCGCTCCTCCTCATCGTGGGGTGGGTGGTCCTCGGGCCGGTCTTCCACTTCTCCGACACCTGGCAGCTCGTCATCAACACGACCACGACGATCGTGACGTTTCTCATGGTCTTCCTCATCCAGCGCGCCCAGAACAAGGACGCGAGGGCCACGTCCCTCAAGCTGAACGAGCTGATCGCGTCCATCGAGGGGGCGAGCAACCGGCTGGTCGACGTGGAAGACCTCACCGAGGACGAGCTGAAAACGCTCCGCGAGCACTATCGCCGTCTCGTCGAGATGTCGAAGCGGGACGGATCGATCATGCGCTCCCACTCGGTCGATGAAGCGGCGGTCCGTCACGAGATCAAGCGCGGGGGTCACCACCCCCGGGGCCGAAGGCGGCGTTCGCCCGCGCGCCAGGAGCGAGGCGGTGCCCCGAAGACCCCCAACAGCTCCAGGGCTCAGCACTCGTGACCATCGTCGAGCGTCTCCAAGCTCGCGGAATCCGTCGCCTCGGCTCGAAAGAACGGGGCTTCCGTTACCGGACGGCAACCGGGGGGCCGGTTCGGGGCGAGGACCGGGAGCGAATCGACGCTCTCAAGGTCCCGCCGGCCTGGCGGGACGTGGCGATCCATCCGTCCCCGCGAGCCTGGGTGCAGGCCGTGGGGCGGGACGCGGCGGGCCGGTGGCAATATCGCTACCACGCGAAGCAGGTGCTGCGTCGCGAGCGCGTGAAGCGGGAGCGGCTCCTGCGCTTCATCGTCGCTCTTCCACGGATGCGGCGCGCCGTCGTCCGCGACCTCGAGCTTCGTGGCTTGAAGCGCGAGAAGGTGCTCGCGGGAATTCTTCGAATCCTGTCGACGTGCTTCCTGCGGCCGGGAAGCGAGGAATACGCGAGCCAGAATGGGAGCTATGGCATCGCCACGCTCAAGCCCCGCCACGTCTCCGTGCGCGGCGATCGGATCCGCTTCGACTTCGAGGGGAAGTCGGGGCGGCGCCAGGTCCGTGACCTTCGCGACCGGCGCCTCGCGTCCCTCGTGCGCGCGCTCCTTCGCCATCCGGGCGAGGTGTTCAAGTTCGAGAGTGACTCGGGCGCCATGGTCGACGTGCGCCGAGAGCACATCAACGCCTACATCAAGGACGTGATGGGAGAGAGGTTCAGCTCGAAGGACTTCCGCACCTGGGCCGGGACCCTCCTCTGCGCCTGCGCGCTCGCGCGCGAGGGGGGACGCAAGCCGTCCTCGCGCACCGAGGCCAAGCGTCGCGTCGCAGCGGCGGTGCGCGAGGTCGCGGAGCATCTCGGCAACACGCCCGCGGTCTGTCGCGCTTCGTATGTGTTCCCCGAGGTCATCCGCCGCTTCGAGCGCGGGCGCGTGATCGCCGACAAGATCGAAGGCGTGGACGCGCTGGTGAACGGCAGTCCACGCGCGCTCCAGCGATGCGAGCGCGCTCTGCTCGACCTTCTCACGGCGACGAGCCGCGCGCGGCGCGGGGCCGTCCGTCGCGCGCGCCCCGAACCCGCGCTCCGCCTCGAGGGACCTCGTGAGCATTACCGACCGGCTGGTCATCCTGAACCCCGGAGCGTCGCGCTACCCCGCTGAGGACATCCGGGACGCGTGCGAGACGGTCTGCCGTGAGCACGGCCTCCAGTGTTCCTTCCTGGACGCGCCGTCGGGCCAAGGCGCGCGCGAGGCGACTCGGCGCGCGGTTCATGAGGCCGTGACTCGTGGCTGCGAGCGGATCGTGGCCGCCGGGGGGGACGGAACCGTCGGCATGGTGGCCGACGCGATCGCTCGCGCGGGACCCCACTCCCATGACGTCAGCCTTGGCATCATACCGGGGGGGACCGCCAACATCCTCGCGCGCGAGTTGGGCCTTCAGGGGGGCCTCTCCGATGCGGCGGAGACCGCGCTTCGGAGCGAGCGCTCCCTCGCGATCGACGCCATCGAGGTCGAGGGTCGACTCGTCTTCACGCAGGTCGGCGTGGGGCCAGATGCCCTCATGATCCGCGACACGCGGCGTGAGCAGCAGGCGAAGCTGGGGCGGCTCGCCTACATGATCACGTTCGCCCGCCGGGCGCTGGAACACAGGCCGCGGCGCTTCACGCTTTCCCTCGATGGCAGCCCGTTTCGCGCCCTGGCGTGGCAGGTGGTCGCCGCGAACGTCGGAACCGCGGGCGCGCCTCCGTTCACCTGGGGCCCTCGCATCGATCCAACGGACGGTGTGCTGGACCTCTGCGTGTATGACGTGCGCACCCTCGCCGAAACCCTCGGTCTCACCTGGCGGATCCTCACCGGCCGTCATCGCCGCGGCACTTCCACGCGATTCTATCGAGTCCGCGAGGAAGCGATCATCGATTCCCCGCGCCCCCAGCTAGCGCAAGGGGACGGCGAGATCCTGGGGCGCACTCCGATCACGCTGCGCGTGGTCCACGAAGCCGTGCGGATCGTGGTCGCGCGCTCGGTCGACGAAGGGGACCTTGGGCCGACTCCCCCAGCGGGCGGCGCGGCCAGTCCCGTGCTCGCGCTCGCTGGCGGGCGCCCGGAGCCGACCCTGACCGAAGACGTTGAGACCATGATCGCGGCGCAACACGCGCGCACGTGGATCCTTCAGGGCGTGCTGCGCCATCCGGTGGCCGCGCTCGAAGCATTCGACGCCGCGCTCTTCCTGCGCGTCAATCGGATGACCCTCGGCGGCGGGTCCGACCGTGCGCTCACGTTCGCGTCACGCTACATGCACTACGGCGAGGGATGGATCTTGGTCCTGGTCGCGATGATGGCGGTGGACCTTAGGCGCGGGCTTCGCGTCGCGGTGGAAGTCTTGCCGGTCCTCTGGCTCACGCTCCTGACCGTGAACCTCCCCTTGAAGCGATTCTTCCGGAGGCGCCGGCCGTTCCTGGCCTTCGTGAAGGCCCGCGTCCTCGGTCCCAGGCCGCAGGACTTCTCGCTCCCGTCCGGTCATGCGGCGGCGGGCTTCGCCGGCGCTTTCTTGCTGTCGATCCATGCCCCGGCGTTCGCCCCGTTGTTCTACGCGATCGCGGCGGTCGTCGGGCTCTCCCGGGTGTACCTCGGGGTCCATTATCCGAGCGACGTCGCGATCGGCGCGGTGGCTGGGACGATTCTCGCCGCCCTCTACCGATGGATCATGCTCGCGGTTCTGCCGTTCCGCGTCTGACCGCGCGCCGCGAAGGAATCGCGTGGCCCCTATCTTGCACGAGTGGTGGATTACGGAAGCACCGTTCGATGCAGGACGGGGAAGGCCACGTATCGGCAACGTGTAGGAGGCAAGCGATGCCCGTCATCGTTCAGGTTTGCGTTGTCATTGTAACAATCGCGATCATCGCGCTCGTGGTCGGCCTGGTCCGTATGGCGGGCCGACTCTCCAAATTGGCGGAGGACATCCGCACCTGCTTGGTCGAAGTGCGGGAGGTCACCGGCGAGGCCAGGGGAGTCGTAGCCAAGGCGCGTGAAATGCTCCAGCCCGTGCAGCGCATGATCGACCGATTCGAGAGGATCGGGACGCGCACTGCCGCCGTGTCGTCGGCGTTTCTGGAGGAAGTCGAAGCACCGGTCCGCACTGCCATCGCGATTGTGCGCGGCGTGAAGACCGGGACGGCCCAATTCATGGAGCGGCTAGGAAGCCGCTTCCGACCCGGTCGCGCCGCGACCGATGGAGGGTATCGGTATGAATGAGTATCCGTACGGCAGCGACATGGGGCAGGGCTCGTCGAGCAGCATGATGGGCTTTTTCGTCGGAGCTTTGGTCGGAGCGAGCGTCGCGCTGCTCCTGGCTCCCGGGCCCGGCGGCGACACGCGTCGGCGCGTGGCCGACACGGCCAAGAAGCTCGGTTCCGCGGCCAAGGACAAGGTCAACGAGCTTCGCGGTCAGGCAGGCGAGTTCGCCGAGCAGGGGCGCGAGTCCTACATGCAGGGACGCCAGGGCAGCCAGCCCCGGCAGCCCGGCCAGACGACCTAACCGCTCCGTTTCAGGCAGGGACACGCGAAGGGCCCGAGAGCCCGTCCGGCGGGACGGGCACGAGGGCCCTTCGTCGTGACCGGTAGAAAGCGAGGCATCATGCATCGGTCATCCACAGCGATCCACCTCATGGCGTGCCTCGTCCTGACCCTGGCCGCCCCGGGTTTCGCGCAGACGCGCGTCCGTCCCGGCTTCAATCTCTTCACGACCCAGCAGGACATCGAGATCGGAGCGCAGTCGGCCGCCGTCATCGATCGCCGGGTTCCGCTCGTCCGCTCCGGCTACGCGACCCAGTACGTGGAGCGCGTGGGCCAGAGGCTCGCGGCCCAAGCCCCAGGGCCCGGCTATCCGTACCGCTTCCGCGTCGCGAATCTCTCCGACGTCAACGCGTTCGCGCTTCCCGGAGGCGCCATCTACGTGCATCGCGGCCTCATCGAGCAGGTGCGAACGGAGGGGGAGCTGGCCGGCGTGATCGCGCACGAGATCGCGCACGTCGCTCTACGGCACCCGACGAGCCAGGCATCCAAGGCGTACGTGACCCGGGCCGGGATTGGGCTCCTGGGGACCCTGCTCGGCGAGGGCAGGCAGAGCACGGTCTCTGGGGTCATGAATGCCGTGGGTGGGCTGGGACTGAATGCGCTCTTCCTTCGCTACTCGCGGGATGCGGAGACGCAGGCGGACGTCGTGGGGGCACAGATCATGGCGCGCGCCGGATATGATCCGAACGAGATGGCGGCGTTCTTCGCGTATCTCCAGAGCCAGTCACCGCGCAGGCCATCGATGTTTCAGCGATTCCTGAGCGATCACCCGCCGCCTGCGAACCGGGTCACCCGCGTGCGACGGGAGGTCCAGCTCATCGGCGCCACGCAGCGAACGGCGCCGGTCGGAGGTCTCGGCGAAGCCCAGTCGTGGCTTCGGAGGCTTCCGCCGGCGCCCACGCTCGCGCAGGTGACGGCCGGAGACTGACCGCTCCTGCCGTTAGAGAACCATGCTCCGCCCGGTGCCGCTCGACGACGAGCTGGGCTGCGAGACCGTGCGCGTGACCTCGCCGGTGGTCTTCTCGGACATGTTCTGCGCGATGTCCGCGAGTGAAATGATGCCGCAGCATCGCCCCTCCTCGTCCTCGACCGGGGCTCGGCGCACCTGGCGCTCTTCCATCAACCGGCAGCACTCCTCGACCTTCGTGCTGGGCCGGACCGTGAGCACCGGCTGGCTCATCACGTGCTCCGCCGTCATGGTGAGCGGGTTGTCGCCGCGCGCGATCGCGCGGCACACGATATCGCGGTCCGTGATGACGCCGATCGTTCTCTTGCTTTGCTCGTTCTCTATGACGGGAATCTGCCCGCAATCGTTCTCCACCATCAGGCGGGCGACTTCCTGAAGTGGCGTGTCCGGCGTGCAGCACGCCGGATCGCTGGTCATGATGCGTTCGACTTCCATGGCGTACCTCCTGGATCGGGTTCTCCTGACTCCCTTTTCCCGATCCGGATGGCAGCAGATTCCGGGCCAGCGGTGGCGGTTCTAGGTCAGATCCAGCGGCCCGGCGAGGACGAACGTTTGGGGGCGTCGGGCTGATCCGTATTGTCCCGCGGATTTGCGAGGGGAGGCGTCTTCTTCGGCAGCACGCTCCGCACCGCGTGCGGGCGCGCGCTCTGCGGGCCGCGTGGCGCCGGCGGGGGGGAGCCCATGGAGACCGTGTCGCGCACCGCGGCGACCGGGTCCAGAGCCGCGGCTCTGGGAGGAGCGGCGACGAGCTGGATGCCGTCCGGCGCGCCGCGCGGCTTGAGCTCCTGCTCGAACGACGGTACGAGAATCTTCATCACCGCGAGCGGAAGCGCGCTCGTGAAGCGGTAGCGCGCGGCCTCCGGCCCGAGCACCGCCGAGGTGATCACGCCGTAGTACCGGTCGCCGAGGCAGAACGTGAACGTCGCCGTGCGGCTCACCGAGCGCGAGCCGACCAGGCGGCGTCCACGGCCGTAGGTCTGGAAGCGATTGTCGCCGGTGCCGGTCTTTCCGCCGAGCCAGACCGGCGCGCCGGTGGAATCCGTGAAGGCGCCCTTGAGCCGCGCCGCGGTGCCCGTCTCGACGACGTCGGTCAGCACACGGCGGGTGACGCGCGCGACGGCCGGCTCGAGCACGGTCTCGCCACCGGTCCCGCTCGTGGGCGGCTCGAACGTCGATTCATAAGGCGTCCCCGCCGCGAAGCGAAGCCGCTCGACCATGCGCGCCGGGCTCCGGACGCCGTCGTTGACGAGGATGCCCATGAGGTCGGCCAGGGCCGACGGGCGGTCGCCGGAGCTCCCGATGGCCGTGGCGTACGAGGGGACGAGGCGCTGGAAGGGGAACCCAAGCTGGCGCCAGTACGGCGTCATGCGCGCGAACGCGTCGCGCTCGATCTGCGCGCGAAGCCGGAGATCCTGCGCCTGGCGGTTCTTGGTGCGGAAGAGCCACGCCATCTGCTCGGGCGTCCCCTCACGATCGGCCACTTCGTGGAGCAGCGTCGCGCGGTCCTGCGACAGGGGCTCATCGAGCACGGCCTGCGCGTTGTAGGGCAGCCGGGCCGCGTGGTAGCGCACGAGATCCCGCATGAGTCGCACGAAGACGAGATTCGTCGAGTGCGCCGCCGCCTGGCGGAGCGTCAGCTGGCGGCCGTTGTCGTCCGGATCGAAATTGCCGAACGTCTGGAATCCGCCGCCCGTGTAGAAGAGCTCGTACGGGCTCGCGGAGTAGGTGCGGTCGAGGCTCTGCTCGAGGAGCTCCTCGCGTCCGATGCCCGGGTGCTCGGCCATGGTGGCAGCGACCCACTGCGTGATCGGGTCGCGAGCCGAGGCCGCCTGGGCGGCCAGCTGGCTCCGGTCGAGCGTGCTCCACTCGTCGTGGAGCCGAGAGACGAGCTCGAGATAGTGGATCAGGGTCCGGAGCTTAGCCGTGCTCCCGAGCTCCATCTTCATCCCCTCCATGATGTCGAAGGGACGATCGAGGTTGTCGGCGTAGAGACGGATCGCGTTGCCGCCGGGCGTGCGCTCACAGAGGAGCACGCTGTAGAGCACGCGCTTCGGATCCCCCTGCGGCAGGAGATGCTCCCCCTTCAGACCGTGCGCCCGCACGTACGACGAATCGGTGAGCTGGCGCAGGATCTGCGTGACCTTCACCTGGAGCGGCTCGTTCACGGTGGTCTCCACCGTGAGATCGAGTCGGTCCAGCTCGTAGGTGTCCTTCACGCCGAGCATGCTCACGAGCTCGTTCCGGATCCGCCGCGCTCCGCGCCCAAGGGGGTCGGCAGCCGGAGCCACGATCGGATGCGCCGCGAACTTGAGCGGCAGCTTGCGAACCGCGCTGGCCACCTTCGGCTCAAGGATGCCTTCCTTCGCCATGAGTCCGGCGTAGGCGTTCACGCGGTCGTTGAGTGCCTCGTGATCGGCAATGAGATAGCGGCTCGGTGCGCGGACCGAGCAGAGGAGCGCGAGAACCGGCTTGAGCGCCTTGGCCCGCTTCGCGGTCGACTTGCCGCCGAGATCCCGGTAGACCTTCTTCGGCTGGAGACCGAACCAGACGGTCAGTCCCTGATCGAGGCCCGCGATCTCGCCGATGCCCGGCGCGCCGGCGAGCGGCATCGTGTTCACGTAGTCGACGACGATCCGGCGGCGATCAGCGGTCGTGACCGGTCCATCCTTGTAGACCCGCAGGCTCGCGCTCAGCATCTGGCGGAGCTTGTCCACCCCCGAGCCTGTCCGCCCCCCCTCCGCGTGCCGGTACTTCTCCAGCTGGACGGCGAGCGTGCTCCCACCCTCGACCGGGGTCGGGATGCCGATCCGGCTCGCGGAGTAGAGGATCATGGCCTTGCCGAAGCGGACCCAATCGACAGCGGGGTTGCTGTAGGGGCTCGCGTCGCGGTCCAGCTCCCGGTTCTCGATGAAGAGCAGCGAGCGCACGACGTCCGGCGGCACGTCCTCGAAGGTGGCCAGACCCCCACGACCGGCGGTGGCGTCGTAGATCGGCTTCCCGTCCTCCCCCTTGATGACGAGGCCGGCCACGGGCGCCTCGGAGTAGGGGGGCGCGATGCCGAACCGGCTCGCCATCGCCAGGGCGGGCGAGTGCACGGCCTGGGCGGTGATCCGGAAGCCGCGGGATTCCAGCCGCTTGGAGAAATCGGGTAGACGGGAGTATCCGCGCCGCTCGTCCAGCGGGCCCCCGCGGGGGAAGACGATCCGCCCGCTCGGGCCAGGCTCCACCGTGTACTTCATGTCTGAGGCGATCTTGGCGAGGACCCGCGCCTCGAGCGCCGCGGTACGGAGCTCGAGCCCGGCGGCCACGACCACGATGGCGATGGCGACCATCGCGGTCCAGCGGCGGCGCGAGGTCCGCTGCATGCGATCCCAGCCGTCTCGGGCGGCCCGGGCGGGAACGGGGATGCCGCGCCTCAGGGCGTGAATCGCCTGAGAGCCGGCACCAAGAGCACCTAGGAGAAATGGGGGTACGGGTGGCCGTTCCAAGGATGTTCCTTCCCGCTTTGTGACGCCAAAATCGCGAGTTCGATGCGCCGGTTCACGCACCGCGCTGGGTGAGATGAACCGAATCGAACAGGAGTTTTGTACAACTGTCCTAGCGTTCTGTTCCCCTTGCGGCGCGAAGGGCGGCGTGCCATCTGGTTTCAAATGGCACGGATAGCTTGGCTTCGCGCCAACTGCCGCTCCGGACTCGACGCATTCGGAGCGCGATTCATCCAACCCAATCGCACGAACTATGCATCCACCGTGCACATCGCTATGGGCGCGAGCGCCCGGGATGAAAACGCAGCTCAAGGAGGAGAGCGAGCCATGGAACGAGACAGGATCGAATCGAGGGACCGAAACCGTGACGAGGACTATCGCGACGAGCGGGAGGTGAGCTCCTCCGACCGCGGCCTGGACGTAGGACAGCAGGGAGTGACGACTTGGTCCGGCAGCCGGGATCCCTGGCTGGCGTCCCACTTCGATTTCATGCGGCACCTCATGCGGGAGATGAACCGGATGATCGAGACCTTCCCCGGAGCGGCCGGCGGAAAGGGCGATCTGCTCACCGGCTGGCCGCCGATCGAGGTGACCGAGCGCGACAACCTGGTCGTCATCCGCGCCGAGATGCCCGGCATGCGCCGCGAGGACGTCAAGGTCCGGGCGGAAGGAGACTCGGTCGTGATCGAGGGGGAGCGCAAGACCGACCGGGAAAGGCGCCACGAGGGCTATCACGAAAGCGAATGGAGCTACGGCCGATTCTCCCGCCGCGTGATGCTCCCGGCTCCCGTCGATCCGAACCACGTCAACGCGCGCTACGACAACGGAATCCTGGAGGTCACGCTCGAGGTCCCGCCGCGATCCCGGCATGAGGTCCCGATCACCGGAGCCGAGACCCGGACTGAGCGAGGCCTTCGAGGAGCCCTCGATGCCCGGAACCGCGAGCAGCCGCGTCCCATGAGACCTTGATCCCGAAGCGGTACCTCGCGCGCCCGTCACCAGCGCGTCCATGAGAACGGATTTCAAGCGGTTGGAACAAACTTCCCGTGAAGGACGGGGGCCAGCAGCACCGTGCGGCGGGTGAGACCCACCGCTCGCGTCAGTAGCCTCCCGTCCGTAACCTGGCAGCCTCCTTGCTTCGCAAAGCTCCGGTTTCTATCGGTCGCGTGAATCGGACCGCCGCGACGCGTGAGGGGAGGGGCTCCATGTCGATGCGCACGGCCGCGCCTACAAGGAAATCGAACGCTCCGTGGACCAGCTTCGCCCAGGTGGCTGGGAGGTTCGCGGCGACGACGACAAACCGCTCCTTCCGCTGCCGACACCGGAGAGCAAGATCCCGGGACTCACACCGGCCTAAGCCCTTAGCCGGCACGACTCGGAGCGGCTTCGCGTCATGCTAGAACGGGCCACGGCGTGTCCACGCTCGCGGGCGAGCGGTGCTTCCGGTGCGCCGGGGGTGGCGCGATGAAGGTGCGCACGCTCATGACAGCCGACACCGTGGGGGGCGGCTGGACCTTTGCCCTGGAGCTCGCCTCGGCGCTCAGCCGCTCGGGGTCACACGTCGAGCTGGCGGCGATGGGTGCGCCGCTCACGTCCAGTCAGCGCACGGAGGCGGGGGAGATTCCGCGCCTGCGTCTCCACGAGGGGCACTTCCGTCTCGAATGGATGGAGGGTTGCTGGGATTCGGTCGATCAGGCTAGCGCCTGGCTCCTCGATCTGGAGCGCCGCGTCGTTCCCGACGTCGTGCATCTCAACGGCTACGCGCACGGAGCGGTTTCGTGGCGCGCCCCGGTCGTGATCACGGGGCACTCGTGCCTCCTCTCGCGGCACGCCGCGGTCCACGGCAACGCCGCCTCGGCCACCTGGGACCGCTACGCCGAGGAAGTCGCCCGAGGTCTGCGCGGCGCGCAAGTCGTGACGGCGCCCACGCGCGTGATGGGCGATGCGCTCAGGCGCCACTATGGCGAGGATCTCTCGGTTCGTGTGATCCCGAATGGACGGTCGTTTCCGATCCCGCCGGTCGTCCCGAAGCGGCATCGTGTCCTCACGGTCGGCCCCCTCTGGGATCCGGCGAAGAACGTGGCGGCGATGGACCGCGTGGCCGCGAAGCTCTCGTGGCCGGTCGTCGTTGCGGGCCAGACGCGGCATCCTGACGGAGGTGTGGTCCGGCTCAAGAACGCGCGCGCGCTCGGGGTCCTCGAGCCCGCGGCCTTGTCCCGGGCGTACGCGGGAGCGGCCATCTTCGCGCTCCCGGCGTTGTACGAGCCGTTCGGGTACGCCCCGCTCGAGGCGGCCCTCTCTGGCTGCGCGCTCGTCCTGGGCGATATCCCGAGCCTGCGCGAGGTGTGGGGGGACGCGGCGTGCTACGTGCCGCCGCGCGACGACCAGGCGTTGATCCAGACCGTGCGGTGGATGATCGACGACAGGCAGGTGCGTCGCGACTATGCCAAGCGCGCCAAGGAGCGCGCGCTCACCTACACCCCCGAGCGGATGGCAGCCGGCTACCTCGACGCCTACCGCATGGCTGTCGCCGAGCCGACGGAGTTGCTCAGGGCGCCCGTTGAACGAGGAACGTTCTCGGGTGTGCGATTGTGATCAAGCAGCCGTCCCGGCGCGCGATCAGCTCGGTTCTCGCGCCCGGGCGCGCTTTCAACGCAAGTAGGCGTAGTTGGGTGCGGTCGGCGGACGGCGCCAAAGAACGCGCGTGGCGAGCGCACCCCACGTGAGCGCGGCGGCCCCGAGTACGATCCCCGCGCCGGTCAGAAGACCGTGCACGAACGAGGACGAGCGGTTCATATCCCCTCCATTCGATGTTCGAGATAACTGAAATCAACGACTGCCGGCCCACGCTGGAGCAATGGGCATGCCTACGGAGGAATGGGCCGCGGGTCGTTGCCCGCGCACGTCTTAGCACCGGCGGATCCGGCAATAGGATGACCCGCCTTGTAAAATGGTTCGCGAAACGATTCGCGTGGTCGAATCCCTTGACACGCGGAGGAACGGTGGGGGACCGTTGAAGGGTGACGAACGCCAACCGAGGACACGTGTGAACCCAAGAACCGCCGCACCGCTCGCGGAGCCCAGCCTGGAGCCGGGCCCGCAGTCTCCGGGCCGCCAGGTGGATCGCCTCCGCACCGTCTATCAGCTCACCGACGCCGTGAGCCGCGCGAGCGCGATCGAAGAGGTCTACGAAGCCGCGCTGCAGGGGCTCGAGCGCGCCGTCCAGACCAACCGGGCATCGATCCTCCTCTTCGACGAGGACGGAGTCATGCGGTTCAAGGCGTGGCATGGCCTGTCCGATGCCTACCGTACCGCCGTCGAAGGGCACTCCCCGTGGTCGCCGGATACCATCGACCCTCAGCCGTTCGGCGTCGCCAACGTGGCGCAAGACGAGGCGCTCGCCGCCTACGGCCCGCTCTTCGAGTTGGAGGGAATTCGCTCGCTCGCGTTCATTCCGCTCCTCTCGCGCGGCCGCCTGATGGGCAAGTTCATGGTCTACTTCGACCACGAGCACGCGCTCGACCCGGAAGAGTTCGAGCTGGCGCGCGCCATCGCGGGGCATGTGGGGTTCGCGGTGGAACGGATGCGCGTCGAGGCGAAGCTCACGCTCTATCGGGAGATCTTCGCCCACTCGAGCGACGCGATCGCGATCATCGGAACGGACGGCCGCTATTGGGAGCAGAACCTCGCCCATCATGATCTGATCGGCTACGCCGACGGGGAGATCGTGGGCAAGACCCCCGAAATCCATCTCGGCTCGGACCGCTTCCACGAGGTCGCCTCGGCGCTCCAGGCGGACGGGGTCTACCGTAAGGACGTCATCAGCACGACCAAGTCGGGCGTCCAGCTCGACGTCGAGCTCTCGGCGTTCACGGTGCGCGACGCCTCGGGGGCGCCGACCTGCCATATCGGGATCAAGCGCGACATCAGCCCGAGGAAGCGCATGGAGGAAGCGCTCCAGTTCCTCGCGGCCGCGAGTGCCGCGCTCGACCGATCGCTCGATTACCAGGCCACGGTCGAAAACCTGGCCGGCCTCACCGTGCCGTATCTCGCCGACTGGGTGGTTGTGGAGACAGTGGGGCCGGACGGCTCGCTCCGTCCTTCCGCCAGCATCCACGTCGACCTCAGGAAGGCGGAGCACCTCGTGGATCTCGTGGCGCTCCGGGCCGCGTCGGCCATGCCGGCCGGGCCGGTTCAGGACATGGCGTCGATCAAGCCGCGGCGATTGAGCGGCCCGGCCGATCTCCTCGCGGAGCTGGCGCAAGGGGACGTGCGTGCCGCCGAGATCCTGGGGCGTATCGGCGCGGCGTCGGCGATCGTCGTACCGCTCCGCGCCCGCGGGCGCGTTCTCGGCCGCATGACGCTCGTCTCGACGAGGCGCATCTATCAGGACCGCGATCTCGCGCTGGCCGACGATCTCTCGCGCCGCGGAGCCACCGCGCTCGACAACGCGCGGCTCTACGGCGAGGTGCAGGAGTCCGACCGGCGCAAGGAAGAGTTCCTCGCCGTTCTCGCCCACGAGCTCCGGAATCCGATGACGCCGCTCCTGACCTGCCTCGAGCTCATGCGCTCGCCCCACGCCGACGCCGACTCCATCGCCCGGTGGCGCGAGATCATGGAGCGCCAGGTGCGCAATCTGGCGCGCCTCGTGGACGACCTCCTCGACGTCTCGCGCATCACGCGTGGAAAGATCGAGCTGCAGAAGCAATCGATCGACCTGGCGACGATCGTGGCCCGCGCGGTCGAGACGACGCGCCCCCTCATCCAGAGCCGCGGCATCTCGCTCGGCGTGTCCATCCCCGAGGGCCTGCGGCTCTTCGCGGATCCCCTTCGCATCGAGCAGATCATCGCCAACCTCCTCAACAACGCGGCCAAGTACACGCCCGAGGGAGGACGCGTCGACGTGGAGGGCGATGGGGACGGCGTGGGCGTGACGCTCCGCGTGCGCGACAACGGCGTCGGCATTGCCCCCGATCTCCTTCCGCGCCTCTTCGATCTGTTCCAGCAGGGAGGGCACTCGTCGGGCGGGCTCGGCATCGGGCTCACGCTCGTGCGCACCCTGGTGGAGCTCCACGGGGGTGGCGTGCGCGCCGCGAGCGCGGGGACCGGACGGGGGAGCGAGTTCGAAGTGCGGCTTCCGATCGGGGAGGCGCCCGCGGTGTCACGCGTCGTGCGCCAGTCCGATATGAAGGCCAATTCGACGCGGCGCCGCGCGCTCATCGTGGACGACAACGTGGACGCCGCCATCCTCCTCGCGGAGGCGCTTCGCCAGCGGGGACACGCGGTGCACCTCGCGCACGACGGGAAGACGGGGGTGGAGGAGGCCGTGCGGTATCTGCCCGACGTGATCCTCCTCGATCTCGGACTTCCGGATCTCGACGGCTACGAGGTCGCGAGCCGACTGCGCGGTCAGGCCGGACTCGAGCGAAGCGCGATCATCGCCATCTCGGGCTACGGGCAAGCACAGTACCTGACGCGCTCGGCGGAGGCGGGCTTCTCCCACCACATCGTGAAGCCGGTCGACATGGCGCACCTTGAGGCGCTCCTCAGCTCGCTGGAGAAGCCGAACCGCTCGTAGCTAGCCGTGCTCGAGCCATCGCAGGGTTTGATGCTTTTTCTCGAGCTGGCCCGGACGTCGGAGCGAGTCGCATCCGTGTCCAAGCGCACGGAGAAGATCACGGCGCTCGCGGAGTGCCTGCGCCGCCTCGGCCCCGGCGAAGCGGCGATTGGGGTCGCCTATCTCTCGGGGCGGCTGCCGCAGGGGCGGATCGGGGTCGGAGGCGCCGCCCTCGCCGACGCGGCGCACGTGCCGCACGCGGCGGAGGCCACGCTCACGCTCGAGGAGGTCGACGCGGCGCTGACGCGCATGGCGTCCTTCGCAGGGCCCGGCTCGTCCGGCATCCGCAAGGAGGCGCTCGCGTCGCTCTTCGGGCGAGCGACGGACGTGGAGGCGTCGTTCCTGATCCGGCTCCTCGTCGGCGAGCTTCGCCAGGGGGCGCTCGGGGGTGTCATGGAGGAGGCGGTCGCGAAGGCGTCGGGGATGTCCGCGGACGCCATCCGCCGCGCCGCGATGGTGGCGGGAAACCTCGATCCGGTCGCGATCCAGGCCCTGACCGGGGGCGGACTCGAGTCCTTCAAGGTCGGGATCTTCCGCCCCCTCTCGCCCATGCTCGCCCAGCCGGCGGACGATCTCGACGAGTCGCTCGCCGCGATGGGAGAAGCGGCGCTCGAGTTCAAGCTCGACGGCGCGCGCGTCCAGGTGCACAAGGCGGGGGACGACGTGCGCGTCTACTCGCGCCGCCTCCACGACGTGACCGCGTCCGTGCCGGATCTGGCCGAGGCGGTGCGCGGCCTCCACGCGCGCGAGCTCATCCTCGATGGCGAGGCGCTCGCGCTCCGCTCCGACGGAACGCCGCACGCGTTCCAGGTCACGATGGGGCGCTTCGGCACCAAGCTGGACGTGGAGCGCACGCGGCGCGAGCTCCCGCTCACGCCCTTCTTCTTCGACCTCCTCCGGATCGACGGCGACGATCTCCACGACGCGCCCGCCCGCGAGCGGTTCCGCGCGCTTCGCGAGGCGGCGCCCGAATACGCGGTGCCGCAGCGGATCACCGCCGACCGTGGGGAAGCGGACGCGTTCTTCGAAGAGGCGCTCCGCCGGGGGCACGAAGGGGTCATGATGAAAGACCTGGAGGGGCGCTACGAGGCGGGCCGCCGCGGAGCGGGCTGGCTCAAGCTGAAGCCGGCGCACACGCTGGATCTCATCGTGCTCGCGGCCGAATGGGGACATGGCCGGCGGAAGGGGCGCCTGAGCAATCTCCACCTGGGAGCGCGGGATCCGCACACGGGGGACTTCGTGATGCTGGGAAAGACGTTCAAGGGGATGACCGACGCGATGCTCGAATGGCAGACCAAGCGCTTCCAGGCGCTCGCGCTCGGCACGGATGGGCACGTCGTCCACGTCCGCCCCGAGCAGGTGGTTGAGATCGCGTTCAACGACGTCCAGGAGAGCCCGCATTATCCGGGCGGGCTCGCGCTCCGCTTCGCCCGGGTGAAGCGCTACCGCGACGACAAGCGCGCGGACGAGGCGGACACGATCGACACCGTGCGCGCCATCGCGCGGTCCGAGCTGCGCGCGGCCCGAGGAGGCGTGCGATGAGCCGCGAGCTCTTCCGGGGCCGCACGTTCGACGACTTCCTCTTCCGTCCCCGTCTCGGTCGCGTGGGCTCGCGCGCGGACGCGCGGCTCACGTCGACCTTCTCGGCAGGCATACCGCTCGAGCTCCCGGTCGTCTCCGCCAACATGGACAGCGTGACCGGCGCCGACATGGCGCGAACGATGGCGCTCGAGGGAGGGATCGGCATCGTGCACCGCGCGCTCTCGATCGAGGACCAGGCGCGCGAGGTGGAGCGCGTGAAGCGGAGCCACGGCTGGGTCGTCGAGGATCCGATCCGCCTGCCGAAGACGGCGACCCTGCGCGAGGCGCGCGAGACGATCCGGCGCCACGGCGTGACGGGGCTCCTCATCGAGGAGACGCGCGGGTCCGGACTCCTCGCCGGCATCCTGTCGAAGCGCGACATGCCCTGGGAGCCGGGGCACGATGCCGATGCCGTGGAGCAGCACATGACGCCCTTCGCGCGACTTCATCTCGGACACCCGGGCATGAGCCCCGACGATGCCGTGCGCATCCTGTATGAGCACCGGATCGAGAAGCTGCCGGTCGTCGATGACGGGCGGCGGATCCTCGGCCTCATCACGAAGAGCGACATCCTGCTCTCGCGCGAGCGCCCCGATTCGACGAAGGACGCCAAGGGGCGCCTACGCGTCGGCGCCGCGGTGGGCGCGCGCGGCGACTATCTGGATCGCGCGGAAGCGCTCCTCGCCGCCGGGGCGGACGCGCTCGTGGTCGACATCGCGCACGGACACTCGGAGGTGATGGCCGACGCGCTCCGCGGGCTTGGAACGCGCTTTCCCAAGGCCGAGCTCGTGGCCGGCAACGTCGGCACCGCGGAGGGCGCCCTGTTTCTCCGAGATCTGGGCGTGGCCGCCGTGAAGGTGGGTATCGGCCCCGGCCGCGGATGCCGGACGAGGCTCGAGACCGCGGCGGGCGTGCCGCAGCTCGAGGCCATCTTCGAGGTTCGCCTCGCGCTCGGCGATGCCACGCCCATCATCGCGGACGGTGGCATGAGGGACGACAAGGACATCGTGCTCGCGCTTCTCTGCGGCGCTTCGTCGGTGATGCTCGGCAGCATGCTCTCCGGAACGGACGAAGCGCCTGGGCGTGTGATCGAGGATCCGGCGACGCACGAGAAGCGCAAGGTCTACCGCGGCATGACCTCGCCCCAGGCGGTGCTCGCGACTCTCTACGGCGCCGGGGACGAGGAGGAGATCGGGCGCGCGCTCGACACGCCGGCGGAAGGGCAGGAGGTGGAGGTGCCCTATCGGGGAAGCGTGCGCGACGTGCTCCATCGCCTGCGCGGACACT
>Ga0157379_10000724_pt1 | contig 26731 bp, 20 predicted proteins | sample S25metaG_FD_121802 | JGI IMG/M metagenome (GOLD analysis project Ga0157379, IMG submission 121802) | Switchgrass rhizosphere microbial communities from Kellogg Biological Station, Michigan, USA - S2-5 metaG | ecosystem: Host-associated > Plants > Roots > Rhizosphere > Soil | place: USA... | reverse complement strand
TCCTGCAGGTTTGCGCTGTATCCCGGATTGCTGAATGCCATGAGGATGACGGAGGCGTTATGGTCCACGGCCCAGAGAATTCCGGCAATGATGTCGCCGTCCTGGCCGAGGCCCTCCGCATCGAGAACTTTGATGGGAAGCACCTGTACATTGGAATAGCCAACACCCGCGATACCGTCGAGATTGTTCGTGCGACCCGCGACGATACCGGCAACCCACGTGCCGTGGCCGTTCTCATCCGTGCGGCCCTGGCTGCTGTCGATCATCGACGCCCCCGGCCCGATGGCTCCAATGAGATCCGGATGCGCGGCATCAATGCCGGTATCCAGAATTGCAACATCCGCATGACCGATAGGAAGGGCCGTACCGTAAACCTGATCCCAGGCGATCTGTGGGAGGGCCCACTGACTCTCATAAAGCGAGTCCGACGGAATAGCAGACAGCTTTCGAGTGTGGTTCTCTTCTACACGGGCGACAGATGGATCTTCCTTAAGCCTCTTCGTCACGGCTTCCGCTGCAACCGTCGGAATCTCCACGACGACCATTCCGAGTTGCGCGATCGAGGATCTCGGGGACCCGCCATGTTTCCGAATGGTGGCCTGACTATCGGCCTGCGAGACCCCGTTCGCCATTTTGACGATGACGGTCGTCTTCTCCGGGCGCTGGCTTCGTCCCTGCGCGTCAGCACGTGTCGCACACGCGAACACGATCATGGTGAAGATCAAGAGTGTGGTGAAATGTCTGCGGGGGGTCAAACCCATCGTAAGCCTCCGTGCTTGTCTGCCCGGGCCATCCAGGCCGGGATAGGAATCCTATTTAACGAGGAAAGCGGAATCCCAACAATCGCACCTTCGGAGAGAGGGGCTTAGTTCGAACGTCGTGGTTTTTTAGGGAAAGGGCGTCACAAGGATCCTACGTTCGTCTAGTTGCGGAATTCGGCCGTTATGTCACTCGAGACTGGTTCATTGCGATCAGACCGCAGTAGTCTCGAACTCGGGGACGTCCATCCACTGTTCCGGATGTCCCCGACCGGGTCCATCGTGCCCATCAGGTCATTGTCTCTGACAAGATCGCTCCTAATTGATTTCGGATTTCCTGCAGTGACAAAAATGGAAAAATCCTTCAGTGAAGACATGAACGTATGCTGAGTGTCGCTTATCGAACAACTGATCTCGATCGCGCTGGAATCACTCACGAGCTTGCACTTAGGGGCATTCCAACCCTAGAATGCGAACCCAGCAACACACGCTAAGTACATCCTAGACACGAAACTCCGATGCGAGGTTGGCAATGAAACTTTTCACCGCGCGTGCTCCTGCTCTCGCCCGAGTGCTGCTTCTATCGGTATTTGGACTTCTCAGTTCCTCGTCTCTGGTCACTCATGCCGCTGAAGTGTGGAAACCTATTGAACCGGCGCTGTTATCCATGACTTCACCCATCGTTGAAAAGGACGCCGATGCGGAAGCTCTCCTGTGGGAGGTACGAGTTGCCTATGAGCAAGAGAGCTACGGAGTAGTCACCGTTCTGGACCACTACGTTCGTGTGAAGGTTTTTGATGATCGCGGACGGGAATCGCAAAGCAAAGTGGATATCTTTGCGCCTCAGTTTGGCGAGCGGAGCACCAAGGTTAGTGATGTTGCAGCTCGCACGGTGAAGCCGGATGGGACCGCGATCGAGGTGAAGCGAGAAGACATTTATGATCGCGTCGTTGTAAAGACCAATGGATTAAGAGTGAACGCAAAATCGTTTGCGTTACCGGGAGTGGTTCCGGGCTCGATCGTGGAATATCGCTGGCGTGAGTTTCGCAACGGAATTCAGGATTACGAACGCTTTGACTTGTCTCGCGACATCCCTGTGCAGGTGGTCCGGTATTCCGTCAAGCCATATCAAAAAACTCTTTTGGATTCGAACGGTAAGCCTGCGGCCATGCGCGCGCAGATTTTTCACGGAGTAGCGACGCCGTTTGTGAAAGGTAAAGACGGCTATATCGAGACATCCATGAAAAATGTCTCCTCATTTCGAACCGAGCCACAAATGCCTCCCGAATACGCGATTCGCCCCTGGCTGCTCGTCTACTACGCAGCGGATGCCGACTCGAGCGTGGAACAATTCTGGAGAAACTTTGGCCGCTCGATGGCGGCACAAATGAAGCCCGGTTTGAAGGTTAATTCGGACATTCAAAAAGCCGCAATTGAAGTCGCTGGTACCGGGCGGGCTTCCGACGAAAAACTGGCAAAACTTTATGATTTTGTTCGCGCGAAAATCAAACGATACACCGACGATACTGTCCATCTGACGCCCGAACAGATCCGTAAGCTGAAAGAAAACAACACTGCATCCGACACCCTCAAGCGAAGCACGGGCAACGCCTGGGATATGGACATGTTGTTTGGAGCGCTGGCAGCCGCCGCAGGTTTTGAAGTACGCGTGGCATTTAGCTCCGATCGATCCGACATTTTCTTTGATAAGAGTTTCGCAAACAATTACTCCATCGAGCCTGTCGGAATCGCAGTAAAGGTCAGCGATGAATGGCGACTGTTCAGCCCCGGTGACACCTATGTCACATATGGAATGTTGCGCTGGCAGTTCGAAGGACAGGAAACTCTGATCGCCGATGAAAAAGAGCCATTTTGGATGACCAGCCCTTACTCGGATCCGGCGAAATCCGTACAAAAAAGAACCGGCAAGTTCAAACTATCTGCGGACGGGACAATCGAAGGTGACATTCGAATCGAGTACACGGGCCACTTTGGAGAAGAGGAAAAGGAACGGATCGACGCATTAACCACGGATCAGAGAGAACAATCCCTAAAAAGTCGCTTCCGCGGCCTGGAGATCACGAACATTCTTATTGAAAATGCAACAGATCCAGACAAAAACATTGCGTATGCTTTCCATGGGCGTGCGCGCGGTTACGCCCAGCGAACAGGCAGGCGCGTTCTCGTCAAGCCTGCATTTTTCCAGCGTGGACTGGCACAGCGATTCCCAACCAGCGAACGATCGCAGATGGTGTACTTCCATTTTCCCTGGAGCGAAGAAGACAACATCGAAATCGAGTTGCCGCCTGGATATCAGCTCGACAATGCTCAAAGCCCCCAGCCGGTCAACGGCGGCCCTTCGGCCAGATACGAACCTAAAGCTGGCATAACTGCCGACGGGCGGACGCTTGTTTATAAGCGCAGCATCTATTTTGGAAAGGACGCCCGATTGTTGCTGTTCCCCGTCGCGGACTACGCCGGTCTAAAAGCGTTCTTTGACGCCGTGTACAAACAGGACGAACAGGCGATTGCATTGCTGCAGACCGCAGGAAATCCATAACCGATTCGGACTGGAGACACCGATGAATCGCCAAACGATCTGCCTCATCGCGTTGCTGATCTTTGTCAGTAGCCCCACTTCAATACAACTCGCCCGCTCGTCGCCTGCGGATGATATGCCCGCATGGCTTAAACAGGCCGCATCAGCGCCTGTTCCGAGCTACGAAAAGGAAGTTCCCGCGGTAGTTTTATACGACGAGTCGATTGTGACCGTGAGCCCCGACGGTCGCATTCACATGGACAGAAGTTACGCTGTACGAATTCTGACTCCGCAGGGCGCCTCATTCGCACACGCCGCCGAGACCTACAACACTGGATCTCAGGGCAAGGTGGTGGATATGAAAGCGTGGCTGATACGGCCGGGCGGCAGTGTCCGGAAATATGGCAAAGATGATGCCATCGACCGGGCGGAACAGGATTCTCTCTACAGTGAATCGCGCACTCGCTCCATCTCGGCAGTCGATCAAGCCGATGCGGGCATGGTCTTCGGTTATCAAATAGTCAGCGAGGAGCGTCCGTTTTTCTCGCAGACCGTCTGGCCGTTTCAGGAAGGAATTCCCTCTCTGATCTCGCGAATGACGCTGAACCTGCCCAACGGATGGAAGGCGACAGGAAAAGTGTTCAATGCGCCAGCAATGGAGCCGAAAATAAGCGGCAACGGCTATACGTGGGAAATGCGCAATCTGGCTCCCATTGCGGCCGAACCTGCGGCGCCCAGTGTGTCGTCGCTCGCTCCACGCGTCGCAGTCGGATACGGTCCGAGTTCCGGCACGATATCGCAATCCGCGGGAAAGAAGTTCGATGTATGGCGTGACGTATCCGAGTGGTATTCCGATCTATCCGACCTTCAGTCCGTGCCGAATGAGGCGATCACGCAAAAGGCGCGCGAACTGACAGCGAACGCCCGTACCGATCTGGAAAGAATTCAGGCGATCGCGCAATATGTCCAGGCGATTCATTACGTATCGATCCAAATCGGCATTGGCGGGTACAAGCCGCATTCAGCGCAGGAAGTCTTTGCGAAGCAGTACGGCGACTGTAAGGACAAGGCGAACCTGATGCGTGCCATGCTGAAGGCGGTCAACATCGAGTCCTATCTTGTTCTTGTCTATTCCGGCGATTCCACTCTGGTAAAGGAAGACTGGCCATCTCCGGCACAGTTCAATCACTGCATCATTGGGGTGAAATTGAAGGATGGCAGTGAGTCCGGCAGCACCGTTGAACTTCCAACTGCGGGGCGAATCCTCATTTTTGATCCGACCGACGAGAGTGTATCGCTGGGAGATCTTCCCGACGACGAACAAGGCAGCTTTGCCCTCGTGGCGGCAGGTAGCAATGGAACACTCGTAAAACTGCCGGCGGCGCCATCCGAGAGGAACCGGAGGGACCGCAAGATTGAAATCGGTCTGTCTGCTAGCGGAACTCTCAGCGCAAATGTTAACGAACGATCGATAGGACAGTCCGCTGCGGAAAGGCGAAGCGCATATAAGCAGTTGACGCGCAGCGATTTCACAAAAATCGTCGAGCAGTTGGCCGGTCGCGATACTGCCGGAGCACAATTTACAAAGATTCAACCGGTAGACAGTCTGAGCGACGGACGGTTTACCCTCGATCTGGCATTCACTGCCGATCGCTACGCTCAGGTCATGCAAAACAGGTTGCTCGTTTTCAAGCCGGTCACACTGGGCCGCGATGAAATACCAACACTAAATGCGGCGACGCGAAAATATCCGGTGCTGCTGAAAGGGCGTACCGTTGTGGAAACGACCCATGTCAGATTCCCGGAAGGCTTCGATATCGATGAAATTCCCGCTCCGCTTCGAATCAGCAACCCGTATGCGGGCTATAACTCCACATTTGCGCGAGAACCTGGAGGAGTAGTTATCACACGGTCTCTGGTATTGCAGACATCGGTGATCCCTCCAGAGGGCTATGCGGAAGTCCGGACATTTTTTGCGCGTATTCGTACGCACCAGGATGCTCCTATTGTCCTTACAAGGAAGTAGCGGGCCAGCGGTTCAATAGGAGAACTTCAAAATGAAACAAGCAGAACGATCGGCCCGACGTCGCCACACTGTAAATACGATTGCCGTGGTCCTGGTACTCATGTCTTTTGGATTTCGCGAGGCCCGTGCGCAACAGGCTACTTCCTTCGAGCAACTCAAATTGCTGCTCGAACCTGGCGATACAGTAACTGTAACGGAGTCCTCAGGGCAGATCACGAAAGGGAAGATCGAGGCGTTAACAGGATCGTCTTTACGGCTGGTTGCCGGCGGTGGAGTTCGCGAGATGGTGGACCGGGATGTGGTGGAGATCAGGCAAAGGCGCGGCGATTCCCTGGGTAATGGTGCAATAATTGGCGCAATCGCGGGTGGAGCATTCGGTACTCTCAGCGCATTTCTGGGAGATTGTCTGAATGATCCCTGCACAGCCGAGAGAGCGGCCGTGATCGGCGTCACAACGGGCTTAGGCGTCGGAATAGGTGTCGGAATCGATGCACTGATCACCAAGACTAAAGTCATCTACCGTGGGTCGGGCAGACAGGTCACCGTACGCTTCAACATCAGACCGGTTATGGACAGACAAAGGAAAGGCGTCGCTCTATCGGTACGATTCTAACTCGGCAGTGCCGATCACCTTCGCCCTGAACTGGCCTCCGACTTTGAAAAAGTCAACGCCACAGCTACGGCTATACCGATTGGATTGCGCACATTATGCCGAAGCGCGATGACGGATCTTCGGCCAGCTCCTGAAATCGTCCCTGCTCCACGAGCCGTCCTTGATCAAAAACCGCCACCTTGTCTGCATACTTCAGCGTGCTGCTGCGATGAGCCACGATAAGCATTGTGCGATCGCCGGTGTGTTCGGCCATCAGGCGCTCCATGACCTGTTGTTCCGTTGCGGAATCGAGCGCGGATGTCGCTTCGTCGAGTAGAAGGATCGAAGCATTCCGGCAAACGGCCCTTGCAATGCCAATGCGTTGGCGCTCTCCTCCCGACAGCGTGTACCCACGCTCGCCAATAACGGTATCCAATCCTTCAGGAAGGCGTGCGATAACTTCCTCGAGACATGCGGTCGCTACCGATCGCTCAAGAACGCCAGGCGCCACATCCCGCATCATCGTGATGTTTTCGCGTATTGAGAAGTTGAAGAGCTCGGTTTCCTGCAGCACTACGGCAATATTGGAAACGAGTTCCTCGTGCTGAATCTCGTGAACCGGGACATCATCGATCTTCAAAATGCCATGATCGAGACGATAGAGGCCCAGGAGAAGCTTGATCAGTGTCGATTTGCCCGAACCGGATGAACCTGCGATGCCCACAATGTCTCCACGTCTAACCTCAAGGGAAAGCGGGCCGATTGCAGGCTTATCCTCATAGCGAAATACAGCGTCACGAAGATGGATGCGTTGCCAGCCGACTGGAAAGTTTCGAGTGCCGGAATTAAGCCGATTGTCGGTCCAGAACAGAGGCATCATGCGCCCGAGATTCGATTTGCGCTCGATCATCCATTGGAAGCGGTCCGTAAATTCCGTCGCCGTCTGGCGGAGCTTGTCGAAATACGTCGCATAGGTCAGAAAGAAGCCCGGGGACAACTTGCCTTCGACGACCATGTAGGCCACGACTAAAAGGTAAACGCCCCAGCTCACTCCATTGTGAATCTGGTAGCACATCCACTTCGTGTTGCCCAACCGTAATCTTTCATAGGAAAGCTGCCGGGCCAGTTCCTCCTTTTGCGCAAGGTTGCTGGTCATGTGATCGGCGGCTCCGAGAGCCTTTACCGACAAAATGTTGGACGCGCTTTCCACAAACCCGCCGCTCGCATTCTCCAGCGACTTGTTGATGTGGTCCGATAATCGATCAATGCGACGGTCAAAATAGGATTCGATGCAGATCAAAACGCCGAGGTAGTAAACAAAGAAGAGAATAAATGCCGGATGGAGGAGTAAGGTCGCAGTAAGGGCACACAGGAACACGGCTGTCATGTTCAGTGTGTCGATCAAAACGTTGTCGGTCCATTCCCTGACGGCTTCCGCGCCTGTCAGCAAACGTTGCGCCTTGTTCCCCGTGCTCTCCTGCTGATGCCAGGACAGCGATGAATCCAGAAGCCGTTCAAATCCCCACACCTTCGCTCGATACCGCGCGTTCAAACTGATGCGCCCCATCATTCTCTTGCTCGACAGGCGGATCAGCGCAACTCCCGCGTAGGTGGCGGCCAGCAGCGCAGCATAAACGAACAAGGGCGAGAGCGAACGGGACGCCGACGTGTCGGCCTTCGTATAGTCCAGAAGGAAGTTGGTGATTAATCCAACAATAAGCGGCGGAACAACGACGTAACAGAAGACCGCGAGCAGCACAATGCTGAAGAATAGGAACGCCCATCGTTCCGGCCCAAGAAAGTACCAGAGGGCCCGGGGCAGATCGAAAAATGAAAAATCTGAGTTTTGTCTATCGGACATGCCGGTCCGATTCTACAAAGAGGACAGACAAAACAGGACTGTACGTTTCCGGCTTCCGCCGTGATTTGTGAAATCTGTATCATCCGCGGCTAGAATTCCGTGGTGCCCACCCTTAACCAGCTGCGTGCCCATGCGATTTCCGAGTCACTATTCCACCCCACAACCCTGAAAGCGGCGCTGGAGCAAATGAGCTTCGTTCAGGCGGATCCGATTCGATCGCCAGCCCGTGCACAGGATCTGATTCTTCGCCACCGCGTGAGAGGTTATCAAGCAGACCAGCTCGACCGAAGCTACTCGGAGCTCGATGTCGAAGAAGACATCCTCTACGCCTACGGGTTCCTGCCGCGCCACGTCTGGCAGTTACTGCAACCTCGGAAGATAACTGGTCTGGGACACCTCGAGAAAAGAGTTCTCGAAACGGTGAAGCTATGCGGTGAAACGCACCCGAAAGAACTTCAGGCACACCTCGGCCGGCGGCGTGTCATCAATGACTGGGGTGGGCATTCTGTGGCAACGACGCGCACGCTGGAGCTCCTGCATCGACGCGGGTTGCTTCGGATTGCGCGTCGAGAGAAGGGAATCCGAATCTACGAGCCGGCGCGGCCGCACGACGCTTCGATCACTCCCGACGAGCGCCTGCGAAAATTGATCTTGATCATCGCCGCCATTCTCGCTCCAGCACCGGAGAAGAGTCTTCGCGCGACGGTGACACGCTATCGTCAGTGGGGCGATCCTCGCACCGCGGTGGATACTCTGATTCGGACCGGAGAATTGGAAAAGCAGCTTGCCGATGGCATGGCTTACGTTTGGCCAGCCAGGGCGAAAACTTACGCCGATTCGCCACGGCACGTCCGCTTTCTCGCGCCGTTCGATCCACTGGTTTGGGATCGACGGAGGTTTGAACACTTTTGGGGTTGGCCTTATCGTTTTGAGGCATACACACCATTGAGTCAACGCGTCCGCGGCTACTATGCCATGCCGCTCTTGTGGGAAGACTGCGTGGTCGGCTGGGCAAACGTGGGCGTTTCGGATAAACGGTTGTCTGTGGAGCCCGGGTTTATCGGCAAATGCCCATCGGGTCCGGACTTCCGGTTCGAATTGGAACGCGAGGTTGAGAGCCTGAAAATATTTCTCAGGTTAGGACCGACGGTAGCCACTTCGATCGCATGGCCATAAAACGCTTGTAGATCATGATCGCCGCCGCGTGTCTCCCTCTCCCCCCTCCTGGACAGGCCCTGGCCAGGAGGGGTAATCGCGGTCCCGTCAAGTATGGCCGAAATAGCATTATGCAAATAACTTTGTGATGTAGAGTTACGACATGTCGATAACGCTTGCATGGACAGCAGTCATTCTGATGTGTATCGGCGGAGCAATTCTCATGCTTCTCGCCCTGTCGGGCACTCGCGATCATTCAGCTGAATTCAGGGCAGGTCAAAGGCTGGATCGATCTCGCTTGCCGCGCCACACGCGTAAGGTCTCAGCGAAACGTATCAGCGGCACGGTTGCGGAGCAACTATCGTGAGGAAGATGCCTAGAAGAGTTCTTCCAACCCTCAGATAGCTTTCGGATTCCCAAAGAACAACTGGAGTGAAACCCACGATCAAAACCACGAACCCAAGCACGAACACACGGTGTATGCGCCCCCGCTTGACGCGATCGTGAAGCATAGCGATCAATACCGGGGCTAGCCAGACGGCCAAAAATACCGGTGGGTTCAGCCGTCCGACAGGAGCAAAAAGCAGAGCAACGGTCGCCAGGAGGATGAGGCGCTTGTGAAGTTCGGGCTTCCGTCTGTAAGCCATCGCCGCCACGAAAAAGCTTCCAAAAACTGTTATGGCGCGCAACGAGATGAGAAGGAATCCCGCAGCATGATCGAGCGACCACTCGCCGTTTCTAACGTGAAGGAGAGGTCCTGCGAAGGCGGCGATCACACCGGTGATAAAGACGAGACAGCCATAGACCATTCCGATATTGCCTATCGTTCGGTGCTGCCGGACTCGACCCATCGATACAAGAATCACTTCGATCAAGAGCAGCGCCATCCATCCGACGAACACTGCGCCATGAAGATGGATTAACCAGGGTCGCGCCGCCTCGCCTCGGAGCAGCGGCCCGAAATATGAAGGCCAGAATCCAGCAAACGTCAGGGCGATCATGAACGCAGACAAGCCTAAGTATAGAGAGCGTGAACGGACCTCCGCTTGCACCGGAGAGGCAGTGCGATTACCGGCGAGTATCGAAAGATTCTCTGTTTCGCCTGAACTCATGATGTCGCAGATTCATAGAAGCCCCGAACTGAAGATCAGAATTGAATTTGCTCATGATCTTAAGCCCGGGATGACCAGAAAGTGAAGAAATTAGCAGGACGTGCCGAGGACGCTGTCGTTTCCGGCCCCCGGGTTGGAAGCAGCCTGGGTTATCCTTTTTCGCCTGCCCAACCGCTCGGAAGTGTGAGCGGGTGAAAGTCCTTGGTGTTGACGGAGGTTGCATGACAGTGCTCCGGGACCGACTGCGAAGTGACAAACCGAAGCGGGACGCCGCTTCGACGCAACAGGCGCCGCACTCCAAGCTGCTCAGTCGGGCCGAGGCTTACGCGCTCGGAAAGAAGCTCCGTGACGCATGTCCACGCAGCGCTCACGCCCGGTGGAAGGCCCCACACAATCGCGCGAATGCCGTCGACCTCGTTCTCGCCGCTGATAAGGGGCGGGTGCCTGACCTGCTCCCGCTTCCCCACGGGCGTATGGCCCGCTCGGCGTTCACGTTCTACCGAGGTGCGGCGTTGACGATGGCCGCGGATCTCGCCTCGACGCCAGTTTCGAGCCTGAAGGTGCAGTGCTGCGGCGACGCGCACCTGAGCAACTTTGGCGGATTCGCGACACCGGAACGCAGAGTCATCTTCTCAATCAACGACCTCGACGAGACGCTTCCAGCACCCTGGGAGTGGGATGTCAAACGTCTGGCGGCGAGCTTCGTCGTGGCGTGCCGAGACAACGCCTTGATTGACCGACGCGCCCGTGACGCCGTCAATACCTGCGTGCGAACCTACCGCGAATCCATGGCCGAATTCGGCGAGATGAAGACTCTGGAGTTTTGGTACCAGTCGCTCGCTGCGGACGACCTCGTCGCGAACATCAAGGATCCTGCCCTTCGTACTCGAGCATTGAAGCGATTACAAAAGGAGAAGGAAAGGAGCATCGCCGAAGACATCTTCCCCAAAATCGCGGAGCATCAGGGCGAGATGCCGCTGATCAAGGATCAACTGCCCACGATCTTCCACCATATCGACGCGCCTCCGGGCGTCATCCATCAGGCAGTTATGGAAGCGCTCGAAGGCTATCGGTCTACGCCGAAATGGACCTTTACGCCACATGGTGCGGGCGAGCGCTCGCACTCGCCCACGCGCGTTCCGGCATCGCGGTCCAGCTCAGTGGATATATGGGGCGTGGTGAGATATTCGATGACGCGCTAACGGCGTTCTCAATGGCATATGCGGACCAGAACGAAAAGGACCATGCGGCGCTGGCGCGGGCCATTCCGCCGGCAAGGTTAAAGCAGCGGCTGAGGAGGAGGGCTGAGCGAGGTGAGAATCCGCGCCTTATTACTGCCAGCCACCGCCGAGAACGTAGTAGAGCTGCACATAGTCCAGAAGTTCGTCCAACTGCGCGCGAGCCAGCGTGACTTGCGCCGAGTAATAGCGCGTATTGGTATCGAGCACTTCGAGATAGCTCGAGAACCCACCCTGATAGCGCATGTTAGACAGTCGTTGCGCGTCGGCCGCAGCCTGGGTAAGCAACTCCTGCTGTTTTCGGAACTCCTGATCCTTGGCGTAAGCCTTCAACGCGTCCGACACTTCACGAAACGACTGTTGGATCGTCTTCTGGTAAGTGAGAACCGCCTCCTGCGTTTCGGCTTCGGCGAGCTGCACATTCTTCTTCAGACTGCCGGCATTGAACAACGGTTGCGTTAGGGTGCCGACGAAGGTCCACATACCTGTCGGGCCGCTGAACAGTCGGGTTAGCGCCAGACTCTGGAATCCTCCGAGCCCGGTCAACGTGATGTCGGGAAAATAGGCGGCGCGGGCGACCCCAATCTGCGCGTTCTTCGACACCAACCGGGCTTCTGCAGCCTGAATATCCGGACGCCGCTCGAGCAGCGACGATGGGAGCCCTGCGGCAATGTCCGGCAGATGCGGCTGTGCCGTTACCTCAACACCGCGCGTCACACCTTCGGGATTTTCTCCCATCAGCGTGTGGATAAAATTCTCCTGTTCGTCTATTTGTTTTTCGAAGCCGGCAATTGCGGCGGCAGCCGCATAAACGGACTGCTCTGCCTGACGAACATCCAGCAGCGAAGTCGCGCCGTTATCGGAAAGCAGTTGCGTCAGCCGCAGTGAATCTCGGTTGTCCGCGAGCGTCTTCCGGGAGATCTCAAGCCGAAGATCCAGATCACGCAGCGTGAAGTAGGCGGACGCGAGATCGGCGACAAGGGACGCCGTGACCTCTCTCTGTGCCCAGGTGTCGGCCAGTAGATCGTGTCGAGCGGCTTCGGTTGCGTTTCGATACTTTCCCCAGAAATCCGGGCTCCATCGCAGTCCCAGGCCCAGTTGCGTGTTGCTCGTCTCATAGGTGTTCAGAAACTTCGTCCGCGCGTACCGGTAATTATTGGCGGTCGCAATTACGGCAGCAGACGGATATTGCTCCGCCTGCGCGATCCCGACACGGGCCCGGGCCTCGACAATTCGTGCCGCCGCAATGCGTATGTCGTAATTCTGCTGTAGCGCCGTACGAATCAACGATTGAAGCTGCGGATCCTGAAATACATCAAACCACTTTTCATCTCCGAAAGACGTCGGGCCCGACTGAGCGTTGTCGGCGCCACGAAAGGCCCCAGGAGCGACCACCATCGGCCGTTCATACTTGCGACCCACCGAGCATGAGGCGCACGCCAGAGCGCATAGCGCCACTGTGAGAATCTGTCTCATTCGCGCGATTTGCATCACTCGCCTCCTTCCATCGCAGGCGACTGCGTGTGTTGTGTACCGCGAAGCCGCAGGCCCAGATACTCGAAGAGGACGAACAGAAGCGGGATGATGAAAATTGCCAGCGCTGTTGCTGCGAGCATTCCCGTTACCACGACTGTGCCGAGGATCTGGCGACCGCTGGCGCCGGATCCGGATGCGACGGCGAGCGGCACGCACCCGAGAATGAATGCGAAGGATGTCATCAGAATCGGCCGCAGCCTTAGCCGCGCGCCTTCCAGCGCCGCATCGATGACGCTACGGCCTCGAAGCATTTCATCGCGTGCGAACTCCACGATCAGAATGGCGTTCTTCGCAGCAAGACCGATGAGCATGACAAGTCCGATCTGCGCATAAATATCAAGATCGAACTGTCGCAAATAGAGTCCGGCAAAAGCGCCGAAGATTGCCACGGGGACGGAGAGGAGCACCGAAAACGGAAGCGTCCAGCTTTCGTAGAGGGCGGCGAGAATCAGGAAGACCACCAGGAGCGACAGAGCGAATATGGTTCCCGCTGCGCCTGAGGCCTTCTTCTCCTGATACGACAGGTCTGCCCAGTCGTAACCCATCCCTGCGGGAAGCGTCTCCCGAGCGACCTCTTCAAGTGCCGCCATTGCCTGCCCCGAACTGTAGCCCGGTGCGGCGGAGCCCAGCACCTGCGCCGCACGGTAGAGGTTGAAGCGGTTGGTGTAATCGGGGCCGCTGCCAGGGCGCATCGTGACCAGCGTGGACAGCGGCACCATCGCGGCAGCCTTGTTGCGAACATAGTACTGATTGATGGAGGACGTCGTCGCTCGGTCTTCAGCTTCTGCCTCGAGAAACACTCTCCATTGACGCCCGAATCGGTTGAACTGATTGACGTACAACCCGCCCAGTGACGCCTGCAGCGTCTGGTAGATATCGCTCAGGGCGACACCCTGCGTCAGGGCTTTGTCCCGATCGACGGTGGCGAAATACTGCGGCGTCGCCGAAGAGAACTGAGAGTTGATGCCGGTTAATTCCGGTCGTTTTCGTGCCGCTTGCAGAAATGTCTGAAGATTGCGATTCAGATCTTCCACCGTGCCGCCGCTGCGATCCTGCAACCAGAAGGAGAAACCCACGGAGCTTCCCAGGCCGGGAATCGCCGGGGGATTGAAGGCAAAAGCAACCGCCTCCGGTACCTGGGCCGACAGTTGTCGATTAATGTTTGCGAGGATCGCTCTTGCATCCAGACCTGCAGCGCCCCGTTCGTCCCACGGTTTCAGGTTCACAAAATAGAAGGCATTGTTGGTTGTGGAAACACGGGTGAGGAGGCTGAATCCCGCGACCGTTGTATACCCTCTGATTCCGGGCACCTTCGCCAGGATGGCTTCGATTTTCCGTGCCACGGCATCGGTCCGTTGGAGTGACGCCGCCGCGGGAAGCTGCACGTTCATGAAGAGAAAGCCATAGTCTTCGTCGGGGAGGAAACTGGTCGGCAGCCTCTTACTCAGCAGGACATCGGCGCCGGCGAAGATCGCGAGAATCAGCACTCCCACAATGGCCTTCCGGACCAGTCCGTGACTCACGCTGACGTAACCGTCTTTGATTTTTTCGAAACCGCGGTTGAATGTGCGGAAGAACGCTCCGAGCGGACCTCGCATCGGCTTTCGCGGCCGCAGCAACATGGCCGTCAAGGCCGGCGCCAGGGTGAGGGCGTTAAAGGCGGAGATCATGACGGAAATTGCAATCGTGACGGCAAACTGCCGGTTGAGTCTGCCCTGAATGCCGCTCATGAACGCCATCGGAATAAATACAGAGGCGAGAATCAATGCAATCGCCACCACAGGCCCGGACACTTCGCGCATGGCGCGCAAAGTCGCCTCGGGCGGACTCATACCCTGCTCAATGTGGTGCTCAACGGCTTCGACGACAACGATCGCGTCATCGACAACGAGTCCGATCGCGAGAACAAGACCGAACAGAGAAAGCGTATTGATGGAAAATCCGAGCGCCGGAAAAATCGCGAACGTTCCGATCAGCGATACCGGCACTGCAATCATAGGAATCAAAGTGGCGCGCCAGTTCTGGAGGAAGAGATAGACAACCAGAATCACCAGGGCCATTGCGACGAACAGGGTGACAAGGATCTCGTGAATTCCTTCCGTGACGGGAACCGTCGTATCGAGTGCTGCGGTGTATTCGAGGTCAGCCGGAAACCGCTGCTTTAACTCTTCCATCACCTTGTGCACGCCTTCCGACACTGCGACGGCATTTGCTCCAGGCGTGAGGAAAACGGCGATGATGCAGCTGGGTTGTCCGTTGTACCGCGAGACTTCGTTGTAGTTCAGCGCTCCAAGCTCGATTCGCGCAATGTCCTTCAGTCTCACGACGGAACCGTCAGGGTTTGCGCGAACAACGACCTCTCCGAATTCTTCGGCGTTCACCAGTCGACCCTGGGTACGGATCGAGTAGGTCATTTGCGTGCCAGGCACGGACGGATTGCCGCCGATTTGGCCTGCGGGATTGACGGCATTCTGCTGGTTGAGCGCCGAGGCAAGATCCGCGACTGTCAGTCCAAGCTTTGCCAGTACCTGGGGCTTGATCCAGATGCGCATCGAATAATCCGATGCGCCGAAGAGCAGAATCTGGCCTGCTCCCGGCACACGCAGCAACTGATCGTTGATATTGATGTTCGCGTAATTGGCAAGAAACAACGAGTCGTGCGTCTGCTTCGGGGAGTACAGAGCGAGCACGAGCAGCGGCAAACCCGTAGACTTGCGGGTTGTCGTGCCGAATCGCGTTACCTCCGGGGGGAGATTTGGTGTCGCCTGGGCCAGGCGATTCTGAACGTTCACTTCGTCGGTGTTGACATCGGTATCGACGTCGAACGTTACGGTGAGGGCCATCGAGTTGTCGTTGCCATTGGTCGACTGCATGTACAACATGTTGTCGACTCCGTTCATCTGTTGTTCGATCGGCGTGGCGACGGACTGCTCCACGGTCTGCGCATCCGCGCCCGGATAGACGGTGGACACAATGATCTGCGGTGGAACAATCTCCGGGAATTGCGCCTGAGGCAGCCCGCGCATTGCGACCAATCCGGCGAGCACGGTGATGATGGCGATGACAATGGCGACAATCGGGCGTCGTACAAAGAATGCTGCCATGGCTAGTTCCCCTTCGCCGCCGCGGGTTCGGGATGCACGACCGCACCCGGCTGCGCATATTGCAGTCCTCCGACAACCACGCGCTCGCCGAAGGCTACGCCTTCGTTCACAATCCATTTTCCATCGATGGCGGGACCGATCTTTATGGTCCGGACTTCCACCTTGTCGTCGTTTGTCACGACGGAAACTTGAAAGTTGCCCTGAAGCTCAGTGACCGCAGCCTGTGGCACCAGCAGAGCGTCATGCAGTTGACGGGTAATAGCTTGAACTCTTCCATACTGGCCGGGCCGTAGCACATTGCCGGGATTCGGAAACGAGGCAACGAGACGAATGGTGCCAGTGCTCGTGTCGATCTGGCGATCGGTCCACAAGACATGACCGGTCTGAGGAAAGGTGCTGCCGTCGGAGAGAATTAGCTTCAGCGGAATTCCTTCCAGAGGCGGGCCGGATGCTTTTGATGCGCGGAGGTAATCCTGTTCCGATATCGGAAAATACACTTTGATGGGATCCAGCTGAGACACTGTCGTGAGAATCGTGGTGGTGGAAACAAGATCGCCGATTTGCGCCTTGGCAATGCCTGCAATGCCACTGACAAGAGAAGTGATCTTCGTAAAGCCGAGATTTAATTCCGACTGCTCCACTGCGGCACGTGCAGCCACGACCGCCGCAGTCGCTGCGGTAATCGATGCCTGAGAGGCAGATGCTGTGGCCTTTGCGGCATTGACAGCGGCTGCAGCTCCGGCTCGTGCCTGAAGATCGTCGTCGAGCCGGCTCTGGGCGATTGCCTTTGCCTCGGCCAGAGGCTTATCCCGCGCGACATCCTGTTCCGCCTTGGCGAGCTGGGCCTGCGCTTGCACGACTTGCGCCTGTGTCTGCTCCGATTGAGCCTGCGCCTGGCCAAGTTGTGCTTGCGCCTGTGCCAGTTGGGCGCGACTTTGATCGAGCGCGGCCTGAAAGGGACGGGCATCGATTTCAAATAAGACATCCCCCTCTCGTACCGGGGATCCTTCCTTATAGTTCTGTTTAACCAGATAGCCCGAAACGTGCGGCTGAATCTGCCCGTTCACGTAGCCATCAATCGAGGCAATCCATTCGCCGGTCAGGCCGACGTCCTGGCGTTCAACTGCCGCCACCTGAACGGTTGGCGCGACGGGCTGCTGCGTCGCTGCGGGTTGAGCGCTGCGACATCCACCTGTCGCAATGCCAAGGAAGAAAATCAGTAAGACGACACACGAACCGGGCCTGTGCCAGTGAAACATTTTCGAGACCCTCCGTCGAATCGCTACAGGTGTCGCAGAAAACAGGGAGCAGAGACCGCTGAATTCGGATGGTTCAATGGAAACGATTTCATAACTATTTTCGTTTTCTCCCGGATTGCGGGCGTGTGTAGACGGCAGGACTCCGGAAACCTGGCGCCAGAAAATTCACCATGCGCTTGATCACACATTCCACATCTTTCGTTTGCAGCATTCCTGCAGACATCGTTTCCAGCTGATCCCAGTGGCTTAGCGTGTGCGCCATCGCGCCGGAAACACAATGGAGCCGCCAGTAGAGCTCTTCTTCCGGCATCTTCGGAGATACCTTTTTTAGAACGCCGCCGAAACGGCGGGTCACCGGTAAGAAATGCTTTTCCGCGATGCGGGCAAACATCTCTCCTGTCTCGGCATGCAGTCGTCCCACAAATTTGCCAAAGATGCGACCTTCGCCGCTTGTCAGGATGAGTCGCATTGGCGGCCCGACGAAGGCATCCAGAATTTCTTCCACCGCAGGACCGGAAGCACCGGCCCGCGCCTCGCTTTCGGCAAGAAGCCGCAGACGTTCACGGTTGAGCGGCTCCGCGCGCCGAAGCAGCGCAGCCTCCAGAAGGGCCTCCTTCGATCGAAAGTGATAATGGACGGCCGCGAGGTTGACCGAAGCGGCTTTGATAATTCCTCTGAGTGACGCTCCTGCGTAACCGTGCTCTGCAAAATGACGCTCGGCAACATCCAGAATCCGCTGTTTGGTGTCGGCATCAGGCATACGAATGATTCAATCAGTCGATTGATTGATTCGTCAATCGTTTTTTAGGCGCTGGGAACTGGGCCCACTGAAGGATCAGCGGAAAAGCGAACAGGATGCTTGGCGCATTGGCCAAGGTGCAAACCGAAAGGCAATCGTTCAAGCGAGGAATAGAAGGCTGGAAATGGTAAGAATTACGCCGGGACGCGAGCATGGCCCGCGTCCCGGCAATGCCTTTTTCGATCTGCAAGATGGGCTCTTTTTCCGATCTATTAATAGAGGATGCAGAGCCGGCTCTCGAAGACTCCGTGTTTACCGTCATTTGGCCTCATTTATCGCCGACGCGCACCAACTCTCCTTGAATTCGTGGGCTCTTGAATCCTTTCGTTAGGAACCGAGTCTGTGGCCTGAGGCGGCGTATCCGCTTTTGATCGAGAGGATAGCCATTGAAGATACACCACCGCGCCGATGGCCAAAGCCGAAAGCAACAAGGCAAACACCTTTCCTGCATCCATAGTTACTCCTAGTGAAAAACTCTCTTTGAATCCCGTGAGGGAATTTAAAAACCTAGATGAAATAGGGTGACTGCGGGATGGGAGGGGAACGAGTGCCTGTGCTGACGGTCAGGTGAATTGAGTAAGCGACCCCACGCACGGGAAGGACAGAGCCGCAAAAGCGGAGGCCATTGGGATCTTTGACGCGGTCGCAAGAAACGACGGGGACCAACGTTTGTCGTGTCTTGAGCGGTTGGGAGAAGTTGCGCAGACGCAAAAGCCCGCGCTCGAGCACAATTGCGTGCTGTGTATTAAGGACACCGATTCCAGCGGGCCTCTGGTCCCCATCAAGAGAAGGGTTGACGGGGAAATCTCCTAGAACACCCAGAAGAATAACGATGCTTAAGATTCCGAAGACTCGGTATGCGTTCGTCCTGGCTTCGTCAAACACAGACACAATTCTAAATCGCAATGTTCCTTGTTGGAAGGGACTATTCCCGGTGGCCGTGCCGCGCAACATGATTCTCTAGCGCCGCTCGTATAATGACCAGAATAGGAAGCGTTTCAATATGACCTCACTTGCCAACATCTATCGGGGTTGGGAAGGATACCAAACCAGCCTCGTGCACGCCGTAACCCCTCTTACACACGAGCAGCTCATCTGGCGCGCTGCAACAGACCGTCGTTCCCTCGGCGAGATCGTCCGGCACATCAGCCTCGGTCGAATCAATTGGTTTGTCCGAATGGGAGCTCCTGGAGTTGATGCTGTCGCACAACGCGTCCCGAAGTGGGAGACCGACCCGGACGGAGTTCGCCATATCGTTGAAGGGGCTGTTGCTGCTGATGACCCGCGGGGATTGACGGAATGGCTGGAACTGTCGTGGCATCCGATTCAGCGCGTCCTTGACGAGTGGACGGTAGCCGATCTCGATACGACTTACGCCCATCGGTGGAGAGGCCAGAATTATTTGAATTCGAGACAATGGACGATATGGCGAATCATGGCGCACGATATTCATCATGGCGGGCAACTCGCGATGATGCTGGGCATGATGGGCGTTGATGCATTCGAGCTTCGAGCGTTGGGCGGTCACATCGTCGTACCTACTCTCGCTCACGACTCCGGCAACCTCACGAATTAGGTTCATTGGTGACGCCCTTGTTACTTTTTTTGTGAGTTCATCGGAATACTGAGAGGATTCTATGAAAGACCGTATTTTGACAGTGCCACAGATTGGATTGATCGCCGTGACGCGCGTTGCTCTCGGCGTCGGAATCGGCCTATTACTCAGCGAGAAATTTGGCGAGCAAGAACGCCGTGGTGCGGGCTGGGCGCTGTTGGCAGTCGGCGCGATAACGACCCTCCCGCTTATTGGGAGCGTTCTGCACGCGCCATCGGCGGGCAGTGAAGAGCTGGGTGCCTGAATTACCTTTTCGACTGGCTTAATCTCAGTTTTCAGCGCGCCGTTTCGTCGTCGGGTCCCAGTTCAGGAGAATGGTAATCGGAGACGCGGGCTCGGTGACGATGTTGGTCAGAAAATTCTTTCCGTCGAGGCTCGGCGCGTAGACGGGCGTAGCCAGGCGAAACAGAGGCGTCGGTGCGCCCGCCTTGACGGCGGCGACTCCAAGATCGATGGAAACCGACATGAGGTTTCCGTCGGCAGCGCGGTAGAACATCTCTTTTCCGTCGTGGCGCCAGCGTGGGCCGGCTCCTCCCTCTGTAGAGATGCGCTGTTTGCTTCCTGTTCCCATGAACAACTGAACGTAGATCTCGCTGCGGCCGGTTTCCCACGACTGATACGCTACAAATCGCCCGTCTGGTGAGAATCTGCCGCAACACTCCAAAGCATCGGTTTGAACGACGGGTGTCGGCGAGGCGTTGCCTGAAACCGGCAAGACCCAGAGGTCATCTGACGTCTTCGGATTGGAAGATTGATACAAAATATATTGGCCATCGGGCGACCAGTCGTGCGCAGTCTTGCCCTCGCGAGTTTCGAGCAGCACTCTTTCCGGCTCGGTTCCACTTGTGGCGCGCTGATAAAGATCCAGTACTCCCTTTCGAAGGCTGCTGAAAATTAGTTGTTTGCTGTCGGGCGACCAGACCGGCCGTCCATGCCATCCGTCGGCGAAGGTGAAACGGCGGCCGATCTCGGTTTCCAGATCGATCAACCATACGTCTTTGGTTCCGTTGAGCGTTTTTGCGAACGCGGCCGTGCGGCCGTCGGGAGAAAGACTGAGGTCGTCTGCCTGTCGCGTATCTGTAACTTGATCCGAGCCGGTGATCACCTTTAAGACTTGGCCGGCGCGATTAACCCATGCAAGTTGCGTGCGCTCTCCGCGAGCCCGGAACGCGATTACTCCTGCAGACGACGCCGACGCAGCGACGATGCCACGCACACTGGTGCTGCCAACGGACGTATCGACAAAGACCTCGCTCGCCACGGACACCGGCTCTCCACTGGGAGCGAGCGATGAGAGATCCAGCCGCTGCGCCAGAAGCGCGCCTCGCCGGGCGAAGAGAACGTAGTCGGGCGGGGCGAAAACGGCACCGCTGTCGGCATCGAAGAGACGCTTCGTTTGTTTCGAGTCGAGCGAGCCGATGTAGATTCCTTGTCCGTTGATCGTGCGGCCGAAAAGAAGAAAGTGATTTCCGTCCGGAAGAAAGTAGGGATATCCCTGGGTTGTCTGATCCGGTGCAAGCTCCGTGGCCTCTGTTGCGCCGTCATTGCTGGAGCTAAACAAATAAAGAGGCAAGTGGTCGCCCGCGGATCCAATCAAAAGCTTGCCCGCGGCATTCCAGGACGCACTTCTGAAGCCCGTCCCCGCGGGAACGTTCGAAAGAGTCCTGGCGAGTTTGCTCTCGATGTCGAAACGCTTCAAGTGATCGCTCGTGCCGAAGCCGATCGCAAGGCTGTTCGGCGACCAGAACGTCATCGACGTAATACCTTCCGTCCCGGGCAGTAACTCCGCCTTCTCCGAGTCGAGGGGTCGCAACCACAGTTTAGATTGCGACACGTAAACGAGGTTGCGACCGTCGGGGGAGAGCGAAAACCCGGATGGACTCGTTTCGGCAGGCGTCACGATCTGGAGCCGCATTTCCGGAGATCGTGACGGCGCCGTCGTGCCGCGCTGCAGAGAAAGCCCGACGACCACCATCGCGAGGATGGCAACAGCGGCGATCCAGGCAGCGCGTTCGCGGGCCCGACGCGCGGGGGCGAGCGATGGCACCTGCGATGTTACTGGGGCCACCGGCGGCGACTGCAAGTCTTCGATCTGGAAGCGCACGTCCGCGATATCCCGCAAACGAAGGCTTGGATCCTTTTGAAGGCAACGCTGCAGAAGGGCTCGAATCGACGGAGGCGTGGTTGCAGGCAATGCGTTCCAATCGGGATCGACGTGTAGAATTGCGCTCAGAACCTCCACTACGGATTCACCGGGAAAAGCCGACTTTCCGACCAGCATTTCATAAAGCACGCACCCGAATGACCAGATGTCGCTGCGCGCGTCGACAGGCCGGCCTTTGGCCTGTTCGGGGGCCATGTAGCCTGCGGTTCCCAGGATCAACCCCGGCAACGACCGTGTGCCGACAGTAGGCGATTGGGAAGTCACGGGCTGCGTTGAAAGCACCTTGGCCAAACCGAAGTCGAGCACCTTGACCTTGTTGTCTGGAGTGAGTTTCACATTTGCGGGCTTCAGGTCGCGATGGACAATGCCGCGCTCGTGGGCGGCTTCGAGAGCCTCGGCAATCTGGCGCGCGATATCGAGAGACTCGGCCAGAGACAAAGGCCCTAACGTAAGCCGATTGGCCAGCGTGTCGCCTTCGACGATCTCAAGAATAAGACACAGGGTGTCCCCTGATTCCTCGAGCCCGTAGATCTGAGCAATCCGCGGGTGATTCAGCGCCGCCAGCGTTTCGGCTTCGCGCTTGAAGCGCTCGACGCGGTCCGCATCCTGCGACCACTCGCTCGACAGCACCTTGATTGCGACGTCGCGTTTCAGGCGCGTGTCACGCGCGCGATAAACCTCGCCCATTCCCCCCGCATCGAGGAACGATGTGATCTCGTAGTGCCCGATGCATACTCCAGCCGTCAAGCGCTGATGTGTTGAAATCAGTTCTCGGGCGACCGCGTCGAGTGTTCCTTCCATGAAGTTGGTCGCGCGCGGCTCCTCGGCGAGCAGAGATTCCACTTCGCGTCGCAGTTGCTGGTCGCCGGAGCAAGCCTGCTGGAGGAATGCGGCACGGCCAGCCTCGACTTGTTCCAGTGCGCGAACAAAGAGATCCTGTACCTGGTCGAACCGCTCCGGACTCAACGGAGTCCCATCGATGCTGTAGACATTGGCTTGCATTATAGGCTCGGGAAGAAAATCGGGGCCAGGCCACTTGGTTCCTATTTTCTTGCCCGCCGAGGTTTCCGGGAACAGATGAGGTATCGGCAAGAAAATAGGAACCAAGTGGCCTGGCCCCGATTTTCTTCCCTCGCTACTGTCGTCGCCGCACGATCAGCTCCAGCGGTAGTGGGGTCGTCGCAGTCACAAGGATCTCCGCATCCGTGACATCTTCCGCTCCCTGTCTCACCTCGACGGTGTAACCGTCGGCAGGTATGCCGCGAAGCCGAACTCTGTAGTCGCCTTCAGCCACCGCACCAATCGTGAAAGATCCGTCGGGCCTCACTCCGCGGGATGCATCCGTCATTCCGCGAACGTTGTCGAGTCTCGCCGTACTTCCAACGGATTCGAGTTCGACTCGAATCCCCGACATCAACACCGACGCGTCTGCTGGCAGCCGCACAATACCGCTGACTGTGACGCTGGGATGAACGATGAGCCGGATGTTGTCCTCGTCGGCATCGCGTATCTCGACGACGGCTCTTCCCCACGCCAGCGCGACACCTCGGCGGCTGGGCGATCCTCTGGAATCCTGAACGCGCGCGTAAAGATCGTAAACACCGGGAACTAACGATGAGATCTCAAAGCGACCCGTTCTTGAATCGGAGGTGCCGACGTTCCTCGGCGAGCTTTGATCGATCGCGTCGTGAGGCAACAACATGAGCGCCGATGCCGCAGGCACGCCACGCCGCCCATCTGCCGTAAGGGTACTCAGCACCTGACCGGAGATCTTGAACGTCTTCGACGTGGGTTGGATGATCGCGGCAGGAAGCGCAATGTCGATACCGGTTCTTGAGTCACCTGCTTTCAACTCGATGCGAGCAGCAGATGCGAGTTCGGTCACATTCGGGTAGAACGCTTTGAGGGACAGCCCGGTCCGACCGGTCGCGGATCCAGGCGGCTCGCCCTGAACGATGTATTCCCCCGGCGGAAGCCAGAACAGACGAAACTCGCCCCGATGGTCTGTGAAATTTGTCGCGGCAGGTTTGAGTGTGACCCGTCCACCGTCGCTGGTGACGGTGAAGGCGCGAACGTTCGCCATCGGCAGCAATTCTCCGAAGCCGTCAATCACTCGCCCGGAGATCACTCCTGCCGGAACCAGCAGGATAGAAAGGTCGGACGCTTTCGTGTCTGCTCCAATGGAGATGATCACGACTTCCTCTGCATTGCCTTCAATGGATAACGAGAAGTAACCCTCCCGACGGACCGACACGCGATATCGCCCCGGCGGCACCGCAGTCACTTCGAAACGGCCGTCCTGGTCTGTTTTCAAATGGACGGCGCGCCCCGACGCGCCGCCAGGCTCCAATTCGACAGTGACGCTGGCCCCAGCCACCGCTGCCGCGGTGCCCGCGACCTGGACTACTCCGCGGATCACACCTCGCGCCGCCTCCTGTGTGGGCGCTTGCGCAACAACGAGTGAGAGAACAAACAGGAAGGGTCTCACAGCTATCGAGCCTCGGCCGGAATTGCCGTGAGGTCGGCCGTGACCATAGATTGCTGGTTTACGAACACCGCGCGGCCGCGGTTCTGATACTGCGAAAGGAATCTCTCGTTGTAATACGCCCCATCCGGAACACGCTGCCACGCAAACAGCTGATAGTTTCCGGGCGCAATACCCTGGATGGTGAAATGACCGGCTTGATCCGTGGTGACTGTCTTATATAACGAGCGGTTTCCACGTCTTGATGTCGGCGGCACGAGCACAACAGTCGCGTTCGCCATGGTGTTTCCCGCGGCATCCTTGGCTGTTCCCTCGACGGTCGCCGAACCGGATCTGACGACCACTTCGATGAGATCCGGAGTCTTGCCCGCAACAGTCAGGCCTGAGTCGTAGATGCTTACGCCTGCCTGCAGAACGTCGGCCACGTAGAGATCCGGCGGCAATCCTTGCGTGACGACGCGAAACTGTCCGGCGGTCACAGCCGGGACCATGAAGGCGCCATCCTTTGGATCCGCAACAACGGCGCGCATGCCAATGCCCTGATAAACGGGAACTTTCACTTCGCTGCCGTCAGGCCGTAGGGACACTCTCGCGGCTACCGGGCCCGGGGCGTGGCCATCCACCGTGACCTTTCCGAGCACCCGTACGCTGGGATAAATCCGAAGCTCAACACCCGTGAGATCCTTATCCCGAATTTCAACCGGCGTCCGGCCGATCGTGATGCTGGAGCCGCCGTCAGGATTCGATTCTCGAACCCAGGTACTGAGGTCGTAGATTCCCGGTTGGATCCCCGAGACTTCGAAAGGCGCGCTCCATAACTGATCGCTGGACTGAGAGACCTGGACCGTGCCAAGCGTGCGCGAGCCAACGCCGTCCGGGATGCTCGGGTCACGCACGAGGATGTTGATCGTTGCAGTCGTAGAGCCGACATTCGCGCCGACAGGACCCGGCCCGCTCGGCGGCGTGACGGAACTGATTATCGTTCCCGATATTTTGAACGAGGAGGCCGCCTGCATTTCGATGTCGAAGCCGCCGAGTTCTTCGCCGCCGCGTATGACGACGGGCTGCGCCCTCAGAGTGTCCGTTGTTCGAGGGTAATAGGTCGTAAGAGGATCTTTTCCATCGGCCGAAGGTGTCCGGCGCCCGCGTGGCAGCATGGTGGCAACAAAGTATTCTCCCGGTGGTAGCCAGAACAGTTTGTATTGGCCCTGATCATCGGTTCTGGCCTGGGCGCCGGGCATGAGGAGCGGGTAGCCGTCCTGATAAGAAACCACGAAAGCCTGAACGACCATATTAGACAGCTTGTCCCCGGCGGAATTTGTGACGCGCCCGGAGATGACCGCGCCCGGAATCATCGGCACTCGAACCTCACTTGTGCCACCGGCTGCGACGGACACGGAGACAGCGGGATGGTCTGCGTCCGAACCCGGCCCGAAGTGGTCTTTACTGTCTGTCGCGATGTCGTAGTTTCCTGGAAGCACGGCCGTGATGAGGAAGTTGCCTGCGTTGTCGGTTACCGAGACAAATCGTGAGGCGAGAGTGTTCTCAAACGCCGCGATGGCTCGCTGGACCTCAGGATTCATCAGCGAAACACCACGCTTGGCCGCGGTATCAATAATGCTCTGAAAGTAAGCGCCGTTGGGTTCACCCTTGGGAGGATCGACAACCACGCCCCGCGTTGCAAAGAAGTCGAGCAGTTTTTGTAGAGCGGCCCGATCTGTCGGGCCGCCCGTAAGCCGGACCGTTACGCCGGAGAGCGGTCTCCCCGAACTCTGGACGACTACGGTTCCTTTGACCGTGCCTTTTGCCGTGTCTGTGGATTGCGCCGGTGCGTTCACCTGAGCCTTTACCGGAACCGTTTGCCAGCAGGCGATAAATATCGCCGTCACGAGGACCACCCTGGTTGCTGCGCCGATCTCATGAGTATGTGCAGAAGTTTTCGTCATCGCTTGACCTTTCTCGCGGCATCGGCAAAACCGTCCGCGGCGGGGATTTCTTAGCTCTCAATTCAGGAAGCGACGCGGGCGTGCGAAAACCCGCAGCATTCGCAAAGTTTTTTGCGTTTTCTTATAATCGCGTTGAATGCAACGAGATAACGTGACCGCCTTGCTGCAGGACTGGACCGGCGGTGATGATCGGGCATTGGAAAGACTGACGCCCTTTGTTCAAGCGGAACTGCGCCGCATAGCCGGCCGGTATATGGCAGGTGAGCGGGTTGGCCACACCCTTCAAGCCTCGGCCCTGGTCAACGAAGCTTTCCTCAAGCTGATCGACATTCGCCGCATGCAGTGGCAAAATCGCGCCCATTTCTACGCGATGTCGGCGCGCCTGATGCGCCAGATTCTCGTGGACTGCGCGCGCAGCAAAAAGAAACAGAAGCGAGGCGGCGGGGTGATGCAAGTGACTCTGGATGAAAACCTGAACGTCATCGCGGATCGCACCCGCGACCTCGTCGCGCTCGATGACGCTCTGAACGCCCTTGCAGCTG
>Ga0157379_10000723_pt1 | contig 26732 bp, 32 predicted proteins | sample S25metaG_FD_121802 | JGI IMG/M metagenome (GOLD analysis project Ga0157379, IMG submission 121802) | Switchgrass rhizosphere microbial communities from Kellogg Biological Station, Michigan, USA - S2-5 metaG | ecosystem: Host-associated > Plants > Roots > Rhizosphere > Soil | place: USA... | reverse complement strand
TGAGGATGCCTGGTCGGAGACGTTTCTCGCGGCGCTGCGGGCGTATCCGAAGCTGCCGGCGGGCAGCAACGTCGAGGCGTGGTTGGTGACGATCGCGCGCAACAAGGCGATCGACCAGCTGCGGGCCCGCTCGCGGCGGCCCGCGCCGACGGAGCGTCTCCCGGAGCCGGCCCGGTGGGAGGAGCGTGACGCGCAGCTGGATCTGTGGGACGCGCTGAAACGGCTCACGCCCAGGCAAAGGGAGGCCGTCGCGCTCCACTATCTCGCCGGGCTCCCGTACGCCGAGGTCGCCCGGCTCGTCGGTGGCAATCCCGCCGCCGCGCGCCGGGCGGGCGCTGACGCCATCGCGTCGCTGCGGAGCATGCTTACGTTGGCGAAGGAGGACGAGTCGCGATGACCAGCGACGATCTTCGGGCGCCCGATCCGTTCGCCGCCATGCCGGACCTCGATGCCCGGCTCAGTCGCCTGCGCCAACGGCTCGCGGCCGAGGCCGAGCGGGAGGGTCTGCTGGACGTGGCCTATCGCAGCGTGGACTCGCCCGTCGGGCGACTTCTGCTCGCAGCGACCCCGCAGGGGCTGGTCCGGGTCGCCTATGAGGTGGAGGACCACGACGCCGTGCTCGCGTCGCTCTCGGAGCGGATCAGCCCCCGCGTTCTGCGGGCGAACGGGCGGCTCGATCCCGTCGCCGTTCAACTCGACGCGTACTTCGCCGGCGCCCGGTCGCGCTTCACACTGAGCCTCGATCTGCGGCTCGCGACGGGATTCCGGCTCTCGGTGCTGGAGCACCTGCGCGACATCCCCTATGGCAGCACGGCCAGCTACGCGACGGTCGCCGCGCTGGCGGGCAGCCCCCGCGCGGTCCGGGCGGTGGGGACGGCCTGCGCGACGAATCCACTGCCCGTAGTCCTTCCATGTCATCGCGTGATACACAGCGACGGCCGGATCGGCCGCTACCTGGGCGGCCAGCAGGCCAAGCAATCCCTGCTGCGGCTCGAGGGGGCACTCTGACGCGGCGCGGAGAGGCCACAGGGCATCGGATCGCCATCGACACCTCACGTTCCGGCCTGACCGGGCGTCTCCTTGGTGAGAGCCTCGTCGACGCTCTCGCCGCCGCCCCCGACGGCGGGCCGAACCCCTGGACGGGACAACGCATGCCTGTAGCACTTGTCACCGGGAGTAACCGTGGATTGGGCTTCGCAACCGCGCAGGCGTTGGCGCGGCTCGGGCACCGGGTCCTCGTGACCGCTCGGGAGCAGGCCGCGGCGGACAAGGCCGCGGCCGATCTGACGGCGCAGGGATTCGACACCGCCGCCATCGAGCTCGACGTCACCTCCCCCGACAGCATCGCGGCAGCCACCCAGCGGGTCGCGGAGCTGCCGGCAGGCCTGGACATTCTGATCAACAACGCGGGGATTCTGCCCGAGGCCACGGACGGCGAGCAGCACGAGTTCGCCTCCCTCGATCTGTTCGAGAAGACGTACGCGACCAACGTCTTCGGCCCGGTCGCCGTCACCGAGGCGCTCCTTCCGCTGCTGCGCAGGAGCCCGGCCGGCCGCATCGTCAACGTCTCCACCACGATGGGCTCGCTCAGCGACCAGGCGAACCCCGCATCGCCCTACTACGGCCTGATCGTGCCGGCGTACCAGAGCTCGAAGGCGGCGCTCAACAGCATCACGATCTCACTCGCCAAGAAACTCGCCGACACCCCCATCAAGATCAGCTCAGTCTGCCCGGGCTTCGTACAGACCGACCTGACCCCAGTCAACAGAGAGCAGGCTCCTCTCACCGCCGACCAGGCCGCGCAGGTCGTCGTCCAGGCCGCGACCCTGCCGGGCGACGCGCCCTCGGGCACGTTCTTCGACCAGAACGGCACCGTCGCCTGGTAGCGAACATCGCGACCGGGTAGCAGTGTGCCGCACCCGGCCGGCATGACCCCTCCAGACGTCACGGGGTTCGATCCTCCGGATGTCGCCGCGGCCGCCGGTTGCCGGCCTGCCCGTGGAGGACAGGCCCGGCACTCGACGGCCGCAGCCGCAGAGCACCCAGGACGGTCAGCTGGCGGCCCGCTCCCTGCCGAAACGCCTGCGGTGACGACTTCCACCTGTCGTCCAGCAGAAGATCGCTGGACGAGTCCACCCAGGGGGCCAGGCCCAGCACAAGTACTGCGGCTCCGAGCGCGCTGGTGCCGCCCACACAACCACACCCGTTCGGGCCTCCGTGTTCAACCATGCGACCAGGCCATCCCTCTCCGCTGGTGTCACGAACGGGAAAACGGCGTCCGGGACGGCTGCGGTGTCCGATCATCGAGGGCGGTGAACCCGTCGGCGCGCTGGTGGCCGACTGCCTGACCCGAGAGGATCGCCATGCCGACTGCCGTTGCCGCTCCGGACTTCCTCTTTTTGGAGCTGACCGGACGGTGCCAGATGGCGTGCCGGCACTGCTTCGCGGGCTCTTCGCCGCGGGGAGACCACGGTTCGATGACCGTGCGGGACTGGCGCGAGGTGATCGACGCCGCGGGTCGATCCGGAGTACGGGCCGTCCAGTTCATCGGCGGTGAACCCACCACCCATCCCGCGCTGGCCGAACTCGTCACCCACGCCCTGGTCGCCGGCCTCGAGGTGGAGATCTACACCAACCTGCTGCGTGTCACCGGTGGACTGTGGGAGGTCTTCGCCCAGCCCGGGGTCCGGCTGGCCACCAGCTACTACGGCGCCGACCCGGCCCGTCACGACGCGGTCACGGGTCGGCGGGGGTCCCACGCCCGCACCCGGGCGAACATCGCCGAGGCGGTCCGCCGCGGGATTCCGCTGCGCGTCGGGGTGATCGACCACGGCGACCGCGAGGCCGCCGAGGCGGATCTGCGCACCCTGGGGGTCACGGACATCGGCCACGACCGGGTGCGGGCGTTCGGCCGGGCAGCCTCGGATGGCGCCGATGTGGGCGACACCTGTGGGGACTGCGGGCACGGCACGGCCGCGGTGCTCCCCGACGGCACCGTGACCCCGTGCGTGTTCACCCGCCACGCCGGCGCGGGTAACGTCCGGGAAAGCCCGCTCGGCGCGATCCTCGCCGGGCAGGCCTTCGCCGAGCAGGTCCAGGTTCTCGACCAGCTGCGCCGCCCCGGACCCACGGCGTGCAAGCCGAGCCCGCGGTGCAGCCCGGCGTCGTCGTGTGGCCCCTCCTGCACCCCGTCGGACACCGGCAACAAGGGATCGAACTGCCAGCCCAAGGGATCGAGCGACAAGGGATCGAGCGGATCGAGCGACAGCGAATGAGATGGGTGCCGGCCCGGGTCGAGGCCACCTGGATGGACGACGTCTGGCGCGAGGGCGCGCGCCGGCTCGATGTCGAGCCGGACGGCGCCCCGGTGCCGAGCGCGTCCGGCAACGTCATCGGGGGCCGGGTCTCCCACCGCGGCGGGACGGCGTGGCTGCGGGTCGCGCCGTTCCTCGAGAACGCCATGGACCTCGAACCCTGGCAGGGCACTCGGGACGCCGGCGCGCTCACGGGTATCTGCAAGCCGGCGCTGCTGGCCAGCGCGCAGTGGACCCGGCCCGACCCGGTGCCGGTCCCGGTCAGCGCGGAACTGCTCACCTACGTGGCCGACTCCCCCGCCACCCCCGGAGACCAGTTCCTCACCGGGCCGCTCGACCTGCCCCCCACCTGGCTGGCCGACCTGCGGACCTCCCTGGACGCGCTGGCCGCGCAGCCCACCGCGCGGGAGATCTGGGGCAACCGGCCCGAGCGCTACCGGTGCCTGCTCGACGCCGTCTACAGCCGGCCGCTGCCCGCCGGGATCGCACCCCGCTGGGGCTGCACCGAGCACCTCGATCTGCACTGGGGCAACGTCACCGTCCCGCGCCTGGTGATCCTCGACTGGGAGCACTGGGGCCGCAACGTCGCCGGCTACGGCGCGGCCCGGCTGTACTGCACCGCGCTCGCCGCCCCCGAGGTCGCGGCGCAGATCCACGCCGCGTTCGCCGACCTGCTCGATGGCCCGTCCGGGCGCTACGCCCTGCTGGTCGCGGCCGCGGACATCCTCGTCACCGTCGCCTGGTACGAGGCCGCACCCGGGCTCTGCCCGGCCCTGCATCGTCTCGCCGATGCCCTGCTGACGGGCGAACCGGCCCCCATCCGGGGGCGGGAGAGGGCCGGCTCACCGCACTGAGCCGCCGTGTCGAACTAAGGTTCGACCGTGTGGTGTGACCAGGGGTGCGGCATTGGTCTCGCCACGCAGGCCGGGGACCCCGGAAGCCCGCTGCGCCGATACCTGGCCACCCACTTGCCGAACCTGCCTGCGATGCACGGATCCCTGGTCCGTGCGCTGCAGGGCACCACGACGCTGCGGCCTCCCGGCCTCGGGCCGTCGCCGATGATGCGCCGGGGCTACCCCGGCGACATCGCCCGCGCGATGAACTACCGGCTGCGACTCGCGCTGGCCGCCGACGTGGGCCTCGCCCCGGCCCGCGGCATGGCCCTGCTCCAGCGCGTGATGCCGGGCGAGTGGCCGGTGCTCACGAGCGGCGCGTTCGCGCTCGCGCTCGCTCGCCTCGCGCACGAGGTCCGTCCGCACGATCCCGCGACGCCGGTGGCGCTGCCCGACCCGGAGCGTGAGCGGGAGGCATGCGGGCTCGCGTGGTGGCTGGGGGTGTTCGACCGGGTCGGGCGCACCGGCCGGCCCCCGATGGTCCCCGGCTCCGGCCGCCGCTGCGTCGAGGGGCTGCGCGACCTGATTGTGCCGATCGGACTCGACGACATGGTCGGTCTGGTGCGCGCCGCGGGCGAGGGCCCGTTTGCCCGCCTGCGTGCCCGGGCGGCCGTGCCGGTCTCACGAGCCCCGGCGGTGCCGACGAGGGCCTGGACGCGCCGGTCGGCGACACCCTGCTCGCGTTCCACACCACCATCGACCCCGCGATTCTCACCACGCCGCAGGAGGTGTTGCCGCTGCTGTGCCGCCTGGTCGGCGCCCTACTGCTCGACGACGCAGACCCGCGCCACCTGGCCCTGTACCTGACCCGCCAGTGCGTCGGGGTGAGCTGGCCCATCGAGCGACTGTTCGAGATCTGCGCCGGCCCGGAACCGCCGCGCAGCCTCTCCGAGCACCGCCAGGCCCTCACGGCGACGCTTGCGGCACTGCGGCCGCTGGAAGGCACGTCCTGACGGACCGGGCGCGGCACCCGCGGACAAGGCAATGCGCCGCCGCTACCCGACCTTTGGCACTCCCTCGGCGCAACAGCGCCCACCGTTCCGATCCTGCGCTATCACGGCACAGCCGACACGGTCGTCGCCTTCGGCCGGGCCGAGGGCCTCGCTCGCCGGTACTGCGCCTCACCACCCACGGCACCCAGCGAGGTCGATCATTGAGCTCCCGAAGATCGGGCGGTGCCTCCGGGCCGGGGCGCTCGGCCGGGACCTACTCGTCCCAGTCCCAGTCCCCGTCGTTCGGCAGGACGGTGATCAGACCATTCATCGGAGTGCCGAAGTTGCCATTCGGGTCCTGGATGCCGCCCTCCGGCCCGGGCGCCACCGGCTGGTCGAACTGATCGAGCCTCGCGTGGAAGCGGGAGTAGTAGACAAAGGCCCCTGCCCGACGGAAGGTGAGTGTGAAGATTCCCGGCCGTCCGTGGTTGGCTTCCGTTCCTGGAATCAGATGGTTGACGCCGCGATTGTCGGTGGTGGTGAACGCGTTGTCGGTCACCACCGTGTGGTCGTCGGTGTCCTCGTTTCTCCAGGTGACCGAGTCACCGACGTGGATGGTGAGCGCGAACGGCGTGAAACGGTCCTCTTCCGGTATCGTGACGACGTGATTCCGCCCCTTCTTGTCCTTGAGCGGGTCCGACCAGTTCCAGTCCCGCCAGCCTCCCCGGTTCGCCGGGCCCGCCAGGGCCGAGGTGGTCCCGTGTGCGGCGGGCCCGCCCGCTGTTTTCGGAGACCACGCGACGGCGGGCGCCGCCGTCGCGCCCAGGGTCCCGCCCATAAGGAGCAGTCCGCTTACTGCGGATGCCAGTCGCACCGGTCGCATACCTCCACACCCTTTCGGTACATACGGAAAGAAGAACGGTATCCGCGTTTCTCGAAATACCCAGCCGGCCGTGGACGGTCGGTAGGACGTGCGACGTGATCCGGCACGGTAATCTCGGCTGGCCTGGCCGGATGTTGGCACGCGCACGCCGTGGTGTGGCGTAGCGACACGGCCGAGAGTTCGGGTGATCTCGCTTTTCCCTGAATGTCGAGAGGATGGTTACCAAGTGATCCCGTAATCGTGCGCCCGGGGCGAGTGCATCCGGCGGGACAGTGCGGTGGACCTGACCCTCGATGGTGCCCCTGGTCGGCCGGGTCTCGCGGATCGAGCAGCAAGATCTCGGTCCAGGACGTCACGGTACGCCGACGCCCGGGCGCTCGACGCCGGCGTCACGCGGGCGCTCCAGGCCGAGCAGGGTGAGGGCGTCCTGGATGCCCTGGTCGAGGAGCACGTCGGCGAGCCGCCGGTCGGCCAGGGCGCGGGACAGCCGCAGAACGCCGAACATATGGGCGAGTGTCATCCTCGGCGGCGCCGGTGGATGCATCGCGCAGCAGCCGCACAGCCAGACCGCAGACGACGTGCCAGTCGCCTCCGTGGAACCAACAGCGGTATCGCCCCGCTTCCACGGCGTCACCGTCCGCGGTATCACCGTCCGTTGCAAGCCAGCCCCTGGGTCGCAAGAGGTGTGCGGGCTGGGTAGCCATTCAGGGTGGCGGCCATCCCGCTTCCGCCCCCACTGGCGCTGGCCCGGCCCACCGACACGCTCACCCCGCCCGGCGCCCGGCTGGATGGGCGACCACCTGCCCGCCCGCCTGGAAGGACTCGTGCTCAAGCGGGTCGACCAGCCCTACGTGGCCGAACGGATCTGGTGGAAGTACCGCGCCCGCTGGCCGGTGGACCTCGTGATCCTCGGTGCCGCCGGCACGCTCGTGGCACCGAGTGCGCTGCTCGTCGGGGTGTTCGACCCCGACCGCGGCCTGGTGCCCGTGGGGGCGAGTGTGCGGCTTCGTCGGACCGTGGCGCGGGAGATCGGGCGGGTGCCGGTTCCGACCGGGCGGGCACGACGACGCCGCCTCGCGACGCTGCCCGGAACAGGGGAGCCGGTGCTGGTCCAGCCCATGGTGCCGGTCGTGGGGGAGTTCCTCGTCGACGGCGCAATCGAGGAGGTGCGGCTGCGGCATCCGGCGCGGTTCCTGCGGCGCGCTACATCTGCAGGCTGTCGTCGCGCCCACTGAGCAGCCATCGACCGTCGACGAAGGCCGCGAGATTGAGGATGTGGTTGTCGTCCAGAACCACGGCGCCGCTCGCATGCAGCTCATGCAGGTGGAAGGCGGCCGCGTCGGGGGTGACCAGACCGGGGCTGCTCGGCAGGTCGGCCTCCGGATACCGGGCGCGCACCTCGGCCCGCTTCTCCGGACTCGACATTTCGCCGGCCAGCTCAGCGATGTCCACGGGCCGATAGTCGTCAGCAGTGAGGGCGAGGTGCACGACCCCCGAGGAGATTCGCTCCTGCAAGTAGATCGCGGCAAGGGGGACCATGTTCCCGTACCGGGGAGCGAGCCGCACGAGGGCCTTCACGAGATCCTTCGCGCCGTCGCTGAGGCGGTGGTCATGCGTGGCCGGATGCTCAACATGCTGGCCGGCATCGGGAACCCGGAACCACTCGGCGTACCCCTTGAACGGGGGAGGGTTCTGAGATGAACAGGTCGGATGCGTGATCACCGCTGGGAGCTCGTCGACCGTGAGGGCGCGACCTGCTACCCGGGCGGCGAGACGGGGGCTTGCGTCGACGACTCACGAATGATCACCCTTCCTGACCGTGGGCGAAGTGGACGCCCTCATTGTGCAGACCGCTGCACGCGAGACAGGAGCCGCTCACCTGGGGCAATGCGTCAGGGCCGGCAGCGCGGCGACGGCTCGTGGGACGGGCCGGGCGGGTACGCCTCCGACCGTGGCGGCCATCCCGCTCCCACCCCCACTGGCGCTGGCCCGGCCCACCGACACCCTCGACCCGCCCGGCGTCCGAGGCCGCGTGCTCGCCTACGAGCCGAAATGGGACGGGTTCCGCGCGGTCGTGCACCAGGGACGGATCTGGTCGCGGCACCACCGGGAGCTCACCCGGTACTTCCCCGACCTCTCCCCCGCCCTCGCCGCAGTCCTGCCCGGCGGGCTGGTCCTCGACGGCGAGGTGGTGTGCTGGGACCACGCGGCCAGCCGACTCGACTTCGCGGCGCTCTCGCGGCGCCTCACCGCGGGCCGGGCGCTGGCCAGCTGGGCGGCCCAGCACCCGGCGCAGCTTGTGGCCTTCGACGTCCTGGCCGACGACGACGCCGACCTGCGTCCGCTCCCGCTGGCCGACCGGCGCCGGCACCTCGCCGCGGCGGCGATGGGTCTCGGCCCGGCGGGGACGCTGTGCCCGCAGACTCTCGACGTCGCCGAGGCCGAGGTCTGGATGAGCGACTACCTGCCGGCCCACCTCGAAGGCCTCGTGCTCAAGCGGGTCGATCAGCCGTACGTCGCCGAGCGGATCTGGTGGAAGTACCGCGTCCGATGGCCGGTGGATCTCGTGATCCTCGGTGTCACTGGGCCGATGGCAGCGCCGAGTGCGCTGCTACTCGGCGCGGTGGAGTCGGGACGCGGTCTGGTCCCCGTGGGGGCGAGCACGCGGCTTCGCCGGGCCGAGGCCCGCGAGATCGGGCGCGTTCTGGTCCCGACCGGACGCGCGCGGCCGCGGCGACTCGCGTGCCTGCCCGGTGCGGGCGAGCCGGTACTGGTCCGGCCCGTGGTGCCGGTCGCGGCCGAGTTCCTCGTCGACGGCGCGATCGAGAGCGGTCAGCTGCGCCACCCGGCGCGGTTCCTGCGGCTGCGCCCAGAGCTGGAGCCGGCAACCGTCGTCATCGGCGCGGTCTCCGTTCAGCGCGGTGGCGGAGCGAGCACCTTCGTGAGCGTGCGCTGGATGAGGTCGTGGGCGTCAGCCCGCGGTATCCCCGCCTTCGTGCAGAGGTCACCGGCGGCGAGTGTCGTCCACAGAAGGGGTTCGAGCCATCCGGCGGGCTGGGTCGGGTCGATGCTCCCGTCCTCATGGCCCCGGCGTATGACCGCGTTCAGCTCGGGGATCGAGTCCGCCCACCGCTCATCGTCGATGATCGGCGGTTCGGTGAACACGAGGCTGAGGACGCCGTGCAACGCGAACAGCTCGGAGGCGAGCCGGAGCAGTGCGCTGGCCCCGTCGCCGCGGTCGAGACCCGCCCGGCCGAAGGCGTCCTCCACCCGGGCGACGCCGTGGCGGCGCACGGCCTCCAGCAGCGTCGCCCGGTCAGTGAAGTGCCGGTGCAGCGTGGTGCGCCCGACGCCGAGCCGCTCGGCCAGCGCGCTCAACGACATCGCCGGATCTGTGGCCAGGGCTGCCACGATCCGGTCCAGCAGAGCGTCCCTGGCGAGGGCGGTCATCCCGGTCGGCTCCACGGCGGCGCAGTATATCGACTGACCCGACCTGGAACGACCTTGTCCCTGTATGGAACAATATTGTTCCATTGGCTCAAACGGTGAGCGACGGGAGAGGATCATGGCGGAGGCGCCGACGAAGCTCTGGTTCAGGTCGGAGGATCTCGCGTGGCTTATCGGCGGGCTCGTCGTTGCCGGTGTGGCGGCCGGCATCGGCCTGCCATATGCCTGGAAGCTGATCGAGGAATGGGAGTGGGTTCCCTTCCACGGGCCGATGAAGTCGCTGATGAGCCCGCACGCGCCCTGGGTGATGATCGTCAGGCCGCTCATCCTCGCGGCCTTGGGGCTGGTGGTCGCCCTGGTCATCATCGACGAAGTCCCCGAGGTGACTCTTACCGGGGAGGAGATCCAGGTGAAGAAGGGCCGGGATACCCGCACCATCCGCCGGGGCCAGGTCGCCGGGATCTATCAGGAGAGAAGCAAGGTCATCATCGAGTCGTCACAGGGTCGCCGCCTGTTCCACGACAACATCGAGGGGGGTCGGCAGCGGGTGCGGGACGCCTTCATCGCCCACGGGTACCCGTGGGAGAGCCGATAGCACTGTCATATGTGGAGCGACGCCTTTAAGAGAGACGCACCCGGTGCGTCTAGGGCTTCCCATGTTCGTCCAGTGCTCGTCTCCCGTCAGGCGCGTCGCCGGTGCCGTTGCGACCGGAGTCAGCCACGCGGCGTGGTTGGTGTCCCTGGGTGGCAATGCTTGGAGGTGTACGTCGTCAGGGATGTCAGGGCCGGCGCGAATCCCGGGTCCGAGATCGGGCGCGCGATGTCGGCGAGACTGCCGCCGCCTTTGACCTGTTGATCGGCGAGCCCAATGGCGGTGCGCACCGTCGTGTACGCGGAGTCGATTTCTGGTGGCGGGATGATAACAGTACTCCTCACGGCAAGGATGAATCCGAGTGCCTCTAGGAGTTTGGGATCGAGCTCCGCTTCCCCCTTCGCGACCCTGGAAAGATGGAGTGAGTAAAGAGCGGCTTTGTCTCCAAACTCTTTGAGATATGAGCAGGAGGTTGCGGCGGGGGCTGTAGCTGAGGGCGAACCGCTCGCTGCGGCGCTGGCAGTGGGAGGGCCGTCGCGCCCGGCGGCGGAACCGGAGCATCCGACAAGTACGAGGAGATTCGCCGCTGCCAGTATGCCTGCCGCGCGCATCCGCGCCCCGGGGCTCGGCCGTAGCAGCCCCCACACCCCAGGGATGCGCCGGTCGGACCGCTTCTCAGCGTGTTCTTCAGGCATCGGGGCACACCCGCTCCTTGTAGCGCGAGAGAAAGTCAAGAGCGGGGTTGATCGCGGGGCTCGCAAGAGGGTGGGCGATATCACCGAGAGACCCGCCGGCTCGAAGCGCACCGAAGGAGGTCACCATCGCACCGCGGACCGTCGCGTAGAAGGGGGTAATCTCGCTCGGAGGTTCTTCTCCCTCGGTGCCCGAGACTGCCTTCTCGCCAAGCGCAAGCAGCTTCTCCCGGTCGAGCGCCGCTGTTCCTTGCTGCGCGATGAAAAGTTCGGCGTAGTAGGTAGCCACGTCCCGAGTGAAAGCAGCCAGGTCCCGACAGGAGAGGGAGCCCGGATCGGGCGTCGATATCGCTGCAGGTCCCGCCGTGATCCTTGCCGTCTCGGAAGCGTCCGCCGTCGACCCCCCGCCCTGCCCTGTCGACGCACCGGAGCAGCCGACCAGCGTCAGCAGGAACGCAGCCATCAAACAACGGGCCCACAGCACACCGCCACCGGATCCTGCGCGCAGTACCGCCCTCAGGTGGGACGCGCAGGCAGACCGTCCCATCGCCACCGGATCGTTCGCATCGAACGCCGGTCTGACTCGACACCGCCCGACCAGGTGGTGCCGCCGGTGCAACGCCACCCGATAATCCGCCTCACCCATACCAACCTTCCCGTGCGTGACCTGAACCTCGCCCTCCCGGCTCCGCCTCAGCATCCCGTAGAATTCTACTTTCGTTGCCAAAGCGGGACGATCGCCATCGTTTCCCCGACTGCCTCAGGGAGACGATTGCCTCCAGAACACCTTGCCGAGCGCGACTTCGACGTTCCCCGCGTCGGCCCTGGTCGCCCGCCACATCGAGATGGCTCAGTACGTTTGAGAACGACCTAGGAAGATCGTTGACGTCGCAACACACCATGCGGGAGCCCTCACTGATCGGCGTGTCGGGGCGATCCGGATCTCTAGAGGGAGATCTCAAACACGTTCTGAGACCAGCAGCTACCCGCCCATCCGCCCACTACACACCGATTTACAACCCTTTGTAAAACCAGCTCTAATACTCATAGGGCGAAACCGACCGATGGTAACCACCTCCCACCGCCGCCCAGTAGAACCAGTACTCGGCTTCCGGGTCTCCTCTCTCTTCTAGAATCTCGCCGAGCTTTAGTTGGGCCAGATGGTCCCCGTTGCTAGGATCCGTGGGGAGCGCTGCTGCGCGCAGCGATGACTCGGACAGGACGGCCGAGTTGACGGGCGTCAGAGCATTTCCATTCTGGCCGTCGACGGACTGGTAGTACTCCAGCATTCTCTGGGATTTAGTCATTTCTTGATAATTGACATACGAGAGCAGCTCTCCTGCTTCCTCGTACGAGAGATGAATACCGTAGTATTCCAGGCGAAGACGGATCAGTCTTATTTTCTCGTCGCGGATCTGGTGGGGCTGAGGGTATCGCGTGAGATACAAAGGCGCACTTAGGGGACTATTGTCGAGGAAACCGCTTAGGAGACTATTGCCGAGGAAACTCAGGTACGAGCCGACGGACTTCAGGTAGAGCTTACATAGGATCGAAAATTTTGTCTTCAGTGGGATCTCGGAAAAACCTGAGTATGGATGAGAGGCGGGGGTGGGGGCGGCGGAAATCGTCGAGGGTGACGGAATCATGTCGGCGACGCGCTGTTCGGTCTTCGCCGGGTATTGCTGGGCGATGCGCCGCCGGGCTGGCGCGCGTCTATTGCGGCGAGTATTGCGCTTGGATTTGCTCATCTCGGAGCCGCAACCCTTCTTTGGACGTCTCTGAGAGTGTCTCCTACCTGGGGGGCTTACGGTCCCAATCCGAGAGACACGGCTAGGTTATGGTGGGTTTACGGTGCGGATAGCGCCTCGGCGTATGCGGTGAGTTCCGCCGTGACGTCGGGCCAGGTGGGGACGTAGACGGTTTCGGTTACGCCGGCTGCGGTGGCCTGTGCTGCCTTGTCGCGTAGCTGGGCCGGTGTGCCGGTCCAGCCGACGGTGAGCAGTGCCGGGCCCGCGGCGATGGCCAGGTCGCGATCTCGGGCGGTCAACATGGTCAGATGGCCCTGGTGGACGTCCAGGTGTCGTTCCAGTTCCTGCCGGTCGGCTTCGATGTCGGCGCGCCAGCGTTTTCCGCCGGGCAGATCGTCGACCGCGGTCGGGGTGCCTTCCCAGGCGGCATGGACGATGCTGGCCCAGCCGGGCCCGGCTGCGTCAATGACGCGTGGAGTGGTGTGATCCTCGCCAGGCCGCAGCACGGTCCCGAACCGCAGCAGTGCGCATTCGGGCCATGCCCGGTCGGGCAAGCCGGTCACCAACACGCCCGGGACCTCGAGGTCGCGGGCGGCCGCGGTGGCCCGCGGGCCCGAGGCGGCGAGCCACACCGGGACATCCGCCGGCCGGGTCCGCCCGAAACCTGGGAGTTGCCGCATCTGGCAGGGTTTTCCGTCGATCTCCACCACATCACCGGCGAGCAGCGACCGCACCTGCCGCACCTCACGGACGAGGTCGTCAACTCGGACCGGCCGTTGCCCGAGGGCGCGGCGGGCTGTGTGCCCGGTTCCGAACGCCAGGGTCAACCGCCCGGGCGCCATCTCGGCGACCGCCGCGGCCGCGGCCGCGGTCACCATGGGATGGCGTAGACCGGCGACGGCGACACCGCTGCCCAGTCCGATCCGCTCGGTCGCCGCCGCGACCTGCGCCAGCGCGATCCACAGATCTCCGTGCAGGGCAGGCGAGTCGAACACCCACACCCGGTGGTAGCCGAGCCGCTCGGCCTCGCGGGCCTGCTCGGCGGTCGCGGCCGACGGCGGCAGCGCACACGACAAGCGCACGCTCATGTCTGTCGATCCGCGGGCTGCCACAGCGCGAGCGTGGCGCCACCGGGCTCGTCGACGACCACCACCGAACCCGGTGGCAGGTCGGTGCGCGGCCTGACGATTCGCCCGCCAAGCGACACCGCGCGCCGAGCCACGGCGTCCACATCTGCCACCTGGACGTAGGGGATCCATTGCGGGCGCCGCGAATCGCCTTCGGGCAGCGGGGTGAATCCACCCCAGACCCCACCGTCGTCGCCGAACATCGGCCCGGCGGGGGTTTCGGTGACCGCCCAGCCGAACAGCTCGGTGTAGAAGCGGCGCGAAGCTGGCAGGTCCGCGGTCCGGACGTCGTGGAACACGAACTTTTGGGACATGTGTCCTGAGTTTAGGTCGCGTGTCCTACCTTGGCAACGGTGACGGTAAGTTCAGGGTGTGACACCGACCAGACCCGTGATCGAAGCCAATCGACGTGGCAAGCGCGAGCAGATCATCGACGCTGCCAAACAGGTCCTGGCCCGGGACGGGCTCGCGGCGTGCACCGCGCGCGCGGTCGCAGATGCGAGCCCGCTGACCAAGAGCGCCGTGCACTACTACTTCGACGACATCCACCAGATCGTGGACATCGCGATGCGGGACCACGTGACAGCGATGGTGACCGAGCTGCGCCGGTCCGCCGACGGTGAGTCCGACCCCGCCGAGAAGCTCTGGGTGGTCGTGCACGCCTACCTGGCCACGTTCGCCGCCCAGCCCAACGCCGCGTTCCTGTGGTTCGAGTACTGGATCGACACCGGCCGTCGGCAGTCGTCCAACGCCATCGCAGCCACCCTGGAGGACATGCACGCCCTGCTCGGCGAACTCTCCGCGCAGCTCCCGGTCGACGACCCCGCCGCCACAGCCCACACACTGCTGTCCTGGCTACTGGGAACCATCGTCCAACAGCAGATACAGCCACAGCCCTTGGCGCAACTCCGACAAGAACTGGACGCCATCGTCCGAAACGCCACCAGATGAAGCCAATCCCTCACCGGCTAAGACGGACCCCCTCACACGCGGCGCGATCATGGACCTGGCGCCTGGCGGAACTCCTCCCGCAGCTCCGTGACCCGTGGCCGGCCACCATCTCGGCCAGCGTCCGCAATCGCGGCTCGGACCGCCCCTGAACCAGGGCAGAATCCGATGTCATGTCACGTCGGCACATCGCCCTGTTCACCCTGGTTGCGACACTGACCCTGTCGGCCTGCACCTCCACCTCCGCCGGCGCGTCGCAGCCCGCGGGCGGCGGCGGGTCGGCCGCGCCGTTGGTCGTGTCCACCGACTACCCGAGCCGCTGCCAGGCTCGCGACGGCAACCAGCTGCCGGACCCGGTGTGCACCCCAGGGGCGACCAACCCGGCGGTGACCCAGGCGGACATCAGCACCACGATCTGCAAGCCCGGATGGACCGCGACGATCCGCCCGTCGACCGCCATCACCAATAAGATCAAGAAGGAGGCGATCGCCGCCTACGGCGACTACGCCGGCGCGGCCCCCGGCGGCTACGAGCTCGACCACCGACATTGACTCGACCGCCCCGGAGATCCGGGCCGAAACGCTCGGCGCCGATGACGCCGTCCTCATCGTCCGCGCCGGCCATCCCCTCACCGAGGGTCCCGTCACACTCGACCAGATCGCGGCGGCCCGGCACGTCGTTGCCTCCCGCCGCGGCCGCCTGCGCGGTCCCCTCGACGACGCCCTCGAGGCCCAGCCACTACGCAACGGCTCACCGACGACCTCGACCGGCAGCGACAGCAACACGACGACGCCGCCACGCAGCAGCGCGCCGACCACGCCGAACAGATCCGCCGCCTGCGGGAATCCTCCGAAGAGCGTCTCCGAGACGCCGAAGCCGCGGCCGCCCAGCTACGCCAGACCCACGAGCAGGCGCTCGAGGCCAGCCAGGCCGCCCGGGAGGAAGCCAGCCGGCGCGCCGACCGCGCCGAGGCGCAGAACGACCAGCTCACCCGTGACCTCGCCGGACTGCGCGCACAGCTGACCCAGGTCAGCCAGGATCTCGCGGACGCGAACACCCGCGTCGCCCGACGCGGACGCGCTGGAGGGTCCTGACCTGCGCGTGCCGTTCACCGCGGGTGCGCGGTCGTTCGCACCGACGGACATGGTTGTGCATCGGACGACGGACCCCGAGGTGGTCGTCGTGGAGTTCGCCTACACGGGGACGGCCGACCGGACGCGTTCGCCGTGCCTGTGTGTTCGTGGTCCGGGTCCGTGACGGGCAGATCGTCGAATCCCTCGACTATGCCGACCACATCGGCCTGGCCCGGGCCCTGGGCCGGCTTGAGCCGCTGGCGTGGGCGCTCGAGCACGACACCAGTCGCGCGCCAGTCGGGCCGACGAAGGCCCAGACGAGTCGGGGTCTGGTGCTGCGTCTGCATGCGGCGTTCAATGCGCTCGACCTACCGGCGGTCGACGAGATCTTCACCTCCGACTTCTACAGCCACCCGCTCCAGTCCCGCGGGGCCGCGGTCAAGAAACGCTGGGTCGCCATGCGCACAGCCGCACCAGCTCCGCGCACAGAGGTTGTTGATCTGATCGCCGAGACCCGTCCGGGCATGACCCGACGCCGGCCGGCTACCGACCGGACAGCGGCCGGCCGGTCAGACGGGCGCCGCGTCGACATCGGTCGAGCGGCTGAGGGCTTCCCAGGAGTCGAGGTCGGCCCGGCGCCGGTCCTGGGCGAACCGAATCGACTCGACTGCGTCGGCGCCCAGGGCAGGTGCAGCGGCGCGGCCAGCGCGTCGAGGGCGGCGACGATCGCGTCGGCCGCCTTGCGCGGGTCGCCGGGCTGGCTACCGTCCATCGAGTCGACGCCGGTGCGGGTCGGGCCGACGGTTGGCTCGTAGGCGTCGATGCGGCGGGAGCGGTGCATCCCGCGCCCGCCGAACGCGGTCCGGAACGCCCCCGGCTCGACGATCAGCACCCGGATGCCAAGCGGCTCCACCTCGGCCGCCAGCGACTCGGACAGCGCCTCAAGGGCGAACTTGGCCGAGCAATACGCCCCGAACCCGGGCATCGTCACCTGGCCGCCCATCGAGCTGATCTGGACGACCGCGCCGCTGCCCCGCGCCCGTATCCCAGGTAGGACAGCCTGGGTCAGGGCAACCGGGCCGAAGTACATCGTCTCCATGAGCGTCCGCAGGAAGGAACGGCGGGTAGGCGGAGGCCCCGCCGGCGGAGTTCTTCAGCCAGGGCCCCGGTCGGTGGCGGCTCGCGGCCGCGGGTCTCCGCCTCCACCCGTGGGTGGATGTGCCGGCCCGATGCGCGCCTTATCCTGATGTCCGTTGGCGCGACACGTCGGGCGGGCCGTGCGCGCATTGCGGTCCCGACCAGGTGGCGCGGGCGGCCGAGAGGCGAGGATGGGCATGGACGAGGGGCCGCCGCACTCGGCACTGGCCAGCTCTCGCCGCGTCACGGGCCCGGTCTGCGTCCTGGCGCTGCTTGTTGCGGTTCTCGCCGTGACGCTGGCTGGCCCCGGGCAGTCGACCGAGGATCTGGCGATCTCCATGGTCGTGTTGCTGGCCGGGGAGGCCGGCGTCCTGGTGGTCCTGGTCCGTGGGCCTCGCTCGGGCAACCTGGACCTGATGGCGCTGGGGACGGCCGGCCTCGCCGGCACGGCGTTGGCCCTGGTGCAGCCGGACACGCCGGCCGTTATCCTCACGTACGTCGCGCTGGGTGGCCTGGGGATGCGCCTGCCCATCCGACCCGTCGCCGCGGCTGGAACGGGCCTGGTCGTGCTTGCTGTGATGAACAGCGTGGCCGGGCCGACCGGGACGTCTTTGGTCGCGTTGATCAGCGTCGACGTCGGGATGGTCTTCGTCTTCGCCGTCGGCGCCTTCATGCGTACGGCCCAGATCGCCCGCTGGCAGGCACAGACGGCCCAGGCCCGGGCCGAGCAGGTGCTGATCGAGCTGCACGCGGCGCGGGAGGCCCAGACCCAGGCCGCCGCGCTGGGTGAACGGGCCAGGCTGGCCCGCGAGATCCATGACGTCCTGGCCCACGCGCTGCCGGGCCTGATCCTGGCGCTGGACACCGTGGACCTGCTGCTGCGGCAGGGACAGGACGGCCCCACGCAGCGGGAGCGGATTCGTGAGCAGGTCCACCGCGACCAGCGCATAGCCCGCGACGGGCTGGCCGACACCAGGCGGGCGATCGCGGCCCTGCGCGGCGACGAGCTGCCTGGGCCGGCGCTGCTCGAACAGCTCGTGCGGGACACCGCGGCGGCGACCGGAGTCCGCGCCAAGCTCACCGTGGCCGGGCCGGCGCGGCCACTGCCGCCGGAGATCGGGCTGACGCTCTACCGCACAGCTCAGGAGGCCCTGACCAACACCGCGAAGCACGCGGGCCGCGGCGCCAGCGCCCAGCTCCTGCTGGTCTACCAGCGGGACGCGGTCGAGCTCGCCATCGACGACGTCCGGGCACCCGGCATCCCGGGAGCGAACGCCGAGCTGACGTTCGGCGGTTATGGGCTGACCGGGATGCGGGAACGCGCGGAGCTGCTGGGCGGCAGCCTGTCCGCCGGGCCGTCGGCCGCTGGCTTCACCGTCCGGCTGCGGCTGCCCGGTGCCGCGGCGGAGCACCTGTCGTCGGCACAGGTGCTGGTGGGGCCGGGGAGCGACCCGGTGCCGTGACGCCCGCGGAGCTCGCCGCGGCCGTAGCGGATCCCCGGCCACTCGTCCGGGTACTGATCGCCGACGATCAGAAGGTTGTCCGGGACGGGCTGGTGTCGCTGCTCGGCCTGCTCCCCGGCATCGTCGTCGTGGGCGCCGCCGTCGACGGTGACGACGCGGTCCGCAAGGCACACGACCTCGCCGCCGACGTCGTGCCGATGGACCTCAACATGCCGCGCCGCAACGGCGTCGAGGCCGCCCGCCTGCTGCGGGAGAGCCGGCCGGCCACCAGCGTCGTCGTGCTCACGACATTCTCCGACGACGCCTGGGTGTTCGCCGCCCTGAGGTCCGGCGCGCGGCTTCCTGACCAAGGACGCGGGCGCCGACGAGATTCACCGCGCCATCATGACGGTCGCCGACGGCCAGGCGCAGCTCGACCCATCCGTGCAGCGACGGCTGCTCGACGCCTTTGCCCACGGCGATCGGTCCGCTGCCGCCCGCCCGACGCAGCCCGTGGCTGGCGCCGCGTCGAGGTTCTCGGCCGCCGCCGGGACCGAGCCCGCGGCGACTCCCTCGGTGGAGCTTCCGGATGGGCTGACCTCCCGTGAGGCCGAGGTGCTCGGTCTCATCGCGGGTGGCCTGTCCAACCGTGAGATCGCTGCCACTCTGTACGTAACCGAGGCGACGGTCAAGACGCACATCAACCGGATCTTTGCCAAGACAGGTGCGCGGCGCCGCGCGCAGCTCGTTGTCTACGCCTTCCAGCAGCGGATCTCCCGCCCGCTCTGACCGAAGGCCGCGCGGGTCAACCCGACGGTGGAGCGGCCGTTCGAGAAAAGCCCACCCCTGGGTTGACGGCGCGGGAACCGTCGCCTTCTACCGTTTTCCCGGTAGCCCAGCGGCATCGACGGGGAACTACGTGACGAACGCGGGCAGCGGCGACCCATGGGCGAGACAGGGCGGAGGCTGCGGCGGCGGTGAACGTGTTCGCGATATTTTTGACGTGGTTCTGGGGTGCTTTAGAGGTCGCCCTGCTCGTCCGCGACGCCGTCCGGGGCAAGGGCGGGACCGGTCAAGACCGGGGCACCCGCCGCGTCAACTTCCTGACATTCCTGGCCGCGATTCTCGCCGCGAATGGGGTGCACGCCCTGCTCGGTGACCATTCCGGCTGGCAGATCGGCTCGCGCCACGCCGATCTCGCCGTCGCCGCGCTGCTGGTCGGTCTTGTCCTGCGGATCTGGGCAATCGCGACGCTGGGTCGGGAGTTCCGCACGTCAGTGGAGGTCGAGGCCGGCCAGGCTGTCGTCGAGGCCGGACCCTACCGCTGGATTCGGCATCCGTCGTATACCGGACTGTTACTGATCCTGATCGGGTCCGGGCTGGCGATCTGCGACTGGTTGGCCCTCATCATCACGGCACTGGTCCCGACGGCCGCGCTCCTGCGGCGGATCTCCGTAGAGGAAAGGACCCTGGTCGACGTGCTCGGCCAGCCATACCTCGATTACCAGTCCCACACGAAACGCCTGCTGCCCGGCCTTTGGTAGCAGCCCGGGAAGACGGCGGCCTGCCCTTTTCTGTGGGCTGGCACCCACCCCGTCGCGAGCCGTTGTTCGCTTCACCGTCGGCGCCTACTTTGCCGCTGGGCCGATGGCGCGGCCGCGCCGCCCGAGCATACACAGAAAGGAGTCGCGTGGGGAGTCTGGCCATCGGCCTGGCGGGGTTGGGGCTGATACTCGCAATGCAGCTCAAGGCGCGACCGCTGAAGAGCGGTGCCGTGCTGGCGCTCGTGCTGGGCGTGCTGGGGCTGGCTGAGACCGGTGCATTCCTGTTCGGCAAGGAGCAGTTCATCGCGTTCGTGAAGGGCCGCAATCACCATCTCGTCCCGGCGGTTCCCCACATCCATGCGATGATCATCGCGGGGGTGGGCAGCCTGGTGCTGGCCGCGGTCACCGGCGCCCTGCGGGCGCCGTCCGAGCGGCTGTGGCGGCAGGACGGGCAGGTCTGGCGCCAGGGCACCGCACTGACCATCCTGCTGTGGCTGGTCTCGCTGGCGCTGCATCTCGGCTATGACGCCCTGGTCGCCCCTGGTACGGACTTCGGCAATGCCACGCTGATGCTGTACCTCACCGTCTCGATCGCCACCCAGCGGTCGGCGCTCAGCGCGCGCGGACGGCGGCTGCGTGACGGCGGTGCCGGGTGAATCGGCGCCGGGTCACACCTGGTCCGGGTAGCTTTTGGTGAGCGGCGTTCCATGGCATCTGGTCTTGCCCCCGCAAGGGGAAAGCGGGCGATGATGAGCGTGTGCTCCAGGTCGCTAGCTTCGCGTCGACCGGCCGCGGCACCAGGTTCGCGACTGCCAATGGCGGCTACGGGCCAGCCGGGATGCGCGAACGGCTCCTGCTCCTGCTCCTGGATGGCACCGCCGGGCCGGACGCTGCTGCGTCCGAGGACACCAGCTCGGATGAGGCTATGTCGCCTGTGCGCGGGCGTGGCCGGGCGGCGCAACGCCGCCCTACCGTGGCCGGCCGAGTCCTGATCGCGGTCCGAGGCCAATCTATCGGCGTCAGCGGCCGGCACGGCGCCGTCGGCTACCGTGATGACGTGGGCCTGCATCTGCGCCAGATCGACGAGGCCGACGAGCTGCTGACGAACGACTCGTTGGCGCTGCTGATCGGGATGGTGCTGGACCAGCCAGAGTCGGAAAGGTGGAGCGGGACGGGCAATCCGCACTCACCTGACCGGGCGGGTGACGGTGATGCTGCCGAGAAAGTTCAGCGCCCGCTCCACCAGCCCGTGACGGCGCTCGTGTAGACGTCTTCAGGGCTCATGCGCGGCTGACCATCTCGGCCAGCTGGACATCACCACTGGGGCACGGCACGCCATACGGAGGGTATGGACGGGTACGGAAAGACCGCGGTGATCGCGGTGGAAGCGGCCCGCAGGCTGGCGGTGAGCGGAGCCAGGGCTGGTGTCCTGACGCCGTCGCAGGTATTCGATCCGGAATCGTTCCTGGGTTTCCTGCCGGGGCACGGCGTGCGCTGGCGGTCACCGAAGGCTGAGCCAGGACGACAACCAGCGCCCACGGTGGAAGTGACCTCCCGACTCACGTCATGAGCAGGGTCTTGCCGGTGAAACGCCGTGCCTCGATGTCCGCGTGCGCGGTGGCCGCCGCTGCTAGCGGGTAGGTCTGGCCGATGACCGGGGTCAGGCGCCCCGCGGCGGCCTCGGCCAGTACGTGTTTCACTCGGCGCGGGGTGTCCGGCCAGAATTCCGGTAGCTGTGCCATGTCGACCACTGTCAGCCGCTGCCGGTCCACCTCGCTGATCGTGGTCTCCGCACCGCTGGCCATGCCGTACCCGGAAAACCTGCCACCATTGGCGAGCAGGGCCACCGCCGCCGCACCGATCGCGCCGCCAAGGCCGTCGAACACCACGTCCACGCCCTTTCCGTCGGTGAGCCGGAGCACCCGAGCGGACCAGTCCGGCGCGGAGTAGTCGACCGCCTCGGCGCCCAGGCGCACGGCGATGTCACGCTTGCGCGAACCCCGAACCGCGGCGATGACCGTTGACCCCGCCGCGACGGCAAGCTGCACCACGAGATTGCCAAGACCGCCCACGCCTGGTGCCACCAGGACCCGGTCTCCCTTCTGGATCGGCGTCCGCTCGGTCAGGGCCAGTGCGGTACTGCCGTCATCCATCAGCGCCATGGCGGTGCGCGGGTCGAGGCCAGCCGGCAGCGGGAAGGCGGCTTCCGGGGTGGTGATCACCGTGTCGGCATAGCCTCCTCCGTACCCACCGCCCGCCGCGCGGGCCACTACCTGGGTGCCAAGCCAGCGGCCGTCAACCCCAGCGCCGATCGCGGTGACCGCGCCCGCCACCGCGCCGCCGGGTATGTACGGCGGGGTAACCGTGAACATCTCGGGCCCACTGCCTGCCCGGATACGGGTGTCCAGCCAGGCCACCCCCACGACCGCCACCTCGACCCTGAGCTCACCCGCCCCCGGTGCCGGTGTGGGCAGGTCGACCAGTTCCAGGACACTGGGTGGGCCGAACCGCGCGGCCATGATCGCTCGCATGGTCGCAGCATCCAACCTCAACGTCGGTTGAGGTCAAGCGGGTGGGGGAGGAGCGCATGACGTGGCCCTGGGGCGTTGCTGTGGTCTGGCTGAAGGTGCTCGTCGCCGCGGCACCGTCGGCTACCGTGATGACGTGGGCCTGCATCTGAGCCAGATCGACGAGGCCGACGAGCTGCTGACGAACGACCCGTTGGCGCTGCTGATCGGGATGGTGCTGGACCGGCAAATCGGATAAACAAGGAACAGATCGACGAGCGTCTCCAGACCCGCCGTAGATCGCGTACTTGCCGCGGCCAGAGCGTGCTCGGTGGGTGAGCGCGTTTCGACCGGTCGGTCCTGGTCGCGGTCCGTCAGGGCACGGTGATGACGACCTTTCCGAGGGCGTGCCCGTGCTCGATGTGGCGGACGGCCTCGGCAGTGTCGGCCAGTGGATACGTGCGCCCGATGACCGGACGAAGACTGCCGTCGTCGACGAGCTCGCGGAGCGCGAGCAACTCCGACCGGTCCTTCTTGGTCGGGAGGATCCGGATCCGTTGCCCGACCACGCCGTTGACGAGCGCGCCGCGCAGCATCGTCCCCACCGCCCCGAACAGGTGGCCCGGCGAGCCGCCGTCGTTCAGGACGAGAATGCCGTTCGGGGTGAGCGCCCGCCGCAGCCGGGACAGGGGCGTGGATCCAGCGCTGTCGAGAATCACGGTGTAGGGGTCGCCGACGTCGGTGAAGTCCCGCGACGTGTAGTCGACGGCGTCGGCCGCGCCGAGCGAGCGCACAAGCTCGACCTTCTCGGGGCCGCATACTCCGGTCACATCGGCGCCGAGCGCCGCCGCGATCTGGATGGCGAAGGTTCCGATCCCGCCGCCGGCGCCGGTGACCAGCACCCGGCTGCCTGGTCCGACCTCACCGACGTCACGGATCCCGCGCAGCGCGGTCGTCGCCGCGAGCGGCAGCGCCGCCGCCTCCTCGAACGTCAGACCGGACGGCTTGGGCACCATGAGTCCGGCCGCGGCGAGGGCGAACTCGGCGAACGCCCCGTCGGCGAAGCCCAGCACCTCGTCGCCTGGCCGTACCGTCCGCACGTCCGCGCCGACGTCCACGACGGTCCCGGCCGCGTCGACGCCGGCCACCCGGGATCTCGGCCGGCGCAGCCCGGTGCCGCCCATGAGCCGCGCCACGTAGGGGTCGCCGCGCACGACATGCCAGTCGTACGGGTTCACGGCCGCGGCGTGAACCCGGAGCAGCACCTCGTCGGGGCCCGGTCGCGGCACGTCGAGGTCGGCTAGCTGGAGCGTGTCCGGCGGCCCGTACCGCTCCTGGGCGATCGCCTTCATCGGAGCCCGCCCCACCGGGACAGGGCCCGTTGGGTGCCCCGCGCAATCCTCGCGCGCCGCGAGCCCGCGGCCCGCTCGATCGTCGTCATGAGGTCGATCGTCGCGCCGCGCGGGCCGCGCCTCATCGGCCCCGAGGCTCGACCCGCGTCATCCTGGCGGCCAGGCGAACTCGTTCTTTCGGCCGAGGCGTCCCCCGCTGGGCGAGGTCAGGCTGCCGGGCACCCGTCACCGTCGACGTCCGGGACGGCGGCGCGGACCGACCGGCTCGGAGCCGTGCGTGACGCGGCCGGACGCGAACGCCCAGATCGCAATCTCCACCCGGTTTCGGGCGTCGATCTTGGTCATCAGGCTCGCGACGTGGGTCTTGACGGTGCTGAGTGAGATGTGGAGATCATCGGCGATCTCGCCGTTGGTGCGCCCGCGAGCCACGGTCAGCAGGATCTGCTCCTCGCGGTCGGTGAGTGGGTCGAGCGGCTGCGCGGGTGGCGAGGCGGGCCCAGCGTTCGCGAAGGCGCCGAGAAGCCGCGCCGTGACGCTCGGCGCGATCAACGCGTCGCCGCTCGCGGCGGCGTGCACCGCCTGAGCGAGCAGCGTCGGCCCCGCGTCCTTGAGGAGAAACCCCCGAGCACCCGCCTGAAGCGCGGCGTAGACGTACTCGTCGAGGTCGAACGTGGTGATGACGACGACGGCGAGCGGATCCTCGACAGACGGTCCGGCCAGGGCACGAGTCGCCTCCAAACCGTCGGTCCCGGGCATGCGGATGTCCAGCAGGCACACGTCAGGGCGCAGCCGCCGGGCGAGCGCGATGGCCTGTCGTCCGTCGGCCGCCTCGCCGACGACCTCGATCCCGGGTTGCGCGTCGAGGATCAGGCGGAGCCCGGTGCGGACGATCTCCTGATCGTCGCCGACGAGCACACGGACCGGATGATCGGTCACGCCACTGTGCCCGTCCGGGGCAGCACCGCGGTCACGAGCCAACCCCGCCGCGGGCTGGGCCCGGCCTCGCAGGTTCCGCCGAGCAGGCGTGCTCGCTCCCGCATGCCGAGGATTCCGTAACCTGGCGCGGCATCAGGGCGCGGCTCGTCCACGGCGCCGTCGTCGAGCACCCGCAGCTGTACCTCCCTGTCGTCGGCGGCGACGCGTACCTCGATGCGGGTGGCGCGCCGCGCGTGCCGGCGGGCGTTGGTGACCGACTCCTGGGCCAGCCGAAAGATCGCGGTGCTCACCGGGGGCGGGACGCCCGCGATGTCGCCGAGAACCTCCACGTCCACGGCTGGACCGCCCACGCCGGGACGGGCAAGACTGGCAAGATCAGCGATGCCCGGCTCGCCGGTCCGGCCCTCGTGGCGCAGGAGGTGGACCATCCCGCGCATCTCGGCGAGCGTGCGGGACGCCTCGGCCGCGATCACGTGCAGTGCGTCGGTCGCCGCGCCCGGATGCGCATGCGCCGTCGCGAGGCCGGCCTGCGCGCGGACCGCGATCGCCGAGACGTGATGCGCCACCGTGTCGTGCAGGTCGCGCGCGAGCCGTTCCCGCTCCAGCAACGCGGCCTGGTCGAGCTCGCGCCGGCGCGCTGCGGCCCGGAACCGCAACGCCGCGCCGATCGCCAGCGCCGCCGACAGCACGCCGAACCCAGCGGGAAGATCACCCAGGCCATCGCTGCCGACGAGCTGCGCGGACGTGACGCCACCGGCCACGGCCACGGCTCCCACGGCGATGTCACCAGCGGTGCCCCACCGCGTCAGCGAGAACGGCACCAGCAGTGCCGCCGCCGTGACGTCCAGATCCGGAATGTGCGTTCCCGCCGCGAGGGAGCTGACGCCGATCGCGCCGAAGACCATCAGTGCCGTAAGCCTCGGCCGGGTCCGCCGCAGCAACAACGGCGGCATCAGACCGGCGGCGACGATGACGGTCAGGGCCCGGTCAGGTACCCGCGGCCGCAGGAGCCCTTCGAGGATGGCACCCGCGACGAGCAGACCCACGAGCGGCCCATCCCACCATCGCGGAGGCGGTGGTCGTGCCTCGTCCCACCCCGAAGGCGGACGGAAAGGCACCAGATCAGCATACGCAGCGCGAGATCGCCGCCACGCGAATCCGCGTGCCTCGTCGAGACGCAGAATCAGGATGCGGCCAGGGCTTCGACGCGGGCGGCGCCGGGATGCGCCGCAACATCATCGCCACCGTCATCGAGCCTGTGGTGCTGTCCAAGGCCGATGGGCCGAAGAACGCTTCGGCCCGGATCGCGTCAGTGTGATCTGGCGTCCCTGACCAACCTGCCCCGCCGGATCACTCTGGCGGGGCTTACGCTTGCCCGCATGGCCCTCCACCTGTCCGGCGACGCCGAGGCCGACGCCCTCATCACGTCCGACGCCTTGGCGCTCCTGGTGGGTGTGGTTCTTGATCAACAGATTCCTTTGGAGAGGGCGTTCGCCGCTCCCCATGAGCTGACCCGCCGCCTTGGGCAGCCGTTGGACGCGGAGGAGTTGGCGAAGTACGACCCTGACGCGCTGGGCGCGATCTTCTCGCAGGTGCCCGCTCTCCATCGCTTCCCAGGCTCGATGGCCAGGCGGGTGCAGGCCATGTGCCAGCTCATCGTGGACACCTACGACGGGGACGCGGCCCGTGTGTGGACGACCGCGGCCGACGGCAAGGAACTGCTCAAGCGGGTGGCGGCGCTGCCGGGGTTCGGCCAGCAAAAGGCCAAGATTTTTGTGGCGCTCCTGGGCAAGCAGCTTGGCGTGACCCCGCCGGGGTGGCGGGAGGCGTGCGCGCCGTTCGGGGACGAGGGCACGTTCCGCTCCATCGCGGACATCACCGACGTCTCCACCCGCGACCAGGTCCGGGAGTACAAAAAGGCGATGAAGGCCGCCGCCAAGGCGCAGGCCGGCTGACCGGAGCCAGGCCCCGCCGCTGTCGGCCGGGCGCGGTCCCTGCCGCCGGGGTTGGCCCGGCCGTTCCTTGTTTGTCCGATTTGATGCGACCAGCAGATCCCGCTGGAGAAGGCGTTCGTCGGGCCGCTGGAGCTCACGAAGCGGCTCGGCCGGTCCCTGGACGTTGCGGAGCTCGCCGCGTTCGACCCGGACGAGCTAGGTTCGATCTTC
>Ga0157379_10000722_pt1 | contig 26745 bp, 21 predicted proteins | sample S25metaG_FD_121802 | JGI IMG/M metagenome (GOLD analysis project Ga0157379, IMG submission 121802) | Switchgrass rhizosphere microbial communities from Kellogg Biological Station, Michigan, USA - S2-5 metaG | ecosystem: Host-associated > Plants > Roots > Rhizosphere > Soil | place: USA... | reverse complement strand
GCATCCGGAAAATCGCCGAGGGAAACATATGCCCAGGCTTCAGCTAGTTACGCAACTTCCCCAATCTGGAACTTGCGGCCAGTGGCATGCATACCATGGCCGCTAACAGCTGATCCAGGTTGACCGCTTCTTTCGAGGAGACGCTCGGTGCTTCATAACCGCGGAAATTCCGCCTGTTCCGGTTTGTCTCGAACTGTGATCCGGGCAAGTTTTGCGTGATCGCGACACTTCGGGCCCGATGGTCAGCTGCGTTTCGCCGGAGGCGGCCCCGGCCGTCACGTGGAGCGCCACTGGTTACGCGACTACTTTCCTCCCGACTCACCTTGATATCTCAACCCGGACGCGGGTAGTTCCGCGGCCCATTGGAGAACTCGCGGTTCACCGCGAAAGTGTGGAACGGGTGCTGATGGAGAATCCCCACCCCTGCAGGTCTGGACGTGCGGCTCGATGCGCTGCGCCAAAAGACTGCGGTTGAAGTGGAGCCGGTTTCGCTGCGCGAGGCACAGCGACAAGAAGAAAAAGAGTTGTGCGCGGTTTCCACCGAACCGGAATTCTAAAAGCCAGCGGCATGACTCACAAAGCCTATGACTCGCCGGATTTTTTCCAGGCGCGCCAGTCCCAGGTCACGGCATCGGCCATGCTCCGGGCCGCGGCCGACAGCCAGGCTGCTTTCTGACGATCGAGGTGCTGGCGAATCGGCTTGACCACCGACCGGCTGCCCAGGTGGATATTCCCGGTCTCCCATCCCATGGCAAACAGCAGCCGGAGTTCTTCACGACCTCTGGGCAGGACGCTCAACTCGATGCGACAGCAGTGGGGAGACAGGCGCCGAACAATCCAGCGCCCGCGCATTTGCACGAACGGGTCGGGAGAACGCACTGCTCGATTGATGATGACCTGATACATCAGTTCCGGCTGCCCGGCGCCATGAGTCCAGTAGATAGAGGACGGCACCAGCGCTTTGGCTTCGCGCGCGATCTTGCCTCCGTTGCACTCCGCCAGGGCCACCAGGCGAATTCGGCCCAGGCTGCCCAGACCCGCGACCCGGCTTACAACGCGATAGTCGAGGCCGCGCTCGGGTAGAAGATGCTCCAGAGCATCCTTGGCGCTGACCGGAATTTCTCCCTTCACCCGAGGCAAGCTTTCCATCTTCTTCCAAAAGAGCACCGGATCGCGCAATTCATTGAGCGCGATCTGGCGCAGCCAGCGGTGTTCTTCCTCCAGCACAAAAGGGTGTCCGCGTTCCGCGAGCGATTTTCGGTAACCGTCGAGGATCACGGCACAAGCATCCTTGGCCTTGAGCGACAAATGTCCACCCTCGATGGCGAGCAGAGCGCTGGCAGCCAGCCTCACCAGGTCATTGGTATACGGCAGGACAGCCGCTTCGTCGAAATCGTTGACGCCCCAGACCAGGCGGCCTTCTACGTCCCGCCACGTGCCGAAATTCTCGACATGAAGATCACCCACGCCCAGGATGTGAGGCGCCTTCGCCAGATCGGGGCAAACCTCCGGCCAAACCTGCATCCAGCGATAAAACGTGGCCCGCAGGAAAGGAAATGCCGCCTCGGTCATGCGTTGATGCTTGAGGCGGAGGTCCGCCTTCACAATCGGCGTGTGCGAACCCAGCCAGGCCTCATAGCGATGAGTTGCCTTGACGATATGCACGGCGGATCGATGTTAAACGAATTGTTGTGTGGGGCGGACACTCTTGTCCGCAGTTTTTGCAGTTGATTTTTCGTGCAGATCGCGTGAGTGGGGCTAGGTCCAGGAAATGAGCTCCGACAAAGTCCAAGTCAAAGGGGCCGGCGAGGGCGCCTGCACGTGTCAGTCCTGACACGGCGTTGCTGCGAACCCACGATCCCGCAACATTTCTCACTAATAACTACCTATTAATCAATTACTTACGGTTGGCAGCCCACCCGCTATATACGCAACGTCCGCAATGGGAGGCAGCTATGGAACTCGTATTAACAATCGTCGCAGTCATCGGTGGCATGACGTTCTCACTGGCCATCGCAATTCTTGTGGAAGAACTGATCTTCGGCAAGGTGCTCTGCGTATTTTTTGCTCCTCGAGGGCCACAAGCCAAGACCGCAGTCCAGCGCTAAGCTCTAGAAGCTGGAACCTTTGCCGGCGGCCGCAGGTCAGTGTTTCTTAGGAGCCGCCCAAATGGGTCTAACGCCGAACCCAGACAGTACCGGGAGCGAAGTCGGAGCCATGCAGCGTGCAGCTTATAATTCGCGCATCCCGAACATGCTCACCCCACTCCTTTCACGGTCCGTCGGCTGCGTTTTGCTTGTTCTGCCGCTGCTGCTTGCCGCGCCCGCCGACGCACAGAATTGGGCCGCCGCCGAAGAGCAATTGGCAGGCAAAATTGTATCGGCGACGGGCCCGAAGACGACGGCCCTGGAAGTCCTCAACCGCTCGTCGCTCAGCGCCGCCACGACGGAGGACATCCGGCGCAATCTTCTTACCCAGCTGGCGGTTCTGGGCGCGCGTTTCGTCCCGGCGGAACAGGCCGCTGCAACGGTGCGGGTCTCTCTCTCCGAAGACTTGCAAAGCTATGTTTGGATCGCCGAAATTCGCCAGGGCACAAATCCGCCTTCGATCGTCATGGTTTCACTGCCGCGATCTGCCCCATTGGCTGTCGAACCCGAAGCCGTGGCGGTCGTGCTCCGCAGAATTCCATTGTGGTCGCAACCGGAGCGCATCCTGGATGCTGCGGTAATCGACGGCAATCCCGCGCGCATGCTTGTGCTGGACCAAAATAACGTGACCTCATACCGCCTTCAGGACAACCACTGGCTGACCGAACAATCGTTCCCGATCGTCCACTCCCGCCCGTGGCCGCGCGATCCCCGGGGAAGGCTGGTGCGGGGTAAGGACAATCTTTTCGATGTCTACCTGCCGGGTGTCCATTGTCGCAGCTCGGCGGGTGCACCTCCTGCGATGGCCTGTTATGACAGTGACGATTCGTGGCCGATTGGGACAGACCTTTCCAGCCTGAATGCGTCCTTCACTTCCACTCGCAACTTCTTCAACGGCGCATTATCGCCGGGAGTCGGCAAACAAACGACGGCGCCGGCGTTCTATTCTGCAGCCGCCGTACCTCGAGGCCAAACCCTGTCGTGGCTACTAGCTGCTGTGGATGGACAGGTGCATCTGCTTGATGGCAGCACCGATCAGGTTGTGGACAAGCTGGACTGGGGCAGCGACATCGCCAACGTGCACAGCGGATGTGGATCAGGCTGGCAAGTCCTTGCGACTGCCGCTGGCGATAGCCGGAATGATTCCGTGCGAGTTTTCGAAGTGGCCGGGCGCGAGCCCGTAACCGCCGGCTCACCCCTGGATGTGAACGGCGCCATCACTGCTTTGTGGACCGAATCCAGCGGAAGCGGCGCGGTCGCGGTCGCGCACAATTTCGAATCGGGGAGATATGAAGCCTTTCGGCTTATTCTTACTTGTGGGCGTTAGTGTGGCTCTGGCTGGCGCCGCTCCCGCCAGTACACGCCCGCACTATGGCGGGACGCTTCGCATTTCCATACGAGAGGCGCCCGCGTCGCTTGACCCCGCCGACCCGGCTCAGCCCGGAATGTTTACTTCGCCCAGCCTTTCGCGCCTGATATTCGACACGCTGGTTACGTTGGATGCGCGCGGCCAGGCTCACCCCGCATTGGCGACTGCGTGGCAGGCCGCTCCGGGCAATCAGCGCTGGCAGTTCAGTATTCGGCGCGGGATTACGCTTCACGACGGAACCGCGCTGAGCTCGGACACTGTGGCGGCTTCGCTGCGCGCGGCGAATCCGCACTGGAAAGTTTTCGCTACGGGAGAAGCAGTCGTGGTCGAGTGTGATGTCCCGACCACGAATCTCCCTGCAATGCTGGCGTTGCCGCGCTACGGCATCGCCAAACGCGGCGGCGGAAAGCTTGCCGGTAGCGGCCCCTTTGCCATCAATCGTTGGGAACCGGGCAAGAAACTTACACTCACTGCGCGTGACGATTATTGGGGCGGCCGCGCGTTTGTGGATGGCCTCGAGATTGAAATGGGCAAAAGCTTCCGCGACCAAATGATCGCGCTCGATCTAGGCAAAGTGGACGTTATAGAGGTCGCACCTGATCAGGCGCGTCACGCAGTTTCGGAAGGAAGGCGCATCCAGAGTTCGGCTCCCGCAGAGTGGATGGCGCTGGTCTTCAGCCGCGACATGCAGTCCGCCGAAGAGCCGAAATTGCGCCAGGCTCTGGCGCTCAGCATTGATCGAGCGGCCATCAATGACGTCTTGCTGCAGGGCGGTGGTGAATCGGCCGGCACAATCCTGCCCAACTGGCTCACCGGTTATGCGTTCCTGTTGCCCACCATCGCTGATCTCGAGCGCGCTCTCCGGATTCGGGATGGGGCCGGCGGAGGGCCGGGATGGACCCTGGCGTTCGATGCCTCGGACCCGCTAGCACGAGTCATTGCCGCGAGGGTCGTATTGAACGCTCGCGACGCTGGACTCGCTCTTCTCGAACCATCCGCACCCCCCACGAATTCGAATGTTGCCGACATACGACTGGTCCGCATGCCGCTGCCCTCGCTCGACGCGCGAGTCGCGCTCAGTGAACTGGCCGCCAGCCTGGGACTGTCAACGCCGAAGTTTGACGGTGATCCGGCCTATAGTCTGTACGCCGCCGAGAGCGCTCTGCTGCAATCCCAACGTGTGATTCCCTTGCTGCATCTGAGAACTGCCGCCGCCCTAGGCGCAAATGTAATGGGTTGGCAGGAAGATCCGGACGGCAGCTGGCGTTTGCCCAACGTCTGGCTGGAAGCGGGGAAACCTTGAGCTTTCGGCGCAAACTGTTTCTCGTATTCGCGCTAACAGTTTTTGTTTGCGTGGGTGCGGTCGCATGGATCGTCTCCGCCATGACCCGGCGCGCATTCGAGCGGGCTAACGAAGATCAGACCGCAGCTTTGGTGGCGCAATTCCGGCGGGAGTTCGATCGCCGGGGCGAGGAAGTGGCGCACCGTGTGGAAGCTATCGCAGGCAGTGAGACCGCGACCCGCATGGCGCTTGCCATGAGCCGCAGTCCGGCAGATTACAGCGTGTTCGTGAATGAGGCCAAGACTCTGGCTGACAACCAGCAGCTGGACTTTCTGGAGTTCGTAGACAGTCACGGCACGATTCTCTCCTCGGCACAGTGGCCGGCGAAATTCGGCTACAAAGAAAATTCTCTGCCGCTGGTTTCGCCGAGTGAGGGGTCGCCAAACAAGAACGCTTTTCTCCGGCAGGAAGAGATGCCCGACAGCGTGGCTGTCAGCCTCTCTGCCATGCGGCAGGTGGAGGTCGGAGACAACCCGCTCTATGTGATCGGGGGACGCCGCCTGGATAAGAACTTCATGAGGAGCCTTGAACTATCGGCTGGAATGCGCGCCATCCTCTACCCCAACCTGGCCAAGGGGTTTTATCCCGAACTGCTGATCGCGCCGTCAGGAAAGGTGCAGCAAGCGCAGCTGCTGGCGCCCCTTATTCTTCAGGTCCAGCAACAACAGCAGGAAGCCACCGCGCTGCTTCATTGGTCGAACAGCGCGGTGGATGACGAGAGCGTCCACGCCATCCCCCTGAACGGACAGGACAACCAGTTGCTGGGCGTTCTGCTGGTGGGAAACACTCGGCGCCCCTATGTGGAATTGCGCAACCGCATTCGCTCGGCGGCCCTGGTGGCGGGAAGCGTCGGCATTATTCTGGCCATCGTGTTCAGCGGATGGGCTTCCTCCCGGGTCACGCGGCCGGTCGAACAACTTGCGGAGGCGGCGCGCGCGGTGGCAGCTGGAAACTGGAACACGCGGGTTCCAGTGAATTCGTCTGACGAACTGGGAGCACTGGCCGAATCGTTCAATCGTATGACGGGAGAGCTTCTCGAGCAGAGAGAGCGCATGGTACGGGCCGAGCGGGTTGCGGCCTGGCGGGAGCTGGCCCGCCGTCTGGCGCATGAGCTCAAGAATCCGCTGTTTCCACTGCAATTGACAGTGGAGAACCTGGTACGGGCGCGGGAGCAGAGTCCGGAACAATTCGATGAAGTGTTTCGCGAGAGCTCTTCTACCCTACTGGCGGAGATCGCCAATCTTAAGACCATTGTCTCGCGTTTCAGCGAATTTTCCCGGATGCCGCAACCACAATTTCAAAGCGTGAAGCTCAATGCGATTGTGCAGAATGTGGCGCGCCTGCTGCGGGCGCAACTGCAATCACCGGAGCATCCCCCTATTGAATGCCGGCTTGAGTTGGCGGAAACTCTGCAGCCGATTGCGGCGGATCCGGAATTGCTGCATCGAGCATTTTCCAATTTGGCGTTGAACGCGATGGACGCCATGCCCCAGGGTGGAACTCTCACCTTGCGCACGCGGCAAGGCGGCGACCGGGTGGCGGTGGAAATTGCCGACACCGGGGCCGGCCTGACCGCGGAGGAATGCGAGCGCCTGTTCACGCCCTACTACACCAGCAAGGCCCACGGCACCGGGTTGGGGCTGGCCATCGTGCAGTCCATCATCAGCGACCATGGAGGGCGGATCAGCGTGCGCAGCGAGCCGCGACACGGCGCAACGTTTATTATCGAACTTCCGGGCAATCTGGACCGGCTGTCCGCCGCCAGCTAAGGAGCTACTCGTGCCGCAGAAAGCGCATCTGCTCATCGTTGACGACGAAGCGAATACACTGGCATCGCTTTCCCGTGCCTTTCGTCTCGCCGGCCACGAGGCAGCCGTCTGCGACAATGCGGTCAAGGCACTGGAACTGGCTCGCTCGCAGTCGTTCGACTTGATCATCTCGGACGTGGTGATGCCGGGCAAAGACGGGCTTTCTCTGCTCGAAGAACTGAGAGCGCAAGGCGTAGCCACTCCTGTCGTCATGATGTCGGGGCAGGCACACATTGATATGGCGGTGCGAGCCACACGTCTGGGCGCGCTCGATTTCCTCGAAAAACCCATCTCTACGGAGAAGCTGCTGCTGACGGTTGAGAATGCGCTCAAACTGCAGCGGCTGGAATCGGAGAACCGCCAGCTCCGCCAGCGTCTCGGGAAACACGAAATCGTGTGGACGGGCGAGACCATGAAGAAACTGATGGCGCAGATTGAACGGGTGGCCGCGAGCGAGACCCGGGTCTGTATTCTGGGAGAAACCGGGACTGGGAAAGAATTAGTCGCGCGCACGCTGCACGAGCGCAGTCCGCGGGCTTCGGGGCCATTCGTCACCTTGAACTGTGCCGCGGTTCCACCAGAACTGATCGAGTCTGAACTTTTTGGTCATGAGAAGGGTTCTTTCACCGGCGCGGCCGGCCGCCATGTCGGAAAATTCGAGCAGGCGGAGCGTGGAACAATATTTCTCGACGAAATCGGGGACATGCCGGTGGCCATGCAGGCCAAGCTGCTGCGCGTGCTCGAAGAAGGCGAAGTCGAACGCATCGGCAGCGATAAGCCGACCAAGGTAGATGTGCGAGTGGTGGTGGCTACGCATCGCAATCTGGAGTCCCTGGTGCGTGAGGGCAAATTTCGGCAGGATCTTTTTCATCGGATCTATGTTTTCCCCATCCTGCTGCCGCCGCTGCGGGAGCGGAAAGAAGAGGTCCCCGCATTAGTGCAGCACTTCGCCGAACAAGTCTGCGCCCAGAATAGCTGGAAGCCCGTTTCCTTCACTCCGGAGGCGATTGAAGAAATGAAAGCGCATTCCTGGCCAGGCAACGTACGCGAGCTGCGCAACCTGGTGGAGCGGCTGATATTATTATCGATTGGCCCTGAAGTCACCGTGGACACCGTCGAACAGGCGTTGCCTCACCCGCTCACGGCGCAACCGTCGTTCGCGGGCTCGGGTACATTAGCCGAACGGGCGCAGGGTTTTGAGCGCGAGGTAATCCTGGCCGAACTGAAGCGACACCAGTACCACGTCACCAATACAGCGAAGACTCTCGGCCTCGAGCGCAGCCACCTCTATAAGAAAGCCGAGCAGTTGGGCATCGACCTGCGATCTTTGCGGCACGAACCAGGCGATGCAGGTGGCACCACCTAACATACAGGAAAGACTGTATTGGCCCATTGTCCCGCAGTGCATAAGTTCATGAGTGGGATACCCTGGTTCTGGTAGGAATTACACGCATCTAGTTTTCCACAGTCGCTAAGGCGTGGAATTGGTGGGATTTCCTGGTTTGGCAACTACGATGCTTACTAGCATTGCTTACTTGCACGATGCCGGCGCATATCATTTTGCGACATTGCGGAAAACGCGATCGGTACGCTGGATCAGAAAATAATCCCCAGGAGGTAGCCGATGGGTGCGTTCCGAATATTCATAGCTGATGATCACGAGGTAGTGCGCAAAGGCCTGTGCGCCCTGTTGCAGGTGGAGCAGGGCTGGGAGGTTTGTGGCGAAGCCGCCGACGGTCGTGAGGCAGCGGAAAAAATCCGCGAACTGAAGCCGGACGTGAGCATTCTCGACATCGGCATGCCCGGTCTTAACGGCCTGGAGGCGACCCGGCAAATCCTGAAGGACAATCCCCGCGCCCGGGTTCTGATTTTGACTTTCCATGACTCCGACCAGGTGGTGCGTGACGTTCTGAACGCCGGCGCCCGAGGTTTTCTTCTTAAATCCGATGCGGCCCGCGATCTTGTGGTCGCGATCGAAGCCCTGCGGCGCGACAAGACTTACTTCACCTCCAAAGTGGCGGCCATGGTGCTCGAGGGATATTTGAAGGGCGGTACCAAGGCACCTGCAGTTGCGGTGGGACGGGATCGCCTCACGCCTCGCGAGCGCGAAGTCGTGCAGCTACTGGCCGAAGGCAAGAGCACGAAGGAGGTCGCGGTTGCGCTGGGGCTGAGCGTGAAAACGGCGGAGACTCACCGCTCGAATATCATGCGCAAGCTCCAACTGCACTCGGTGAGCGATTTGGTGCTTTACGCCGTCCGGAACAATATTGTTCACGTAGTTCAATCCACAATCGAATAGCGGGGCGCCACGGACCACGTAGGGACAGCCGCCCTCGGCTGTCTAGGCGAGCAAAGCTCGCCAGGCGCTAACCGCTCTCGCGAGACCCACTTCGACTTTTTTCCGGCGGAGCGAAGTTGCGCCTGAGACCGCCAGGGGCGCCTGTCCCCACGCAGTCGGTTCGGTTCGCGCGGGTGTTTTTGGTTGGCAGGCGATACAGCGGTTTTTAGAAACGCCTACAGCTTGCACCTGATAGACCCAGACGGCTACTGCCCCTACTCTGGCACTGGTCGCAAACAATATGCTGCGTGGGTCAATAGCCCGGGAAGGAAGAATGCCAATGAATCAGCACACTTCTAGCAAGGACATGGCGGTCAGCGAGGACTCAAACAATACCCGTCGAACCTGCTCGGACATTGAACTGGTAAAGCGCGCACAACGGGGCGAATCGGAAGCGTTTTCCGATCTCTTTCATGCTCATAAGGCGAGGATCTACTCCATTTGTCTGCGCATGACCAACAACACGGCACAGGCCGAAGACCTCACCCAGGACGCATTCCTGCAGGTCTTCCGAAAACTCTCCACCTTCAAAGGCAATTCGGCCTTGTCCACGTGGCTCTATCGCATCGCAGTAAACACCGTGCTGATGCATTTTCGCAAGAAGGCCTTGAAGCAGGTTTCCCTGGACGAACCTTCGAGCCATGATGCGACCATGGTGAAGCGCGAGTACGGCAGCCGCGATGGCCGCCTCGCCGGTGCCGTGGACCGGATTACCCTGGCCCGCGCCATAAAAGATCTGCCGACCGGCTACAGAACGATTTTCCTGCTACACGAAGTCGAAGGCTACGAGCACCAGGAGATTGCGAAGATATTGGATTGCTCGGTGGGAAACTCCAAATCGCAGCTGCACAAAGCCAAGCTGCGGATCCGCGAGTTTCTGGCTGAGCCTGGAAAGAATCCGGTTACGGTTCTGGTAGAGGAAGCTCCCCTGGCAAAGCCGGCGACCCCCCGCAAGGCAGTACGCGCGGCGCTTGGGTTCGCTGAAACAGTGTCTGCCTTGAGTTAGATTCAATGGGCGCGAACGTCCTCTGGCTCGTGCTGCAGCCTTCGTGGCGCTTCCACACGAGCGGGATGCTCGCGCCCACACCTTCCTAGCGCTGACCCCATTTCAGTTTGGTGCGGAGTACGTCAAAGAATGTCCCTTGCGTATGCAACAGGGTGACATGGTGCTGCGACTTGCGGCAAAGTACACGATCGCCATCCATCATAGGCATACCGATCTGGCCGTCCACGCTCAGATACGCCTCATCCTCTCCGGTCTTTACTACGATCTCGATTTCTGAAGTGTCGCGAACCACGAGCGGACGATGCGTGAGCGAGTGCGCTGAAACAGGCGTAACCACAAAGGCATCCACCGAAGGCATGAGGATCGGGCCACCCGCCGCCAACGAATACGCGGTCGAACCGGTGGCCGTGGACACGATCAGGCTGTCCGCCTGGTAGCTCGAAACGAAAATCCGGTCGATGTAAACATCACAATGATTCAGACGGGCGATGGTGCCTTTGCCTACGACAACATCGTTGAGCGCGTCATAGCTGCCGACGCAGGAGTCTTTTCGGTACACCTCGCAGTGAACCATGGAGCGCCTGTCCAGGTTGCAGCAGTTCTGCTCAATGCTGTGCAGAGTGGCGTACAGATTTTCCAGCGGCACTTCGGTGAGGAATCCGAGCGATCCGAGGTTTATACCGAGCACCGGAATTCCGGCCTTGGAGACCGCCCGAGCTGCTGACAGCAACGTGCCGTCCCCTCCGAGCACCACTACGAAATTCAGGGGACGCGACGCCATTTCTTCTCGCGCAAGCACTTCCACGCCCGGCGCATAAGCCACCGTCTCCCGATCGACCACGACCTGGTATTGATGCTCGCGAAACCATGCCAGCAAGGATGGGACGATATCCGCCAGTTCAGTCTTGCCAGGTTTCGAAATAACGCCAGCGAACTTTTGAGTCGATGTTGCGTTAGCCATGAAAGTGGAATTGTACAGAAATTTGATGAAAAAGCCTGGAACACCGCGGACACCCAGGACACGGAGAATCTCTTTAAAACTGGGTGTACAAGAGGAATTCGCGATTGCCTTCGCCGCCCAAGATCGGAGAATCGATTACATCGGTGCTCGTGCATCCCAAGTTCTGCAACGCCTGACGAAGTTTTTCCACCGCGGCCTCTTGCACCGCGAGATCGCGCACGATGCCGCCCTTGCCTACTTGTTTCCGGCCAGCTTCGAACTGCGGCTTCACCAGCACCACGACTCTCCGGCCGCTCCGCTCGGCCGGCAGAGGAAAGGCAGCTGCGATCACCGCCGGCAGAACCAGCGTCGCGGAGATGAATGAGACATCCACGACCACCAGATCGACAACTTCGCCGACCTGCTGGGGCGTCAGATAGCGGGCATTGGTCTTCTCCAGCAGCCGCACGCGGATGTCTTGTCGAAGACGGAAATCGATCTGACCATGTCCGGTATCGACCGCAATGACGCGGGCGGCACCGTGCTGCAAAAGACAATCCGTAAATCCTCCTGTTGACGTGCCCACGTCGAGACAGATTTTTCCCGTGACATCAATCTGCCAGTGCCTGAGAGCTGCCTCCAGCTTGAGACCACCGCGGCTAACGTACTTGAGGTCTACTCCTAGCAGGCGAATGTCGGCCGAGCCCTCTACGCCCGCTCCTGCCTTCTCCACCTTTTGCCCGTTCACCAGCACTTTTCCGGCGAGGATCAGGGCCTGGGCGCGCTCGCGCGAGCCCGTCAGTCCTCGCTCCAGCAGCAGTTTATCGAGACGCATTTTCAAAACTAGCTCCGCGAGTAGTGCACAATGTAGAAAGCATTCTTATCAAAGAACTTGCCAGTGTTGTTGACCGCTTTCCCACAGAATTTCCCACAGGGGTGTTGAAAAGTTCGACGCGATCTCAGCAGGATGTGAGAGACCGTGGGACTCGGCCCCGGAGGGGCGCCTGATCGTAGCCCGCGTTTCAACGGCGGGTTTGCGGCCCGTGAGATTCCGGTCCCGCAGGGACGATTGAACTACTTCCACCTGCGTCGGAGGTCCATTTCAAGGCATGCCTACAGCACCCACGCCCATCGTCTTATCCCGCGCACCCGCCTAGTGAGCTGGCAGGCTACTATCACCGGTCCCTACAGGACCTTAAATCGAAAACCATTAGGATCTGTTACGGGAAACAATAGGCTATCACCGGTCGCCGGGCGTACTCGCACACGCACTCGCGCCAAGACACGAACGTCGGAAGTCCGAAATCCGACGCCTGGCGTCCAAAGCCGCTAGCCCGCGACTTCTTCCAAAAGCTTCTGGTCAATGTCGAAGTTGGAGTGGAGGTTCTGCACATCGTCGTGCTCTTCGAGCGCTTCTATCAACCGGATCATCTGAGTCGCTGCCGCGCCTTCGAGCTTGATATAGTTTTGCGGAATCATCGACACGCTGGACGACACCGGCTCAATGCCGGCCTTCTTCACTGCTTCGAGCACGGCTTCGTAAGTGGAGGGCTCGGAAAGCACTTCCCAGTTGTCGCCATCGTCGCGCAAATCCTCGGCGCCGGCTTCAAGAACAATCCCCATCAGATCATCTTCCTTGGCCGCCGTCTTGGGGACGACAATGTCACCCTTCTTGTGAAACATCCACGACACCGCGCCCGCTTCCGCCATGTTGCCGCCATTCTTGCCAAAGGCGTGACGGATTTCGCTCACGGTGCGATTGCGATTGTCGGTATTGATATCAAGCAGGACCGCTACTCCACCCGGGCCATAGCCTTCGAGAGAAAACTCTTCATAAGTCGCGCCGGGAAGCTCACCCGTACCGCGCAGGATCGCCCGCTTGATGTTATCGGCAGGCATGTTCTCAGCCTTGGCCGCCAGGATGGCACCGCGCAGGCGCGGGTTGGTGTCGGGATCTCCGCCATTCTTGGCGGCGATGGAGATTTCCTTGATCAGGCGGGTAAAAATCTTGCCCCGCTTAGCGTCCAGAGCGCCCTTTTTGTGCTTAATTGTGGCCCATTTTGAATGGCCGGACATGGAAATACCTCGTAATTAATAGTCTTTAATGGCGCGGAACTGGCCCGTCGAGGAGATCAACGGATTGCCTCAAATGAATGCCGCGGAACAAAAAAAATTATAGCATGCGGCTCATTCCAACGGGACTCAACAGAGGGCCCGTTTGCGTCCTACGCGGTATCCTTGTGCGACCTTTGCGGTCTAAGATTTTGTCCTTTTTGCGCACGTCAAAGTCTTTAACTGCAAAGTTCGCAAAGCATTCAGCAAAAAAAACCAGACTGAAATCAGGGCAGCGCACGGGCCTGCCGGGCTTTGTACGCATACAGTACCGCGAGCAAGGGCGGGGCCAACAGCACACCCCAGAATGGAATCACCATCCCCAGCACGATGGGCGAGAGAATGGACGCCCAGACCGGCACTTTGGCCGTGCGCTTCATGATGTACGGCTGGAGTAGAAAACCATCCACGATGGCGATGACTGCGTACAGAATCAGAACGTAGAGAGGATGCTCCCAATCGCCCCACTTGAACATGGCGGTAAGAGCGGGGCCAATGACGCCAAGCACGGCGCCGATCTGCGGCACGAATTGCAAGACCGCTCCCAGCAATGCCCACAATGGCGCGGCTGGCACTCCGATGATGTAGAGCCCGATCAGCCACAGCAGACCGACAGCCAGCGAATCCTCGAGTTGGGCGACAAACCAATTCTTCAGGGCTCCACCGGTGACGCGAAAGTGTTCTCCGAAATCCACGCCTAATTAAGATGCTCCCGCCGGTAGTGATGATAGCCCGGCCACGAGAGCTGAAGCGAATTTAGCCTTGGGCGTCAACCTTGTGACGTGGTATCCGTCCATACACATAGCACGGAGTTTCAACCGGAGCTATCCTGAGGATTGACTTCAGTCCCGCAGGGTCTAGCGCGCAGCTGCACCACTTGTGGCCAGCCACATATGCGACTCACGCAAGATGCTTCGCAAGCTCAGCATGACGCCTTGGAGATGGAGTCCAGAGAGAAGACATGTGGACACGGTTCTGACGACAGCCTTGAGTTCGTCCGCCACTGCAAAGGCAGAAGCGATCTCGGCGGACCGCTTCGACGAGATCATGCGCCAGCACCAGCGGCGGGTGTACCGGGTCATCTACCTCCTGGTGAGGGACGCCGACGTCGCCGACACTCTCACTCAGGAATGCTTCCTGCGGGCCTACCAGAAGCGCGCCAGCTTCCGTGGCGAATGCCGGATCGAAACCTGGATCCTACGTATCGCGGTCAACCTGGTGCGCGATCACGGCAGAAGCCGCCGGGCATGGTTCTGGAAAAGGTTAGTTGGACTGGAGGATGGCGTATCTGATGGCGCCGAGCCCCGGCAGTTTCCCGCACCGGGTCCCTCGGCCGAACGCGCGCTATTAGCTCGAGAAGAGTTACAAGCCGTGTGGAACGCCCTGTCTTCGCTTTCCCCGCAACAGCGTGCCATTTTCTTTCTCCGCTACGAAGAGGAAATGCCGCTGGCGCAGATCGCGGAGCTGCTGCAGGTGAGAGTAGGTTCGGTGAAGACGCAACTGGCGCGCGTGACCGGGAAATTGCGGGAGATGAAGGAGAAGCAATGGAAATAATTCGACATCTGAGCAACGAGGAACTGACGGACTTAACGATTGAGAGCGACCAGCGATCGTTACGGCCTACGCTCGAAGCCTTACCCGAATGGGCGCGGGCTTCCGCCGAGCGACCCGAGCAATTCTGGCAGGAGCAGCGAAGCAACGTCTGGTCACGCATTGCTTCGTCAGAGAGCTGGCCAGCGACGCGTATGGTTCACCGCTCGCCCCGGCTGGCGTGGTCAGTCGTGACCGCACTGGTGGTGCTGGCCGGATTTATGCTCGATCGCGGTTCTCTGACGCCGCCCCATAGGACTCAGATGGACCCCGATCACGAGCTCTTGCTCGCGGTGGAGCGCGCCGTATACAACGACGGTCCGGCAGCGCTGGATCCGGCGGCGCTCCTGGCCGAGGAAATGGTTCAAGACATTGCCGCTGCACGCCCCCCGATTCGCAAAAAGGAGCCGACTCATGAAAATTAAATTTTCTGGCGTACTCGCAATACTTCTCTTCCCGCTCTCAATGCTGGCGCAGGGCCGCCCCGCCCCTTCTTCCACTACTGTCACAACCGCCGGAACAGGAGCCACCTTCGTGTATCGCGGCGAGCTGGGAAAATGGTGGCAGAACTCGAACATTGCCAAGAAACTCCAGCTCAGCGACGGCCAGATCGCGCAGCTTGACCAGACTTTCTACGATCACAAATTGAAGCTGATCGACTACGGTGCGGACATGGAGAAGCAGGATCTGAAGCTGCAGACGTTGCTTGATGCCGATGTCCCCAACGAAGGCCAGGTCGAGGCGCAGGTCGACCAGGTGCTGGCGGCTCGAGGCAAGCTGGAACGTGAATTTACTTTCATGAATCTGGATCTGCGCAAAGTGCTCTCGCTCGATCAGTGGCGGCAGTTGAAAACAGTTCGCGGCCAAACAGGGGCAATGGGTGACAGGGTTTTCTTCCGGAAAGTTCTCCCTCCCGGCGCGGCGCCCGCAACTGCACCTCTGCCCCCGGACGCCCTTCCACTACCTCCCCTTCCTCCCGGTGACCAGATGTACTGAATGAGCCGTCTCTGAACGCCGCCCGTGTAATGCTTCTCGGCAATACGGGCGGCGTTTTCTTCGTGTTAGACTTTCAGGGAAACCTCACTTCCGAGGAAACTACGATGAAATTTGGCGTCATCATTTTCCCGGGCTCCAACTGCGACCATGACGCATATTGGACGATCCAGAATGTAGCCAAACAGCCGGTCACATTCCTGTGGCACGAATCGCATGATCTCGAGAACTGCGATGCCATCGTCGTGCCTGGCGGATTTGCCTACGGCGACTATCTGCGCACGGGAGCGATTGCCAAGTTTTCTCCCGTCATGGAGTCGGTGCGGAAGTTCGCCGACGCGGGCAGCCTGGTGATTGGCATCTGCAACGGCTTCCAGATCTTGTGCGAGTCCGGCCTGCTGCCCGGGGCACTGATGCGGAATGTAGGGTTGAAATATGTCTGCAAACCGGTCCAGGTACGGGTGGAGAACGCGGAGACCCCCTTCACCAACGCCTGCCATAAGGGTGAAGTGCTGACCATCCCGATTGGGCACATGGAAGGCAACTATTTCTGTGACCAAGCAACTTTCGCCGACTTGCAGCGCAACCAACAGATTGTGTTTCGTTATTGCTCCTCGGCCGGCGAGATTGCCGCCGAGGCGAATCCCAACGGTTCTCTGGATAACATTGCTGGAATCTGCAGTCCGGGCCGGAACGTGCTGGGGATGATGCCTCATCCGGAACGCTCCAGCGAGCCGGAGTTGGGCGGCGTGGAAGGGTTCAAGATCTTCCAGTCCTTGGTCGGAGCCATGGCGGTAAAATAAGCGGTACTCAGTGTCTTTTGGGGGTTTGGCCTGCATCCAATCGATCGGGGAGCTCGTACGGCGCGGAACCTACGCATGTGTTTCAGTCTGTGTTTCGACCTAGGAGACACCAGAAATATCTCATGAAAGCCTTCCCGGCCGTGGCTCCGCCTCTGTTTCAGTTCAAGCGTCAGGTCCTTCTGGAGAGAATTCCAGGGATGGCAGCCTCCGTTCTTCTCTTGCTGCTGACGATTGGCGCTGCCTGGCCGTCGGCGGCGCAGGAAATGCCTAGGGTCCAGGTATTCGGGGGCTACTCATATACCCGATTCGACACGCCGTCATTTGGTTTCGCCAGCCCGACCGGCCTGAACGGGTACACTTTTTCACCCGCCTACAACGTGATCCGGGGATTCGGCGTCATGGCGGAGCTGAGCGGACAATACAAGACCGGCGCAAACCTGCGGGATATCGCGGCCGGACCGCAGTTGCTTTATGTTCGCGGGAACATGCTGTTCTCCGCGCATCTTCTGTTCGGTGAGGCCCGCTCGTTAATCCAGGTGGGGGGCCCGCAGGAAGACTCGGCCCGGGTGGTCAGCTTCGGTGGCGGCATGGACTACAGCATTTCTCCCCGCTTTGCCGTGCGCGCCTTCCAGGTGGATTACGTGCACACCAGCTTGTTTAACACGACGCAGGACAATCTTCGGTTTTCGACTGGCCTGGTTTATCGCTGGGGCACGATCAAGAAGACGCACCGGACGCTCGCACCAAATCCGTAGCGGCCGCAGCTTGCAAGTAGGAGTGACGGGTAAGAGTTGACGGGTCAATGTTCGGAAGGGACTGGATGAGACTGATCAAACGGACGGGCTGCCTGGGTACCGCGCTCGCGTTGGCCTGGTTGACGGGGTGCGGCGGCGGTAACAGCAGTAGCGGAACTACCCCTTCCGCCGGTGGCAACGCCTACGTCGCCGTTCCGGAGGCCAATGCCGTCGCTTCCTACCGGGTAAGCACCGGTTCGGGCAACCTCAAAGCTGTATTGGGTTCGCCCTTCAGTGGAGGGACTTCTCCGATCTCGATTGCCGTCCATCCTTCGGGCAAATTTGTTTATACCGCCAACCAGGGCGGCGGCGACGTTTCCTTGTACACGGTCAATAGCAATACCGGAGCGCTTACTGAAGTTCTGCCGCGCACGGTGTCCGGCTTGAATCCCACCTCGTTGGCTCTGAGCTCAGGCGGCGACCTGCTCTTTGTCGCCAATCAAACGTCGAATACCATTTCTGTTTTTACCGTCAGTTCAAGCAATGGCACTTTGACGGAGGCCGCGGGATCGCCCTTCGCTACAGGTTCGCGGCCGGTAGCGCTTGCCTTGTCTCCCTCGGGAAAATTTCTGTACGTGGCGAGTTCGAACTTACCCCTGGTGTTCGGCTATACCGTCACTTCGGGGACAGGCACCTTACAGGTGATTCCAGGATCGCCATTTACGGTAGGCAATGGACCGACTTCGCTGGCGATCACCCCTTCGGAGCATTTTCTCTACGTAACCAACTTCATTGATAACACGGTGTCCGGATTGAGCATCAACCCCACCAGCGGCGTCCTGACCGAAGCGTTGGATTCTCCCTTCGTCGCCGCCACAGGTCCGATCGCGGTCACGATTGACCCGATGGGACGATATTTGTACGTGACCAACATCGGCACGAATAACATCTCGGCGTACACCATTGATGCCACCACGGGTGCGACTACCGCTCTCACATCGCCTTTCGCGGCAGGGACTCGGCCAGTGTCGGCGACGGTTGATCCCGCGGGCGCGTTTCTCTACGTTTGTAATCAGAATTCCAAGAACATCACCAAGTTCCAGATCAACCAGGAAACCGGGGGGCTTCCCAGCAATACGATTACAGCGACCACGAACCTGGCTCCGCAGGCCATCGTATTCGCGAAGTGAAGGTGTAGGTATGGCGCGGGCCGCTCTCGCCCGCGTAGTAAGCGCGAGCAAACGCTCTACTGCCGCCATTCTCCGGGCGGGAATAGAAGTAACACCAAAATCAGGATGCAAAAACCGCGGGCGAGGGCGCCCGCGCCACATGGCCCACTCTTGATTCGCTTTGGGATTCTCGGGTTTGGATTGCACGCGGTCAAACGGCTGATGCCGGGGTTCGCGCTGGCGCAGAACTGCCGCGTCACTGCGCTGTCGCGACGTAGGCTGGACAAAGCGCAGGAGTCGGCCCGGCAATACAACATCCCGCTGGCCTTCGATTCTGCCGAGGAGATGTGCCGCTCGCAGGAAGTCGACGCCGTGCTGGTGACCACTCCTAATGCCTGTCATCTGGACGACGTGCTGCTGGCTCTCCGCTGCGGCAAACCGGTCCTTTGCGAGAAACCGATGGGCGTGCACGCCAGCGAGTGTCGCAAGATGGTCGAAGCGGCGCGCAGCGCCGGATTGCTGCTGGGCGTCGCCCAGGTCTTCCGCTTCGAAGAGAGCACCGCGCTTATACGAGAGCGAGTGGCTGCAGGAAAGATCGGCAAGATTGTCTTTGTGCGGTCTGAGTTCTCATTTCCCGGCGGGGCAGGACACGCTCGCGCATGGCTCCATGACTCCTCAATATCCGGCGGCGGACCCATAGCCGATGTGGGCGTTCACTGCGTGGACGCCTTGCGCTACATTCTGCAGGATGAAGTCGTCCGCGTGAGCGCTCAGGGTCAGCAGGGTCCCGGCTCCGTGGAGTCCGCGGCTGTGCTCGCGCTCGAGTTTTCTCGTGGTACGCTGGGCACGGTTGCGGTTTCCTTCCGTGCCGAATACCGCACGCCTCTCGAGCTGGTCGGGGAAAGCGGAGTTCTCCGAGCCGACAACGCATTGACTGTAGAGCGGCCAATCAGGCTGGAGTTGCTTCGCGCGGGTGCCGTGGTTGAGACCGACGAGATCTCGAATCGCATGGCCTATGCCAGACAAGTCGATGCTTTCGCGGATGCGGTCGAGGGCAAAGCAAAATTTTCGGTGCCGGGCGAAGAAGGCTGGCAAAACCAGGAGATTTTGGACGCAGCCTATCGAAGTTTGAAAAGTGGCAAAACTGAAGACGTCGAGCAGTTACGCTAGGAGCGATCAGCCATACTTATGGCGTTTTGGTCTGCGGCGGCTGCGAAGGAACCCCCTTCGCCTGCACGATCGCCCAATGCCATTCCTGGTCCTGGCCCAACGTGGTACCCATGGTCTCGTGAAAAACCGTTGTGCTGAAGGGCGCAGCCGATCCCTTCAGGTGATAGAGAAAGGTTGAATCGGGCTGTTTTTCCGAAAGCAACGTCGTGGTTTCCGCCGCGGATATCAGACGCGCCGAGCCTGTCCGTGCCGTTTTTGCCTCAGGACTCCGCAGGATGGTCACTCCCACCGTAATTTCCTTTATGTTCCAGGTAGTGCCGTTGCGCACAGAAACTTGTAGCGTGTCTCCGCTGATGGTGGCGGGGCCATCGAGCTTCGTCAGTTCGCCCTCGGGCAGATCCTGTGGCGCATAAGGATCCGAAAGCAACGATGTGGCCGAGCCGCTAAAAGAAAGATCACAGGTCACATCTGGAGAAGAGACCTGAAACTTCTTTCCGGAGCCGTCAATACTGAACAGCAGTTTCCCTTCGAGCTTGCGGGTCTGCACTTCGTCCATGACCTGATGCAGATTGTCATTGTCGATGACGGCATGGTCAATGACGGCATGCTCCACGGCCGCTTTGGTTTTGCGATACTGGCGCGCCAAATCGCCCAGGGACGGTTCCGGGCTATCGGACTGCGCCACTCCCCGCACTGGAAGCAGGACTCCCAGCAGGGTGAGGGCAACCGGCAGAAATAGTTTGCGAGTCATGAAATCGTCACCGAGCGGTCCCCCGTCAAGAGCCGTGGGCGAGGGGCGCCCGCGCCACATATGCCCATTGTGCCGCAACACCTACAGCCCATGTGCGTTTCTCGCGGCAGCCAGCATTCAGTTGATAACTAGCGGGAACTGCCCGTGAAGAAATTGTACTTAGGGGGCGAAGCAGAAATGACAAGGCAGGTACGAACGTTAGTCGTAGAACCTTGGAGCGTTAACACGTCCAACGACGAAGCCGGCCCAGCAAAGACCAGGCGTGCGGAACTCGAAGGGCACGCAACGGGGCGCCGCACGCCCGAGGTTACGCGCTCTTAAAGCAGGCCAGAGGAACGGAAGCGCGTAACCGGATCCATGATCGGAACAGGCTGCCGCTGAAAGATCCAGCGGGCCACCGCATAGCCCAGGGCCGCATAGCAAACATAGACTAGCTTCATGGCTCACCCCAATAGTTAGATGCTCTCTCGCGGTTGGGGGGAGTGCGACAAGCCGCACCATCAAGGACAAATTAGCAAACGGGCACCAATGGTGCAATGAACCGCTGGTGCCATACATATGGCACAAGAGTAATAGAGGGGGTAACGACCTGTTGGGGAGCCGGTGTCCAGGTTTTTCTCTGCGAGCTTTGCGGTTAAGTGTCTGATTTTGTTAGAAAATCTTAACCGAAACGCTCGCAAAGAACCCTACACCTGTAGAACGTCGCCCTCGCGCGCGACCAACTCGTACAAAACGGGATTTACGAAGAAGCCGATGAAGAGCCGGGAGATCAGCCCGGCCACGATGACGATGGCGAACGGCTTTTGAGTATCCGAGCCAATGCCGGTCGACAGGGCCGCCGGCAGCAGTCCAAGACAGGCCACCAGTGCGGTCATCATGATAGGACGCAGGCGAAGAAGCGAGGCTGTACGGGTGGCAGTCGGGATATCCATGCCCTCCTGCCTCAGCTTGTTGATGTATGAAACCAGAATAACGGCGGTCTCAACCGACACGCCAAGCAGCGCCAGCAGTCCCAAAACTGAAGACACGCTGAACGGGGTATGGGTGAGCTTGAGGGCCACCAGCGCGCCCACCGGTTCTGTCATGATCACACCCAGCGCAATCGTCGCCGGAAACTTGAAGTTCCCGTAAAGCGCGAACAGAATCATGAAAATCAACACCAGGGCGAGGGGCACAATAAAGTACATCTGCGATTTCGCTTCAAGAAATTGACTGTATTCGCCGCCCCAAATCATCCAGTAACCCTGGGGCAGGGTCACGGCCTGGTTTACCGCAGCTTGGCCGTCTCGCACCGCGCGCTCGAGATCGCGGCCTTCGATGCTGTACTGCACTCCGATGTAGCGGGAGTTGTCCTCCCGATAAATAAATGACGCGCCGTTGCCCTGGCTGATGGTGGCCAACTGGCTCAACGGAATCTGCTGCCCGTCCGGCGTGCCTACCAACAGATTCCCAATTTCGTGGGCATTGCTGCGAAACTGCGGCTGCATGCGCACAACCAGATCGAAAAGCTTCTCGCCCTGGATCACCTGGGTGACCGCCTGTCCACCGACTGCGGCGGAGATCACAGCTTCCACGTCGGCGACATTGATTCCATAGCGCGCGATCTTGTCGCGGTCCACGTCGAGCAGAAGGCTGGGCTGGCCAAGTTCGCGAACCACCGTCAATTCTTTGAAACCCGGGATTCCGGTCAATACATTCTTCATCTGCACCGCTTTGTCCTGCAGCACGCCGAGGTCGGGCCCGTAAATCTTGACGGCGAGGGAGCTCTTCAAGCCAGTCAGGGCTTCGTCCACCGCGTCTTCCGCGGGTTGGGTGAAGTTAAAGATGATTCCGGGAAAGGCGGTGAATTTCTTGTTCAGCGATTCGACCAGCTCTTCTTTGCTGCTGACATCACCGCTCCAGGATGAGTCCTTGTATGGCTTCAGGCCCACATAGAACTCGCAATTGAAAAAGCCGGTGGGATCGGTGCCATCGTCGGGCCTCCCTAACTCCGAGCCCACCACCGTGACCTGGGGGTAAGACATCAGGATGGCGCGCAGTTGGGGAGCGATCTTACTGGCCTCTTCGAAAGAAATGGTGTACGGCATGGTCGCCCGCACCCAGAGCGCGCCTTCGTCCAGGTGAGGCATGAACTCGCCGCCGATAAAAGGGACCAGCAGCAGCGACGCCCCGAAGATCAGGGTGGCGATCACAAGGGTGGTCTTGGGACGGGCCAGCGACCAATCCAGTTGGGTCGCGTACTTGTCCTTCATCCACTCAAAAGCTCGGTTCGGCTTCTCACGGATCCCCTTCTTGAACCAATAGGAAGCCAGCACCGGGACTAGCGTAAGCGTCAGGATCAACGCGCCAACCAGCGCGAACGACATGGTCTCAGCCATGGGGTGGAACAGTTTTCCCGACGGCCCGGTGAGTGCGTAGATTGGGAGATAACCGGCGAGGATGACGGCCACCGAGTAGAAGATCGGCCGGTCCACATCTTTAGCCGCCGCCAGGATCACCTCGTTGAGGTTGTATACCTGGCCCTCGCGCAGCGCGAGTTCGCGATAGATGTTCTCGATCATGACCACGGCACCGTCAATCACGATGCCGAAATCAATGGCGCCGATCGAAAGCAGGTTTGCCGCCACATCATGGGCATGTAGCACGATGAAGGCGAACAGCAAGGACAACGGAATGGTTAGCGCCACGATGACGGCAGCGCGCAAGCTCACCAGAAAGAAGATGAGTACGATCAGCACCAGCACCATACCGCGGAGCAGGTTCGCTTCCACGGTATCGGTGGTCAGTTTCACCAACTCGCTGCGATCATAAAAAGGTTGGACTTTGACGTCGGGCGGCAAAATCGATTTGTTCAGCTCATCGGTCTTAGCTTCGACTCCCTTCAGGACGGTCTGCGTCTGCTCGCCACGGCGCATGAGGATCACGCCCTCGACCGCATCGTCATTCTTCTGGAAACCGAATTCACCCAGGCGGGGTGCGTGCCCAACAGTCACGTCGCCCACATCGCGCACGCGGATGGGTACACCTTTGTTGCTGCCGACGACGATGTCCTCGATGTCGTCCGTGTTCCGGACCAACCCGATTCCACGGACGTAGTAGAACTGACCTCCCTGCGAATAGAAGCCGCCTCCGGCATTGGAATTATTCGCGGCCAACGCCGTCGTGACCTGCGGGACCGTCAGGTGATAGCCGTAGATGCGGGCAGGATCGAGCAAGACCTGATATTGCATTTCCGTCCCGCCAAATCCAGAATCGTCCGCCACCCCGCGGACCGAACGATAGGCGCGCTCGACCACCCACTCCTCAATCGTCTTCAACTCCTGCGGAGTGCGGTCGGGACTCACCAGCACGTACCGGTACACCAGTCCGCTGGGACTGAACAACGGCGCCAGTGAGGGGACCACGCCAGTCGGCAGTGTGGCTTGCGATAGCCGCTCGAAAACAATTTGCCGGGCGAGGTAGTCGTCGGTATTTTCTTCGAAGGTCAACCGCAGATCGGAGAGGCCATACAGAGAGATGGACCGCATCGTGATCATGTGTGGCACGCCGTTCATCTCGAGTTCGAGAGGCAGCGTGACCAGGCGTTCAACTTCCTCGGCCGCGTGGTCGGGCCATTGCGTAATGATTTCGACCTGCGGAGGGGAAAGGTCGGGATAGGCGTCCACCGGCATGCGCTGGAACGACAGGATTCCGCCGACCGTGATGAAGCCGGTCAGCATGAGCACCAGAAACCGCTGGCGTAGCGCAGCTTGGACGATTCGATGGATCATTTAATTGCTACTGCCTTACATGGAGGACGGGCATACCGCCCGCCTCATCCCGGGGTCCTTGCAAAGACGGGCGGGACGCTCGTCCTCCACTACCTACCTTCAGCGCTGCAATGAATTTGCGAACTGCAGAAACAAGCTGCCATCGCCAATCACATGATCGCCGGGTTGCAGTCCGGCGGTAATTTGGGTCTGCCCCTGCAGACTCTCCCCGAGGGTGACAGCGCGTCTTCCAAACTGATTGGCAGACACCTCGGCATAGACGAACGGCTCGTTCTCGCTGTCGCGCAAGACCGCGGAATCCGGCACAGCAATGGCGTTCTGAATCTTTCCCGCTTGCACGTTTGCGGTCACGTACATGTCTTTTTTCAGCTTCTCGCCGGGATTCATGGTCTCAATGCGCGCGGGCAGAGTGCGGGTACTAGGGTCGAGGGACGCCGCGACATAGGAGATACGCCCGCGGAAGGAATCGGGATAAGCATCGGTCTGAATCGTGACCGCATCTCCGACCCGGACATAGGGCAGATCCTTTTGATAGGCGTTCACCAGCACCCATACCGTTCCGGTATCGGAAATGGTGAAGCATTGTGTGTTGCCGGGCTGGAGAAGTTGTCCCGCGGAAACCAACTGTTCGACTACTTCCCCGCCGATCGGAGCCCGTACCGGTACTTCATACGACGACGGACCTTTCTCCACGGCGTCGGGATCCGCGACGCCCATGACTCTGAGCGCAGCCCCGGCGGATGCCAAGTCGCCTCCAGCCTGCACTTCGGCGGATTCCGCCTGTTCCAAGTCTTTCACCGCGATGGCGTGATGCTGATACAGGTCCTGCGACCGGGTGAAGTTTTTTTCCGCCAGTGCGTAAGCATCCTTGGCTTTCAGATAGTTGGTGCGCAGTTGAGAGTAGTCGGGGCTGGCCACGTACAGCATGGGCTGGCCCTGGCGTACTTTCTGTCCCGGAACTACGACGATGCGGCTCACCGGGCCGCTCACCTGTGTGATCACCGGTGTCGTACGAAAACCGTTGTAGGCCACCGCTCCGGTCAGCCGCAGCGTGCGAGTCAGGGTCGTCGTTTGGACGGTCACCACCTGCACGTGCGACATCTGCTCCGGCCGGAGGGTGAACAGTTCGGGATGGTTGGGATCTTTCGCCCCGTAGTTGTTGCCGGCGGCATCCGATTTCGAGCTTTCGCAACCAGCCAACGCCAACACAATTACGGACAGCGCCAGCCCGAGCGCCCCACGGCAGCGAGCTTTTCGATTCCACATTTTCATGGCAGGTTCCTCGCTCCCACCGCTTGCTTCATTTGTTCGAGCGCCGTCATATAAGAAGCCAGAGCCTGGCGGTAAGCCAGTTGGGCCGCCCGATAACTGCGCTCGGCATCCAAAAAATCCAGCAGGCTGGCAGCCCCGGCCTTATAAGCGTACTCGCTGATATCTCGAGAGTCCTGCGCCTGCTTGAGATACTCAGAGGTGTAAAGCTGGACGATCTCATCGTTGCTGCGCAGCGCCTCGTAGGCATTGGCTACATCGGACAAAACCGCATCGCCGGCCGACAGCTGTGTTTCCTGCGCCTGGGTAAGGGCGTAGCGCGTACGGGCAATCTCTCCTTGATTGCGATTGAAAATGGGCAGATCGAAACCCGCAAAGATCGAAGCCGAATTTTGCCCCGCGGTATGAGTGAAGTCGTAGGTGCCATTCACATCCACTTTGGAGTTGGCTTTGGCCAGCTGGATCTGACTCTGCGCCGCGGTCACGCCGAGCAGCGCCGCCTGGAAATCAGGGCGCTCGCGCAGGGCCTTCGCCTGTAGGTCCTCCAGGCCTGCTTTGAGCGGCTGGTAGGCCAGGTCCCCCATGACGTCATAATTGGCCGGTACGGCGTCATATCCCAGCAAATTTCTGAGCCCAACCAGCGCCTGCGCTCTGGCCAGGCGGGCCGAGGAGACGTCGGTCTGGAACTGAAGGAGCTGAAGCTTGATCTTGAGGTCGTCGGCTTCGCTGATGGCGCCAGCCTTGAATTGAGCGTCGGCAATATCAACGGTAGTCTGGAAATCTTTCAGGTCCTGCTGCGCGAACTGCAAGGTGGATTCGGCCAGCAGGACGCTAACGAATTGCTGCCCCACATTGAAGGCAAGCGTGCGCTCGGCATCCGTCACCTGGGCGCGCGTGACTGCGGTCTGGTCGCGGGCAGCTTGCAGGCGGTTTTGCCGCTTGTGTCCTCGTTCGAAAAGATATGAGATTCCCACATCGAACTGCTGCGTCAGATTTAGATTGTCAACCGAAAAATCACCCGGACTGAAAATCGGGATGAATTGGGAATCGGCTCCGAAGCTGGGGTTGGGACGCAAATTTGCCGTGATCTCCTGCGCCTGGTTCTGAAGGATCAAGGTCCGCGTAGCCTTGATGGAATGGTTGTGCGCCAGCGCCAGATCGATGGCCTGATCAAGAGTAATGACCGTCGTATTTTGCCCGACGAATACACCAGTCAGCAGCAAGAAGGTCGCGGCGAGGATGCAGCAGCATTGTGAACGCATAGACTTCAGACCCACGTACACCGATCCTGGCATGGCCCAGTTGCTGATCCTCAAAATATCCGAGCACCCCACCAAGCTCTGGCGTCCGTATACGGCTCCTTCATGGAAATGTGACCTATCAAAGGAATGCAACGAATCGGGAACGGAATTAGGCCAGGGCGAGCGGAGGAGG
>Ga0157379_10000721_pt1 | contig 26811 bp, 24 predicted proteins | sample S25metaG_FD_121802 | JGI IMG/M metagenome (GOLD analysis project Ga0157379, IMG submission 121802) | Switchgrass rhizosphere microbial communities from Kellogg Biological Station, Michigan, USA - S2-5 metaG | ecosystem: Host-associated > Plants > Roots > Rhizosphere > Soil | place: USA... | reverse complement strand
TATTTTACGTACGACGTTGAGTGGGAGGTCGTTGTGAAGTTCTTTTTTAAATTCCTTTTCGTTCACCTGACTCGGAAGGCACGACGCCGGAAGGCGCGTACCAGATTACCTGCCAAATTGGTGCATGAATGCCAGGCTTAAAACTATTAAAATACTCACGGAAACATAAAGAGCTAATTTTAGGGGGGGGGACCACATCTCCGCGGGAGATCCAATTCCTATGTTGTTATAGGTATAGGAGGGGAAGCATGCCTAATACATTCAGTTAAATATTTCATAACATATATGCTGTCTGTCTAGAATCAATTCCTCGTAAATGAAACATAGCGTTCTACCATTCGGAAGCCATCCGCTAAAAAATCGACATATTATAAGCGGGAAAAACTCCCTGATCACGTTCATATCGTGACCTAAGCTCAAGGAAGTCCGGATGGAGACAGCGGGCGAGGCGGGCCCGTCTCTCGCTCCGGACGAGATGTGCTAGATCTTCTGAATCGCTAGCTTCTTCGTTTCTTGCGACTCGACATATGCCTTCATTTGGAAATAATTGAACAACCAGACAGATACGACCAGATCAGCGAAGGGGGGAAGGGGAAGGGAAGAGAGCTTTACAACTTAACAGGGGATGAGGAAGGGAAGGCAGAGTCGGGTCGACCGAACCTTTTGTTCATCTATCCTATTCTAGAGATAGCACCAGGAGTTCACCGTATCCACCATGACGGGCTTAACGGACTAACGACGGGGCATTCCACCGAAGCCACCCTCCGTAACCATGTTGGACCGGACCCGGGTATGTCGAGCACCTAAGCCGTGGTATCCAAACTCGTGGATGTGTGTATGGTCGACCAATGATGTGGCGGTATGGACAGGGAGAAACCGTTTGGCCTGACGAAAGGAAGCGGGAAGGGAAAGGAAAGAATGGTCTGTTGATGGAGACCTGTAGTGCCTGGGCGCGCTGAATCGGGTAGGTGGGTGCTTCGAATTCTTGGTTCGAGGTGGGTGCTTCGAATTCTTAGTTCGAGTTGAGGTGGGCGCGGTAGGTGTAAATAAGTAAGTAAGCGGGTAGGTGAACAAGTGGTTGTGGGTGAGGGGTTTTGGATTGGGAGATGAGGAGGGCGATGTTATAGTGCTGTTCTAATACAATTTACATTTGCCCCAGTTGCACGTCTTTGTGTTGGAAAGCGCATGTATCTAGTACTAAGATCTAAAATATACATCAAGTCCATTTCGACTTATTTATTCCTTGGCGTGGTTCAATCGTGACACCTCTGCAGGTGTATCCAGAAGAGAAGGACAATTCGGGGAGGCACGGAAGACGCGAGGGAAGGAAGGGAAGGGTGGAACACTCGAGGATTCACGGATCCGATACTCGCAGAACATTATTATTATTACAGCACTAGGAGATAGCATTAGCCTGCGCTTGGAAATTGGGTAAGAAGGTGAGTACTAGGGTGGAGTGGATTGGGTTGTTTGGAGGGAAGGAAATGTTAAAGCTAAAAGTGCTTGCGTAGTTGCTACTCGTTGGGTGTGGAAGGTGAAATTGATAATGGTCCGGTAGATTATGATTATGGTCGTGTGAACACAGTCACGGTTTGGACGGCGATTACTGTTATTGGCATTTTTGGGATCGTATCTCGATGGCTGGTAACTTGACGTTACGGGGAAATGTTAAGCTGAACTGCCTTTGTCTTTCACCGATGGAGTCGGCGATTTTTGTGAGCCAATAGGGAGGTAAGTGTTGGTTAAGGAGGTTAGGAACTCGGTGATTTTACTTTGAATTTTTGTTATGAGGTTTTGGAGGCTAGAGCCGTCAAAACCTCTACCTTGCCATTATTCCAAATAATCATATGCCCATTCAGCGCCCCAAACTACTCACCTAATCCACCCCACTCTTTCCAGAGAATAATAAATTCAAACTCAATTCAATTGTGTTTCTTCACCGTATCAACACCTACAAACGTACTATCTGATTCTGTAACACAGACTTGACAATAACATGCAACCGAGACGAGCATGATAACAAAAAAAAATAAAGCAGAGGCATAACAAAAGCAAGTAAAAGCAGCGTAAGAGCGAGAGTAAAATCAAGACAACACTAAACCACCTCCAACCAACCGAACCCAAGTACAGCCACCCTAAAGGAATACAGTACAATAATTTTTCGTACACAGACAAACACACAAACAAACACCGTCACCACCAAGCCAACAAACGACACCAGAATAAAAGTACACCTCCAACCTCCTGAAGCACCTCCTACACCAAAGAAAGAAAGAAAGAAAAGGGATGGTAAGGTATACTGGCCATCAACAGCCAACCAAAACGAGGACGAAGCAGACAACCACCGACTGCATGTGCGGCTCTAGCGGATAGAGTTTTCTAGATCTAGAGTTCAGAGTGATGAGAGAGCGAGAGAGATGATGATGATGAAAGAGAGCGAGAGATAAAGCATTGAGGAAAACACTTGGCGCGAGAGACATGGATGGATGAGAGATACAAGGATTGAAATGCGGGGAATAATCATGAGACCCGAGCAGGGAAGAGTCCAAGTATCGAACCTAGACACGAATAAAACATCACAGTCCATAGTAAAATTGACGACGAGGGCCCTAATATGCCCCAATAGCAGTGATAACGTTCGCGCCGAGCGTTATAGCGTGGGCTGTACGGGGTGCATCGGGAAGAGGGAGGGATTTATACTTTAAAAATTAACGTAAATAAGCGCAATCTTTTGGGGCTGAGGAAAAACACGTACCCCACTAACCCACTCATCATGAATACCCTCAATCTTTGACTCTCCACCTGGCACGTCCTCGTCGCCTCCAAAATCAAACGGCACACTCCCTCCCATCTCAATCCCAACCCCAACATCTAATCCAATCCCACCCAACCCTCCTCCCGATCCCACCTCATGATCATCCCCACTCAAACTCTCCGCAGAAGGCGAACTCTCCATCTCGCTCTCCGGTTGATCGGGGTATACGTATGCTCCTGAGGAGTCTAGTTCGAGGTGAGAGTGGGGGTATGGGTTGCTTGGATGCGTGTGGTGGTGCGATGTTGTGGTGGAGGCTTCCGAGTTGGTGGAATTTGGATGAGGATGAGGAGGTTGGTCGGAAAAAAGAGCACCGTGTATGCGGAGGTGACGTCGCGCATTGGAACGGACTGCAAAGGTTTTTGAGCAGGCGGGGACGGGGCATTTATACGCTACAAAATCACGAAAACTCAATATATGCGCACAAAAATTGATGAAGAAAAATAGGATAGGAACTCACGTTTCAGCCCCGAATGTGTGTTCATATGCGTAGCTAACCCACTCGGACGCGGAAACTCTTTTTGACATATCCAGCATATATGCATTTTCGTCGGGGGACGATACCGGCCACCGACGCTGTCCATGCCCATGCGAGCGATAGAAGGCATTGAGGAGAGAGGGGGAGAGAGAGGGGCGGGTGGTATAGGTGCACTGGGGAGAATTTCGAAATCGGGTTCGGGATCGAGGCCAAGTTCGGGATGGGAGGAAAGGGGAGGCGAGTCCAGGGATTCAGGGGTGCTGTGCCGGGAGAGGGAGGTGGTAGGGGGGCAGGAAAGGATGAGGTCTTGGTATGCGGAGGTGTATGTGCTAGTGACGAGGGTGCTGGGGCTGCTATGCGTGTGAGTATACGCGTTGGTACTGGGGCTATGACTATGATCGTCAGTGGGATTATCGAACGACGCATGTTGGAGACGGTAAGGCACGTCGTCTTCTGTACCAGCGGGTCCGTACACGTCGTAATCCACCTCGGCGTCAACACCTTCCATCTCGAGCGGGACGTCCAGCTCGGCATATATGTCGCTCCCCCCGCCCGCCGTACCTCCGCCGCCGCCTCCGCCGCCTCCACTCCCACCTACGTCCATCTCAAAACCCACTCCCCAGTCGTTCGACAACGCGCCGCTTTCGAGTGTGCTGCCCACGTTGAGGTCGTCTGTCTCCATCCCGGGCACGTCGAGCTGGAATGTGAACATGAGTGGCTCTTCACGCGAGCTGGCTTCGGGATCTGTTAGGAGCGCATAGGTCGAGCCTCGTTTTCGCCTTTTGCGCCTTGAGCCTGCGTCAACGACATACGACGCAAACGGGTCGACACGAAAGGTGCTCATCATGGAACGCATCGCCTCAGTGGTAGGCGAACCAGGACGCGTCGTGGGTCGTTCCCCTGAAAATGGAGGTGGGGTCGACTCACTGCAACGGGACAAAGCAGACGGGGCGCGGTCGCCTGGGAATGAAATCGAGGGCGTGCTGCGGGGGAGTTCAAAGGGAGGAGGCTCCGAAATCGCGTCGTCACCACCGGGAAACTCGAATATGAATTGCGGACTGCCAGTCGGGGTGTGTGGCTCCTCTTTGACAATATCGACGCTGGTATGGTGGTGGCCCGTCATCTCGAGTCCGTGCTCATGGTAATCTGAGGAGTAGATGCCTGGCGGGTCGAGAAAGGCGGCGGCGCTGCTCGCTGTTGGCAAGTAGCTCGTCGTCGTGTTCGTCGCCGTGTAGCGCGACGGCGAGGTGGAATAAGAGGTGCGGTAGTGTGCAGGGAGTTCTATTTTTGGGGGCGGGGGAGGAGGGAGGTAAGAAGACGTGCCCTGGGAAGTGGCGTCGGGAAAGCCTGCACTGGCCGCTGTGGCGTTGTTGAAGACGTCGTAGTAGGTAGTGTCTGGCTGCCACTCTTGCGTAGGATACCAGCTCTGGCGTTGCTGCTGCTGTTGTTGAGGGGGATCTGTGAGGAGAGCGTCGATGGTGCTGGGATGGGGCGGGGCAGGACGGGTAGGACGAGGCGCGTAGGGGTGGAACTCGTCGGGGTTCGGCGGCTGGTGGTGATCTGGGAGATCGGGAGCGCCGTCACCTGGGAAGAACGGGTGGAAAGACATTGGCGACACTCTGAGGGTGGGGACTGCAACTCAGAGAATCCGTCTCTAGATATACATTCGGCGATTAACAGCACTTCAATTCATCCTTCAAGAATGCCGACCAAATAAAAAGAAATTCGTGACATTCAAGCCTCTAGCATTGTCACACTCTATCCAGACCTCCCTGGGGTCTCCTCCTTCTCCAACGGATCCACACAGCTCGACCGATCGGCGCATATTTCACACGACTCCTCCGTCCCATCACAGCCAGTTTCATATCATCATACATCACGAGCGTACATCCTCAGTACATCCGACCTCCATTTCCCTACCCACCACCAGCAGTTCCCCTTCCGCCCATCCAGCCCCGCCTTGTTGATTCCCCGCACTGCCGCCCGTCCCATCCATCTCCCAGAATTATCATCCCCCGCAGAACATTCCTCGCTCCATTCAATCCCCCGTTTGCCCACTTCTTCGAGAAATCTCTCGCATACACCCCATGCCGTGTATTTCCCTAGAAGGTGTCATATCAGTTAGAATCCTCACATATGTAAAATGAAAAATCCAATCAAAAATCAGAGAAATCAGAATCCTCTCCTTCCAGCTCATTAAATCTAAAGCACCTTAATTCATTCATTTCGCCTCCAGAAGCATCCATCCCTCATCTAATCCCCTGCAAAGCTCTGAGCGGAGCCCATATAACAGCCTTGCGAACCTGAGGCGGTTACGATCCCAACGCAAGAGAATTCCAACAAAAAGAATCCCGCCAAAAATCACCGGTGCCCAAAATTCAAATAATAATAGACGAGGCGTTTGAAAGGAATATCGATCGACTCACCTGCCGCGGCGTAGACCCTCGCTTCTGTGTCGCGTCCAAGCAGTGCGACGACCGATTCTGCCAGCGCCGCGTGGGACGTATCAAAGTGTAGCAGGTCTGAGAGGATCAACACGTCGAAGCCTGGGGCGAGGGCTCCTGCATTTTCTCCTGTCTTCTTCTCCGCGTGTGTTGTTAGTGAGTCCAAGTCCGCGGCGTGCCTGGGGATGAGATCAGTAAATACGTGTATCACTGTTTCGATGCCCCGACGAGGAACAAAAGAAATGCGACGTGCGGGATTATTGCGTACCACGCACGTATGCCGGGATTTTTGAATTTCTAAGGGGATTTGATTCCTTTATTGTGGGCGTTGGGACTTACGTCGAGAGATGTCTGATAACCCCGTCCACACTTGTTCCCCATTCGTACCCTTCCCAGCTGACCTCACACCCCGGTTGCACAAGATGTTTATTCCTTTCAATATTTTTCTTTAGATTACCCAATATGACACCTGAGGGGTAGTCCGTCATCACTACGAGTTTTGGGGTGTGGGGTGCTGGGAGCGTTGTTGCTAGGAGGGAGGGGAGAGCGCATCCTGCGCCAAGTTCGACCACTATGAAACACTAAATTAGCTGGATCCGCATGCATAAGTGTTAGGTCGTGTTTACTGGTCTTTCCACTCAAATCAACAAGTCCTCGTTCGATTCGTTCAGCTAATAATAAAGACGGCGAAAATAGCTGGTCTGCAAGGAGGGTGTTCGCCTATAATCATGCCAGACAAAAGAAAGGAAGAATCAAAATCATTATTTTTGGATTATTTACATAACGAGGCTACGCAACACTCACTTTTCCTTCCTACCCCACATCCGCACCAAAACAAATTTCCAAAAAGAGACCAACAAAAATGCAGAAAAGACATCAATCACCGATCAAATTCATTAACATCCGCCAATCCCAGTCCGACTCACCTTCGGCGCAATCCCCAACAGAATCTCTCCATACCCTACCATCTCATCTCCATCCTTCACCAGAAGGTATTCCGGGGATTCGCCTAGAAGCATGAGAGCATCTGCAAAGGTGTCTTCTACTTCTTCATGCTGGACTGGAAGATTCGACTGCGGGTTTGATTCATCAGCTTGATTTGTCGAATCCGTTGGAATGGTACGCGAATTTGAGTTTGGATTTGCAGAAGTGCGGGGTCTGTGTGGAATTTGGTATGCGGGTTAAACCAGGGATCTCCATGTGGATGTTGACACTGACATTGGTCCAACAGCAGCTTCTATTTTGGTTTTGGTTTGGGGTTCGGCTTTGAAATCGGACGTACGAGCTTCAGCGCGACCCTCCTCCGTAGCTTCTCCTTGAATTTGAACGTGAATCTGATCCTCCGAATCCGCTTTCATCCTATCATGGTCCCAGTCCTGGTCTTGGTACGCCATCTCGTCCCGTTCGGATATCGATCCTAATTCCTAATTGCAATGTACCGTGTAATAACTTCCTGCCACTCAATTCGAATCAGAACACCCACGTCAACGTTCAACCCCAAAGTACTTGGACACAAACACGCGCAAGTTGTCGGCAAAGGCTCTGGTCACGAAAACGAACGCGGCGTGAGAGTTGGCCACAAAAGACCACGAATGGTCGGACCAGATCTGACAACGCGTTTTCGGGAACGTGGCGAGGGTGGGGAGTGGTCGATTAGAATTGCGCCGTGTTCAGTTGCGGAGTCTGGAATTCGGTTGAAGGTTCGTCGCGCGAACGCTCTGTTGTGTAACTTCGCTAAAGAATTTGCGGTAGCTTGGGCGGGGATGGAGAGAATGGAGGGGGGCTTGGGATGTGTGAATCGATTGGGATAAAATGCGATATGGGATATGGGATATGGGTGTATAAATTTTGTTCGTGAGATGACGAATTTCGTTTTGGTGTGTTTCCAGATCGCAATTCCTCTCCGACTCTTGCTAACTTCCTTTACAATCGTCATCTAGTTAATATTCGTACAGGATATCATGCTTTAACATACCTACCTTCGTTATTTTATCGGAATTCGAGAAACGTTTCACGGGGTATGCCAACTGATCAGAGTTAGTATGAATTTGTTTATCTTCAGACCCTCAGGGGAACTGTGATATTCGCGTTATGATTTTGCCTTTGAGACCGAGTTGAACAGTGAGGCTATTGAAATTTAATAGCGAAGACAAGCGACGGATGAGGTGGTGAAGGTGAAGGTGAAGGTGAAGGTGAGTGATTTAATTAACTGGGTGGGAACCTCCAATATCATTCTCTTGTTTTCAGACAACTTTGCAAGAAGAATACTCGCCTCGATATTTTGGGGCCTACGAATGTGATCCAGGAGCTGTAGAATTATTTGGGGGCGAATGGACCGTGTCGGGATCGACTACTTCGTTTGATGTCGACGAGAAATAAGATGCGTAATTAATCTTATGTTTTTATTCGAGTATTCACCTTTTAAGTTGGCCTGGGATGGCTATATATTTCAATCCAAAACGATCTGGAATTTTTGCGGATATTTTTACCCTTTCTAGAGATCAAAGTCAGATTCCGTCGTGCTTAACGCCAATTCAGCTTCGTACGGCTTATCTTCGTCGCTGTTCTCGTCCCGTGGATATTTTTTTCTTCAAAATAGGGCAGTATGTGATTTCTGGAAATATTCTTCGCTACTTCTGAAAGTCACAGTCAGATTCTTCACAGCTACTGTCAAATTAGCTTCATAAAGGTGTATCCTCGGCACTCTTCCTCGTCTCAGACGTCTTTATTACCCTTCCGTAATGAAAAATACACGCACCCTCGTCTTCTCTCCTGGTTGGTACGTACTTCCTGTGAACTCTCAATAGCGTTTTATTCCTAACTTCCCGTTTTCATTGATCATTGAACTGACCTCAGATAAGATAAAAGATCCTCGAGTTCTTCTATATGACGCGCGGTGCACGTGTCCTTTAGCCACTCTTGATCCTACCGGTTTCTTTTTTCTGTTTTCGGTTTCTCCGAGAATCGATTTAACGCGCGCTTCAAAGATAAAGTTGTTAACACAGTCTGGATATGGATGTATGGTGAGTGGAAGATGATGTGATTAACCTCCGTTATCCCTGACGTTTTTACATGTTAGATATGCAGAAGGAGATATTATCTCTGGCTCACCACGCCGTTAAGGACCGTTTCCCTGTCTCCCCGAGAACCGATTAACTCACGAAGCCTTCCGGTTCTAATTCCGGCGCAGTATGTACGTTTTCGTATGAATACAGCTGCTCTAACCCTTCCGTGTCAGATAAGATAAACGGGATTTACTCATTTTGACACACGGACCTCGTGTCCCTCAGCCACTGCTGGCGGATTTTCTCTCTGGCCGGATAGCACCGGATGCCCTTCCTTGCTTCAAAGATGTTGCGATGTCCCGCAAAGAACGACTATGATTGCGAAAATATTCCAACCCAATCAGTCGACGAACCAATAAACAACGTCCGGTCAAATGCGAGTGGTCAGGTCCCGCGTTTAACAAATGTCAACTGTACTGCAGGTGAGATTCCTCCAGGTAACGTCAATATGAATATCCTGCACATAGAGAAAAAGGATATAGTACATACCACACGTGTTCCTCCTTCTTTGCCTCAGAGATAGTGACAGGAACTTTATTGGATGTGGATTCGGGACGTTGAGGTATTAGTCAAGCGCTCGCTGAGGATATTGTATTGCAGGAATTTTGCGTGGCTGCAAATGCAGCGATGAGTAGTAGCGAGAGTCAAGGTAAAAGGCAAGAAGGGTTCAACTATCAACTGATCGCGAAGCCAGCCTATTTGATGGACTTCATATTGGTTCGTAGTGCCTACTATTCCCGTCTCTTTACCCCGACAGAAAAAGAATATTAATTTAATCATTTACACTCAGAATTTTATATATTCGGGAATTTTAATGATACGGCGCTGTAGCGGAAAAGGACGGGATCCGGAAAAAAAATTGTACAGTGCGTACCTCTTCTGGCACAAAGCTAGCTAACCCATTCAGCCTTGCCACTACTGCCCAAGTCGTCCTTCCCCGATCGTAGTGCCTACCATACCTTCTCCTTTCCTGTCCTCTTCCGTGGCTCGAGCCGCGCGCACTCCCTTGGTGAGGAAGCCGCCGAAAGTCAGACCCCGGCCTCCTCCCCGTATGATCGAGAGGCAGCCATGAGGATCCCATCGACAAAAGCTATATTAAAGGAGCCCTGCTTGTATTGTTATACCTTACGGTTATATTCATTGAAGATATGCGCGCGCGATGTGGCATCTCGAAAACATAAAACACACCGGAAACCCCCGTTGTCTGCTGTCTGCTGTACCTCCAGCCGTGACACCTTGGACTATTTTTCCCCATCCTTCTTTGCGGGTTCCGATCCACGCAACGCCTCAACATCTGCAGCACATCTCCTTCAGTGTAACGAACGGAAGAACCTGATTCTCCCTGGATAGGCAATTCCTCACGACAATGGGACGAACGAACAGAATAGCGAAGAATATCGTTCCGCGGAAGTGTTCGGTTATTCCCTGGCACTGCACCAGTCTGAAGGCTCGGATAAGTTCATGGACGGGCTCACCACGACATCGCACTGTCACCAAATCGTTTGCCATCCTCCCATCCCCTGGTCCTTTTCGAACCACCTGACCGCCAACCTTACTGAGAAAAAAATCCTTCAAGTCATCGATACGTCGCGGGAAGCATTAGCGATGCCAGAAGGATGCGCTGGAATCCTGGACTCATCTTGGGTGTGATAAGTGATGGCGGAGAGGAAACGCAGGGAATGCGAAACGGCTAGGGGACTCACACGAATGAGCTCTCCTAGCGACCGGTCTGATTATATCTGAGAGAGACGCTCAAGGGTGCGGGGGTAGTGCGGGGGTAAGAAACGGGGTCGCAGAAGGTGGCCTAGCCCTCTTTCCCCGCCATTGACATCTGCCTGTTTCCCCTTCTCTGCAAAAGGTCTGTCAGCATGTGTTCGGGTGTGGCGTTCTAGTCCCTCTGAGAACACGAGCTGTGTAGCCTTCTTCTTTCTCGCCTTTCTTGGGGATGTAAAGCATTCCATGCGGTTCTCGGAGAGTCTAGCTTGCTTTCGCGGATTCGGGTGTGGGAGACGCTATTGTTAGCTGATGCAGACTGCTTGTCATTCTATGCCTCATACGGACTCGCTCGTCGTACACCCAAGGCGTTGCTTTGTCGACTCCCTGCTTTCTCACTACAACAGGTGGGATCTATTGGACATATGATGACTGTGATGTTATTAGAGTAGGTATTTTTGATATCTCTAGTGATTTATACAAAGTAAGGGAACCTTTTATAATGGGTCGTAGTTGGGGTACTTATTACCACTGTCAATCCTCCTCGTTGTGAACTAATTTCCTTTGTTGATACCATAGAAGCTGGAATTCAACATCGACGAATAATTAGTGAGATGGGACACTCACCATCATTGGTATCCCTTCCAACAGTGTTTTTCTCAACTTGGACAAATACGCCAGTCTGGCTTGGGGTGGCTTCTTGGAACGGGTACATATTATCCTACACCAATGCACGTCAGGCCAAAGCGTAGATTACCCAGATTCGCTTTTCCGTCTGGTTTCGCTGCGTTTGCACCGTGGTACCGCGTCCAAGGGAATTCTTTCCTGTTTTAACGATGGCTCCTAATATTAACTCGGTAATGCTCCTGCTAGCCGTGCTTGATCTTCTAGTATTTATGCTGAACAACAAAGTGCAGGCATAAAGGTGAGGCAGTGTCGCAATTGGCAAAGATATCATCGGAGATACCAGGACCTTAGGCTCAAAGTTATATTATTAATAAGCTAGCGATGGAAATTATAAGAGGACCAGCTGTAAATTCAATGGCAAGTCTTAGGGTACGGACACACTGGTGCTCTCCCTCCGCTTTTTCACGACTGAGGTAATAGCCCACTCTCGCCTTAGAATTCAGCATCGAAGCATACCGAGTCCACAGAAAAGACTTATAGGACACAAAGATAAATATGGGCGGCCAAATGGATAAAAAATCCGACCTACACACTCCCAGTTTCTCGCTGAGTTCATAAGCATAAATCCTCGCGAAGTTGATAAATTCGCGTGATATTGAAGAAAAATATCGCAGAATTCGGTAGAAAAAAATAAAATAAAATTTGTGAAAGTGTCGCTGGACACTTTAAAATGGTCAGATTTTATTCATTTGGCTGTCCAAAGTGTGGTCTAGCGTGGTGGTCAACGGCCACAATATTCAATCAGTTGATATTACTCTGCCACCTTTCTTCCAAAACGCTCCATTGTGGCAATGGTGTCGATTTTACTGGCTACAGAGAAGGTTCGGTCTGTCCTGAATGCGGCAGGATGCCACCTCTATAGGGGAAAAAGAGGTCAGCTTTTTCCCGTACTTTGTGCTCTAATTCATCCAAGAGGTTTTATGTCCCCCGTTTCCCGATCAGGGACCGTTTATGAGAGCATCTGTTCCCCTCCCAAAACTCCCGACGTTTCATTGGTGGCCCTTGGGAGAGCTGAGGATGGCGCATTAATTTAGATAAGAAATATATAATGAAGCAATTGGCGATTGACTTAGACGCCCCTTGCAAGACTCGACGATGTTTTAAATCCAGAAATCTCGAGATATTCGGTGTCCCTGTTAGTACATAATTGACCCTAGAGTTCCGGGTCTCCTTTCCGCTTGGCCCCCTATTATGCGGACTGTTATAATCAGTGACCCTGATTCAACATCCCAGAGGGACAACGAATGCTATATATATCACGATATATGGCAAGAAATGACAGGAAAATATAAATGTCCGGAGATAGATCAGTTTATTGTGTTTTGAATTAGTTGGCCTCCTTGAATGGTTCGTCAATAGCCACCTGCTTCCTTTAGTCCGCCACCCATGTTCTATAGATGGAGGAAGTAGTCAAGTCAGCGAGGATGAATAAACAAAAGTACGTAGTTTAATAACGCCTACCGTAATAGAATCTCCATCCCTAATTGTCTGGATTTCTACCAACACCCCAGACATGGAAGGCGGGGTTTGCTCTTGGGTCTGGAAAAATGTCAGATCATCATTCGATCGTCTGGTAAATTAATGTAGCACACCCGGTTTCTTCCAACTCTCCATGGAAGGCTCATTGTATGATGATTCTTGGTCGATGCAACCATACCACCTCGAGTCCCTATCCTGCTAAGTCTTGCACCTCCAGTTGCACTGACAAGACTCCCAGAAACAACAGTCGTGAAGGCTTCACTAACATTTCGCCTAGCATTGACTGTATATAACAGGGAACATCCATAGACGTGGGACAAGATAATGCTTGGAAATAGGAACCATTGGTTATTCGTGCTTTGATTGGTCAGGATGAGATTTGCAAGTGCAACCATAGATGGACCAGCAGCAGATTCGATGCTATACTTAACCAAACTGAAGACCATATTATCGGTCTGCTTAAAACCTGTCTTGTTTCGAACAAGATAGTAGCAAGCTATTAGACAAGAAAATGTTCAAGTTAACTCTCGTTCCAAAGCTAAACAAAGAAGACACTGACTAAATGTAGTTATGAAGAGGTCACAAATGAGACCAGATGCTAGAGTAACGTTTGCTGAAATCAGAATGACAGTCCCGAATCCTTTTAAAACACCTCCAGCCGCAATGGCTGAACCAATAGTCTACGGGAGATTCACATTAGGTACAGCATAGAGCACGGAATAGTTGAACCCACAAGGACTATACCGCTGCCTACTGTCACAAGAAGAGATGCTACCGCTGGGATCACGAAAAGCCAGTTGTGGCTTAACTAGATTGAATGTTTTTTACTTCGGAAAGGTCTGCCCCATAAAACAGGCTTACGGCCCAACAACGATAGATATAAAATATTTGGCAGACGGCGCTTGGAAGAGTGCTAGAAATTCCAATGGCAACAGATATTGGTGTGAATATGGAAAGCTAATATTATGTGGTTAGTTGACTCTTGTGGAACCTCGGTTGTGTGCACGTACGTATAACCAGTCTCCGTAATGAGGGACGAACTAGACGTCGAGCGGGAGATAAGGAAACTGAATAGCGCCAGAAGATCATCTACTTACTCTATCCCACGTAAAGCCCCAGATATATATTGTCTAGGAATAAAAGAATGATCAATAAAATTTATACATATCCTCAGATTACGAACCTTGACTGTACACAAGAAAGTTGCTACGTGGACCAGCCATTTAGTCCACCGCTTCTCATTCCAAAAGTAGCCAATATATTCATGGTATTGAACAAACATCATTCCCTTGACAATATTTTAACCTCTTGTCATGTCGTCGGTGAATCATCTTACCTGGAGTAAGGTTAAAAACATTTGGCCAAGTAATGGCGGTCCGAGCTGGCTATTCTCCAAAATGAGGTTTTGCTTCAGATAAGATGCTGAGTACTCACTTAGCGGGAGTATTTATGAATAAACGCTCGACAGGACTGGGGTGATAGGAGGAGTTGAAGAGTCCAGGATAGATGTGTACCATGTTAAATGCAGAGTGGAATGAAATGAGTGTAGAGATCTTGTCCGGTGAAGAAAGGTCAATAGATGCTTGAAAAAAGATAGTTGTGTCGATAAATGGAATGTCCTTCGTCCCGCGATGTACCAGGGTCCTAAAGAAGGAGCTGGGACTGTTACCAACTCATTCCACTCGACACAGGGAATATATAAAGGGTCTCCGAGAATAAAAACAAACGTCGCTATGCGGAGAACTTTATTAGTAGCCACGGATCCTCAGGGCGCCGTCTGAGAATTACAGAGCGCGGGTCGATCCAAATCATTAAGGTTGCCCACTACCTAAGACAAGGGTGCATGCCTATAGAAGGGCTCGGTTATACGCGATGAAAAAAACAAAACAAAAAAGACCTATTATGGTAATCACAGTGGAACATAACAAAGTGACGAGTCACAGGGCAGCTGGCTTGACATTAAGAGTGTCCAATTAGAAGTTACCCCAAGCAGAACCGATGGCCGCATGGCCCCGAGAGAAGTAGGATCGAGAGTAAACTTAGAAAGCCTGTTCAAATTCAAACTTGGTGTGAGTCCGTCGATGTGAATGGGGAGAGATGCGCACTTGAATATGTCGCAGTGGGGACTATAGCTGCCAATGAGATTTACCGACGGGGTATTCGGCCGGGATCTTGCGGCCTGGAGGTGTTCTCTTTTTTAAGCATCTTTCTAATAATACCTATCACTCTTAAACCCTCGTTAAGCTGGTAAAAGTTGAAGCCATACACACTGAAGGTGTGGAACAACGGGTAAATAAATAAAAGGGGCATCGAAGCTTGTAATTTAAAAATCCCAACCTACTTCGAGAAAACTTGAGCTTGTCAAAAAAAAAAAAGGTAATGATCCTCTGACCTGCAACGCATAGCGAGGAGAAGTCGGTGGAATAACTGAGGTGACACTTTTCGTAAGCGCGGAGGAATGTAGTTAAAACCCGATCGCGACACGTCATCCGTGAATAAAATATACGTTTGATTATATAAGAGCCCCTCAGGATGGTTTGACATTAAGGACCGAAGCCATCCATTGGGATTAAATGGGTCAGAAATCAAAAGGCATTACCAATCACGAACGATGGGAGCACATTGAAGCTGAGGCCGCAGTGGTTGATTCTAAGAAGTTCCAGGAAAGTGCGGGACAATAAACCAATTGACTGGTGTCACCCAATGTTTGTGTTACTTTGGTTGGCTGGGATAATAGGAAAGTGGATATGCCCTAATTAAATATCTAGTAGAATAGTATTTCTGGTCATTCCCTTGAAAGTGAGGCTCCCAGAAAAACATGTTTACATAGAAATCATACACGGGGGATGTACATACTCCTGAAATTTTGAAAGACGTTACAGGCAAAAAGAAAGAAAAAGAAGCGTCTCTTATCAAAAACCACGCTAGTATGCCACTCCTATAGTTGGAGACACTGGAGAGGAGGATCCGCTGGTTCCATTAGGAGACTTCGCTCCCTTAATTCCAAGCTTCCGCTGCTGTTCTGCCATCTAAAAGAATTCAAAGTTTAATGAATGGAAAGGAAATATCTTCTAATAAACACCGACTGGCTATGCCACTTACATTGAAAGGCTCGTTAATAAAATGTATGGTCTCAACTTCAACGAGTACTGATGGAACAGACCGAGTTCCGAAACGATAGGCCTAAGACAATGTTTCTAATCTACACCATGATGAAAAAATTCTTTCGATAAGTACTCACTTCTTGATCTCTTCCAGAGAGAACCCTCCAACGACTACCTTGTGGATCCACAGAAAGCCCCTCGCTCTGTGCTCCACCTCGTTGTTTGAGCATTTGGGGACTCAGTGAGGCCTCAGGCACCCCTGTCAGCGTCACTCGGACCTTCCTTCGAGCATTGACTGTGTATAGCAATGAGCAACCGTATACATGTGACAAGGCGATGTTCGGTAGCAGGAACCATGCATTATTGCTACTCATATTGTTCAGAATCAGATTCGCAAGTGCCACCGTTGTTGGCCCAGCTGCCGATTCGATGCTGAGTTTCGTCAAGCGGAAGGCAAGGTTGTCTGATTGAGAAAAATCAGACTTCTTTCGAAGGAGATAGTAACACGCTGTTCACAGATAGAGAATAAAGCAGTTAATTCGACCGGGTGGAAACGAAAGGAGTAAACAACCTACTGAAAGAGGTTATAAAGAGATCGCATACAAGTGCAGAAGCCAAGGTTATGTTGACGGCGGGAACAATCACAAAAAAACCTTGAAATAGTCCCTCGGCGGATAGGGAGGCGCCAACCGTCTAAACACCAGGTTACTCGCTTGATATATCTCTGTAGCATCGGGACGCACCAGCGCAATCCCCCCTCCTACAGTTATAATTAGAGATAAAACCGCGAGTATGAGGAAGAACCAGTTGTGGCTTAGCTAGTTTTTTTTTTGTTCACTACACACACAAAATACCGTCCAACTGTTGCTACTCACTGCCCAGTATCGATGGATATAAAAGACTTGGCAGACTGCGCTTGGAATTGTTGTTGATATACCAATCGGAACAGTAAGCCCAGTAAAGGATGTTACCTATTGAAAAAGATCTATATTCAGTTTCCTGTCGTGATATAATCCAGAGAGCAACGAACGTATGACCAATCTCCAAAATGGGGAACGAACTGTTTGGAATTGGAGGCTCAACATCATATATGACTACTTTCCTGGATGCATTCTCACCTTATCCCAAGTGGCCCATGTCATGTAAAGAAACTGAATAGAAAATAACTGACTTTCGTGCCAGTGGGTAAAGAGTTTGGCTGCTGACCTTTATTGTACACAGAATGGAAGCCGCATGGACCAGCCATTTTGTCCAGCGTTTGTCATGTGCAAAATAACAAAGATACTCATAGTATTGAACGAAAAGTACCCCCTATGCGTTCAGTATGTTAGAATATGTTGCCATGAAACCCCTAGTGCTCTTCTTCACCTGGAGCACTGTCAAAAACATTTGGCCTAGGAGAGCTGGGCCTAACTCGCTACCAGCCCTCTGTCAATTAACAGTCCACTTCTTCAAATCTTTTGAAGACCTACTTGTATGGAGCATGAATAAATTCCAACTCGATGGGATTGGGTTGGTAGGAGGAGTTAAAAAGACCAGGGTAAATTTGCGTGCTAAACTGATGGCCCATGATACATGAAGCTTCGAAGGCGTCTGAGACTCGGAGATGGATGGAGAAGCGTCTAGTCAAAATAATTCACTGTTTAGTAGAAGGGATTAAGATAATAGAGTGTGTAAGAGCAGTTAGGATCGCTCTCACTCTAATAACTTGGATCCAACCGAGCATTGGTACCAAATAGTTGTGCCCCCACAGTGCTGCATGGATCACTAGTTTGGTTTTAGATGACCTGTGTCGAAGCTTTAGGAAATGAACTATTATTTAAATTCATGTTGAAGATTCCACGAGCTGGTCTGGACAGTATCCTGAAGGGATAATTGTCATTCTTGGCGGCACCCGTATAGGTGCTTTTTTGCGCTCCGATCGTTATCCGTAAATCGAAGTCTTCTCCCTAAAGTCGAGGTAATTATTGGAACATCCCGACGAGTATCTAATTTGCGACTAAATCAATGCTTTGGTAGGTTACACTCTCAGAAGCTCGGTTATTTTTGCGGTGGTTCTGCGTTGGCAAGTGAGGATTTCCCGCATATGCAAGGACCTTCGAGGGAATGCCAGAGTTTCTTCTTGATACCACAAAATACAAAGAAAATTAAAGGCCATTACGTCTCATTCTCTCACAACAAGAGATCATGCAGGGGGCTTCAAATAATTAAAATTCACGAACAACAGTGTAGAAGCAGTCGGCAAACTTCTTCTTTGGAATACTGTTCACAGGAAGACCCTTCGTACCATGAGAGTTCTCAATCTTATATATTTCATTGCCTTTCCTTTGGAGCTGTGACTTGTTGAATGACTGTTCCTGGGGCTTACAGTAACTATTCCAACCAAATTTCGGTGACATTGACGTGTACTAACTTCTGCGGCTCTTCGAAGAATATATTTTGGCAAGTGCTAGAAGGTTCACACCAAGTGTTCTCTTTAACAATTGCATACAATGCAATACAACAAATATTCAAGTATAGATACACAACGATGAGGGCCTTCGTTCCATCGTGATTTTCCGTCATTAATCCCTGGGCAAGGTCATGGCTACGATCTCATACTGCGAAAATACCCCTGCCAGAATAGGACTCATCTCCTTCAGTCTCTTCCTTGGAAACGGCGTGGAGATTCTAATTTTGTAAGGGAGATTTATTAGGACCAATGTAATTAAAGAATGTTTGCTACGACTGACCATAAATTTGTCCTCGTGATGGATAGTCTGAACTTCAACCATCACACCAGGGCTCGAAAAATTAGATCTTTCCTGAAGTTGATATTCATGCTTCAAGGGAAATCACCAATTGACATTTAACACATAAGAAAAAAGAAGCTTACTCCAGTGTTCCTACGTGACTTTCCCCGCCATACATTGATAGGAGAAGTAGGAGTTGCCATACTTTCCATTCCAGCTTTGCCTCTCAAACCGGTTCGACTCATCTTCCCGGCCGCACTGACCAAACTGCCAGTTACGATACCAGTCAAGGTTCTATCCCCTACGTTCTTTCGTGCATTTACGGTATAAAGAAGGGAGCAGACGTATACTTGTGTTAATGCCAAGGATGGCATCAAAAACCACGAATTGTCCAAAGTACGGTTGTTGAGGATAAGGTTCACCATGGTAATAATTGTAGGGCCCACAACAGCTTCAATGCTGTAGCGGATGAGACGAGAGATAAGCCCATCTGTGTGATTAAAACCCGTCTTCTTACGAACAAGATGGTAGCAAGCTATGAGAAGTAGGTTCGAAACGCGGATTCAGCAAGGGAAATTCCAAATATTTCAGACGGAGACTTACTAAACGATGTGATGATCACATCACAGATGAGGGAGGCCGAAAGACTAACATTGGATGAAGTAATGATGAGGGGGATCCCATTGAAGTCATTTCTTGATACGAGGGTAGCACCCCAGGTCTGTGTCAGATTGGAGTTAAGCTTGAAGCTTCACGCAGGACCAGGATGTGTACCTGTGAACTGGCAGCACCAAGAGCTACAAGCAGAGCCAACACAGCCGGTATCACAAAGAGCCAGTTATGACTCAGCTGAAAGTCACCTATGATTCAAGAGCCCGTGAGGAAGGTCTTTCCCTACTCACCGACCATCCTCGGACGATATAAAACAACTGACAAACGGCATTTGGAACGGCCCCGGATATTGCGATGGGCACAATGAGTATGGGGAAACTCGCCACCTACAGATCGATTCTTAAATTTGGTTCAACAGTAAATATTTTGGGGGGACGTACATATGCCCAGTCACCATAATGAGTGACATACTGTTTTGAGACTGAGTGAAAAATAAGTGTAATGGCGAATGAGTAATCACCCTGTCCCAAGTAAACCACCATATATAAATAAACTTGTGCAATTGAAAATTAGGGAGAACTCTATATGAAACTGCGAAAAACGACGAACTTTCATGGTGCTTAAAAGCGTAGCGAGATGAACGAGCCATTTGGTCCACCTCTTTTCATGCCAGAACTCGAGAAGATAATCGTAGTATTGAACGAAAATGACCCCCTGGCATCTCTTTAGTGCTTGTATCTGATTTATATGCTACAGGAAGTTACCTGCAGAAGTGTCACGAACATTGTCCCAAGGAGGGTAGGGCCCAACTGACTAGGATGAGGGAGCTTGTAAGTGTGATCACATTAAACCGCAATAAAGCAGGACTTACTCGACAGGGGTGTGAATGGAGAGGAGCTCAATGGGATTGGGCTGGTAGGACGAATTGAAGAGACCTGGATACACCATGGTGGACTACTCTGAGACCCAACGACTAACGCGTTTATCGTGGTGTACTTGAAGCTGGAAGTTTCCAAGAGTTGCAGCCTACTCGAGGAATCCAAGTGAATGGAATATACGTTATATATGGCAGCGCACTTCCGAAGACTATGTAAAGAAGGGCGGGCCACCGGCTACGATCTACGTTTGCCTGGATAGAAAACTGTACACAGGGATGATGTTCTTGATCTCGCTAAAAATGCGATGTGGGTAAGAAATCTTCGGAAACTAGTCCAAAAGTGTCTGCACCTGCGAGACGAATCCGCCACGCTCCTATCCGATGAGAAGAAGCTGGTTCCAGGGTACCTTAGATATAAACTTGAATTGGTCCAAATAGACAATTAGAACCTGTTGTTACGGGTGCCAATTTTCGTTGAAGGGACAGTTACGTCTCTGGGACTTTCTCTCTGGCCAATGACACCCTGGCAGAGGAAAATTATGGATAGTCTGTTGCGAAAAATAAACCCAATTCAACGAATACACACGACGTCACGGAAGCAGACTTACCGCTGAAAACCTCTCTGCTCTTATCGCGACAGGCCAACGTTTTAGCCAAGGCTACGAAATACTTTCACAAGGGCAATAATCGAAGCTGCAATTCAGCTCTGGAAAGTGTTTTGTCTCGTTCGCAGAGAATCCTTTCATGGGAACGACTTCATAAGAATCGGCGTCAGCAGAGCAGGAAGAAGTGAAGCCCGCACCATTATTCGAGGATGCTGCTAGTTCGCTTGGCGACCAAAGGAAGAAGTGGATGATTCGGTTAGTCACAGACCTCGGCCGAATCCGAATCCCTCTTTCTGCATTCAATTTCCCATAGGAGTGCGAATCTGGTATCGGCTCGCTCGAGGTGGCAGGTACAGATGCCGGCTTTACGTTTCCATTGCCCAGAGGTGCAATAATCGCCTTCGAATATCTCCCAATGGTGCGCAGCAACCACAGTAGAACTACTTCTGACAACATCTTCACAATACAGACTGACATTTACTCAGATATCTTCAGTATATCCCACTGACGTACGTCTGGTTGAATCTCGGTTGACCCTGGCCACCTCCTTAAAGATGTTATTTGCAAAGTTATCAACAATTTAATAAATCCTCCTCAAGCGGCGATAGTTCCGATTATGTTTATGGATGAGGAGCAAGATCATCGGGAAACATTCATCGCATCTACCCACAGAGGTTTACGCAATTGCCCAACAAACACCTTGCAATTACCCTGAGCTTACTAGCAGGGGTTTTCGGATGGAAACCATCATCCCAACTTCTGCGGATCATCTTGTAGGCATCGCGGTCCATATGATATCTTGGCCTGACCAATGTAAAAACGGGAGGGATGCTCCTTGACAAAGAAAAACACAATTGCTCCACTGGCTTCTGGAATTTGCAATTGCTGCATTTAAATTATCTGAATCTTCAGTAAGAACTGGGTCATAAATTATTATCGTACTAGCATTTCTCAATTACCTTGTGGCCAAGAACTACGGGGAACTGAATATCAAGTCAATCTGCCTTATTCTCGATCTCGAGGGGGTTGCTGTAATCAAATTTGTAAATTACAAACAAGGAAAAGCCACAAGCATGAGTTGGGTACAGTGAAACTACCGCAATATTCAGGAAGGTAAAGACTTAGGATCTCGTGTGTATATACACGCCTAAATACCATTGTATTTAGTAAAGTTCAGCAGTCTCAGATTCTGGAGTAGGAATGGCCATATGGTGTGGCGTTCAGACTTCAATCTCCTCAATCAGCCCCAAATCAATGCATTTACGTAGTCAATAGCTGCACCGTCGGGTCCGTTCCTGACAGTAATAGTCGACGGGTATGCCGATTCGAGGCTATTCGAGGAGACTCCAGATGGATCGGAAATTTCAAACTGAATCACCTCAGCATGTTAAGCTTGTTGACCAGTACTGCAGGCAATCTATAAGGATCTCCGAACAATTGGAATTTACTGAGATGCAGTCGTCAGTCGTTAAGGAAGACGATATCTAATCTCAATGAGTGCCTTATTCCTCGGTTTCCTTTGTTCCTGAACTGAAACGAACAAGGTATTACTTGATCCGATGTGTGTGAAATTGGAGATTGTCTCTGGAAAGAAGAAACAGAGAATATTCGTGCAACTCAGTTCCGTCTTACTAGAGAATCCGAGAACTATCTGGCTGGTCTTTGATTCTTCCCCTTTACGATTTACAGAGGTCCACTATTTTGAAGACCAAAGCTATGGGATCATGATCACAACGGAAGCATCTTCCCTTAAGTATACAGCTGGATGTCTAAGAGTATAACACATGTTTTGAGGCTTCAAGGTTCAAGGCTTTCTTTTGGTAGAAATATTAGGTAGGATTGACACAAATACCACCCACAATATTACCAAGCTACCGACTCCTTTTGTTCCTCCTCGTATTTTGACAAGGTATGATCCGCACTCTGTTTAGGAAACGACGTAAGGCTATGAGGAATAATTAAGTGGGTTGCAGAAGAACTTACAACGATATTGTTTTCGTGACGAATAGTATGAATCGAGACCACTGCATCACCGATCGGGGAGTCTCCTAATTCCTCCAGCTGAATATCGGTCTAAAATAAAGAGAGAATTAGGAAGACCGAATAATCGGGTGTCAATGGTTCATTTACCTCCATCTTCTTGAAGGTCACCCCGTTCCCGTAGCTGGTCGGCGGTCGATTTCTACTGTTTCGAGTCCCACTTCCCCCACCCGACGCCGGAGTACCACTGAAGTTAGGCATCAAAGATGTCTTATCTTGTACTTCCTTCCTTGCATTCACAGTGTAAAGCAATGAACAACTATACACATGTGAAAGTGCTATGGTAGGGACTAGAAACCATTGATTATTGGTGCTACGGTTGCTCAGAACCAAGTTGGCTATAGCGACGGTAGTGGGCCCAACTGCGGACTCCAAACTGACTTTAACGAGGCGTGAGATGAGGCCATCTGTTCGAGTAAAGCCGGTCTTTTGGCTTATGAGATAGTAACAGGCTTGAAAGACAGGTCAGTAATGAATCTAGGTTGAAACGGGAGGAGCTGGACACACTGAAGGCGGTGATCCAGATGTCACAAGCAAGAGCAGATGCCAGGGAAAGAGTAGCTGAATTCGTAATAATTTGTAAGCCATGGAGTATTCCCCCTGCAGCCTCGGCGGCACCCCATGTCTGAAGCGTAGGTTAGAGTGACGTTGACTTGGTAGAAAGTCAGGGATGATTACCAGTGCTATGCTGCTTCCCAAAGATAGGAGAAGCGTTGAGATTGATGGAATCAAAAAGAACCAATTGCGACTGAGCTGCACGGGCAAATGAATAATAGTGCGCTTTGTTGAGGAAAAATCACTTACTGCCCAGCACCGATGTATGTAGTAGGCCTGACAGAAGGCGCCTGGTAAAGCCGAAGAAATACCAATCGGAACAGCGATGGGGCTGAATATTGACATCTGTAAATTCGCATGAGTCTCCGTGGCCACCAACAGGAGCTCGAGTCCCAAAAGCCTACATAGAGCCAATCCCCGTAATGAGGAACAAACTATTGGACCCTCAGAGTTTACTCGGAGACCAGATCGCAGAGAATACTTACTCTATCCCAGCTGAACCACATTACGTATACAAACTGGTGAAGGTTTTAAATAAGAAGGTTCTCCTCATAACCAAGTATTTCCTGTTTACCTTTAATAGACATAATAAAAAAACAATATGGATAATCCATCTTGTCCAACGTTTTTCGTTCCAGAACAGGATAAGATAATTGTAATATTGAACAAATAGAACACCCTGAAAAGGATAGCTGCATAAAGGGCCTTTCTTTGTGCGATCTCATTGGTGGCGGCATACCTGTAAAAGAGTGACGAATATTTGGCCTAGGAGCGGAGGACCCAATTGACTGGATGGCAGTGCGGTCAGTTGAGAGGAGCTCTGTAGAAGTCCTTACTCACTCGACTGGTGTATTGATGAATATGAGCTCCACGGGACTGGGCTTATACGACGAGTTAAAAAGCCCAGCGTAGACCATTGTAAAGATGGAGGGGAACGTAAAGTGGACAAGTTATATCAACGTGTTGAAGAGTCCTTCCAAAGTGTTTTCTTCGAACACAACTTGGAGAGGTCAAGGGGCAAGGGACGGGACGGGTAGATCCACCCATGCCCATAAGTAGTTATATCTCTCATAGGCAACGGTGAATGAGATGCCGACGATCCTTCTTGAGGCCACTCCACCAATCAGTGACGTTTGATGGTGAAATTCTGCCAGATACTCGAAATTATAGCGATAATTATAAGCCAGAGACATTCGGAAAGCACTGGAAGTATTGATGAAAAAACAGGGAGCAGCCGTTTCGGATCCATCAACAACCAGAATGTTTATTGCTAGGTACATATAACCAGGACTCCGCGCAGCATAGATTTAGTGTGGGATGACTTCATATTGTGCCGAAACTCGAGACTAATGCTGGAAATGTGTATGTATAGATTCTTCAAAAATCTGTTAGCGGTTGACTGGAACGAATCCTGGAGAGAGCAAACTGCATACACCGATTATACAAAGTCTCCTTTCTCGAATCTCGATCAAGAAGGTTCCTGAGAAAGTCATTCAAAATCATCCCACAAAACGGAATCGAAATCTAGGCTTCCCTACCACCGCTAAAGGTATGTTTAAATATATGCTACACTCGCTAGAGAACGCTTATACAAGCGAAGGTCGATTGATAAATGGAAGGCGTCGAATGGAAATACGACTCAATGTAACAATGGAGGTATGGAGTGTGTTATTGGAAGGTAATTGGCTGACTGGAGAATTGTGATAATATGATTGTTTAGCAAACCAAATAAATACACTGCTCGCAACATGTAAAATTGAAGTCGTTACCAACATCACTTCTTCTCATCATCACCGCCTCCCTCATCCTCTTCATTCGTGCCTTCTAAATCAAAATAATCGGGTGGTAATTCCAATTCCTCCTCCGCTGTCCCTGGAGCGACATTTTGCCCGGATGCAATCCCTGTGTTTATTTGCAACTCTCTGGAGGTGAGCTTCACATCATTCGTGAGTCCTTTAATCGGTATTTCTGCAGTGAGAAAATACTGGTTCCAGATCAGAAAATACAGAAGTATTCAAAAGAAGGAAAGAGTCTACCTTCCAAACAAGCTGGCGATTCCCGAAATTCGGCGTCTCTTTGAAGGTCCACAATCCTCTCCAGATATACGCCTTTTCCCAATGGACTTGACCTCCTGAGTCTTTTCTCATCCATGGGCCTTCTTGAGGGGTATGTTCATGCAATAAATTGTCCGTAGGCTTTTTGTCAAAGGTCTTGGTATGGTGTTGTACCGCCTTGCGTGCACAAACTCGGATCTTCCGTTGGAGATGTAGCTTTGCCCTTTCTAAGACGGGAGGGGGAGGGGTAACTTTCTGAGGCGGTTCAGTTTCTGACACCATACTACTGAGACGTTTCGTTTGGAGAAGGAGACTGAGAATGAAAGGAACCTGTGTTCCACGGGGGAAATTCTCGATACGAGGTAACCACAAAACTAGCTCGGCCTGGCCGCTTGAAGAAAAGATGCCCTGACGCAAATTTGAGGTAATCCTGTCTGCGATCCAAAGGTTTCCAAGTCGTCTGTCCAAATCATGTTCAGTTATAGTCTCGGGAAGAGGTGGGAGCAACGGTGGAGGCGGAGAAGGCGGCAGAAAGATGAATGGAACAAACACTCTGCAGTTCCGGTTTAATGTTAGCCTAAAAGTATAGTCTATTGAATACTGAAAGTCATACCTATCCTTTCCCTTGAACATACTTTTCCTCGTCACTTTCACTTTAACATGATACTTGACGAAGCCAATAGGATTCTGATAAAAGATAAAAGATCAGCCAACTTATTATCAAGATAAGAGAAGAACCCCTTACACCATATGTAAACATGTTGGACCATCCATGATGCCTTCCAGCATGGAAGGAAGGAGGTAGTGGCACACTTGTACCATCTCTGTCAAGTCCAAATTCAGGAATTACGAGTGAAAATGAGAGAGAATCTGGTGGTAAGCTATTATCTCCTGGAGGTCTTGACCATAATGTTTGATCACGATGGAACAAGTTTGTCGTTTCCCGTCGGACGTCGTGTGTTCTGGATGAAATCGCTTGTCAGTTTGAATCATTATATATTGATTTCAGTTTACTTACGTCCCACCATAGTAACGATGGACTAGTAAAGAAATTAGTAGAGGAAATGGGATACAGTGGGTCTACAAAAACTCACAATGTGAACGGACGATGCAAACCAACGACACCTGAATCTCCTGGACGGATTCCCGATCTTTGCTACCCAGACGAATAATACCAGCGACATTTGAACCACATGTGTATATTATTCTACGGGAAGGTAATTCGACTGAAAGCTTGCATTCCGAAGATGACGCAACAGCTGTCTGTAGTTGGCCTCCTGTATGCGAAACAGGGGGCTTCTTGTCACGGTCTAGTATCATGGCGGCTAATGAAGCATTTGTCTTTGAGAAGGATTCGCTCTACCTTATCTTATACGTTTCTCGTGTTGGATTGCGCAGTCTTGGGTTCTTAACATGTCCACTGCCCTGCTCTAGCGCCGGTGCCCGCCGTTCATTCCAGTAGTCAGAAATGACTGGGACCATCCGATATATTGTATTGCTTGCTGCGGTGCTCCGCCTCGTGATTGAAACATGCTTCACATTACACAAGTTGGT